>Ga0268298_10000218_pt1 | contig 74922 bp, 63 predicted proteins | sample WWTPWeurt_MetaG_FD_194462 | JGI IMG/M metagenome (GOLD analysis project Ga0268298, IMG submission 194462) | Activated sludge microbial communities from WWTP in Nijmegen, Gelderland, Netherland - WWTP Weurt | ecosystem: Engineered > WWTP > Aerobic digester > Activated sludge | place...
TGCGCGGCGCCTACGAAGCCGGGGTGATTGCTGGCGTGATGGAGGTGCTCGATCGGAAGCCGTCCGACCCCCCCCTCTTTCGAGTGCTCTCCGGAACCAGCGTCGGCGCCATCAACGCCGCCTACCTCGCGGCGTCAGCTCACCGCGGCGACCACGGTGTCGGTGCGCTGCTCGAGTTCTGGCAGAGTTTGCGCCTCGAGACCCACGTGAAGCTGCGCCTGCTCGGCCTCCTGCGCTGGCCGCGCCGCGTCGCTCAGCTCTTCAAGGGGGGCACGCCGAGCTTGCCGCCAGGGATGAGCTTGCTCGACACACGCGAGCTCGAGCGCCTCGTGAGCGCGGCCATCGACTTCGAGCGTCTCCGGGAGAACGTCCGGGCGGGGCATGTCGACGCGCTGTTGGTGGCTGCGCTGCACGTCGTTTCGGGTCAGACCACCGTGTTCGCCGAGATGGCCCCCAACACGCACTACGCCGCATCGCGTTCGGGGCTGCGCGTGGCCCGCGTGGAGCCCATCTCCATCGACCACGTGTTGGCGTCGGCCGCCATCCCCCTGCTCTTTCCCACGCGCCGCGTCGGCGATCGCTTCTACTGCGACGGCGGGCTGCGCTTCAACACGCCCATCGCCCCGGCCATCCGCGCCGGTGCGGACCCTTTGCTGGTGATTTCGGTGAGCCACCGCGCCAGCGAGGACGAGCTCCGCGAGCGCGAGATCGAGCACGGGCGGGCCGAAGGTATGGACCTCGGCCCCTTGTTCGTAGTCGGCAAGATCCTGAACGCGCTCTTGCTCGACCCGGTGAAGCACGACCTGTCGGTGCTTTCGCGCTTGAACGACCTGGTGGAGGTGCTCGAAAGCACGCTGGAGCCCGAGGAGTTCGCGCGCGTGCAAGAGGTGCTCGTGCGCACCCGCGGGTCGGGCTACCGGCGGGTGGCCTCCCTGGTGTTCTCACCGTCGGAGGACATCGGCCGGCTCGCGGGTGACTACCTGCGCACGAGCTTGCGCCGGGACGCCGAGCTCAACCCCGTCCTCGCGCGGTTCTTGGCGCGAGCCAGCATCGAGGGCATGAGCCAGGAAGCCGACTGGGCCTCGTACCTGTTGTTCGACGGTGGCTTCGCTGCGCGCTTGATCGAGCTCGGGCACAAGGATGCGCTCGCGCGAGCCGACGAAGTGCGGGCGCTGCTCGGCGCTGCCTGAGCCGAGAGCTGCACCTCGAGTGCAAGCCGTCCTTGCGCCGACTGCGCAATGTCGCGCCGCGAAGCGGGCTTCGCCCTGCATTCCTGGCTGGCGCCGCCTTTGCAGAGCGGCGCGCTCATGCAAACCAAGCAGAGCTCCCCTTGGCCCGTTCCCCGAATTTCGCCTCCGCTCGTCTTCCTCGGACTGCTCGGGGGTTGCGGCGCAGCTTCGCCGGAGCAGTCCCCGGTCGAAGTGGAAGGCCGGACCGCGAGCACGCCGTCGGAACTCACGGGGCGGACGCGCTACGACGCGAGCTGTCGCCCGTTCAATGCAGCGCTCATCGATCGCTCCATGTTCTATGCCCGCGTCGTGAACGAGTCGTGGGCGTTCCAGACCTGCGTGCGCAACACCATGAACGCGCGATACATGAACTGCAACGACCCGAACGCCAGCCTTTCGCGCAGCCAGCAGATCGAGCGCGCCCTGGACACCATGCAGATCGCCAACAACGGAATTGCGTTCACCTGCGACGACACCAACGGCGACGCGTCCGCTTTCAATCAGGGGTACCGCACGCCGTACCAGGTCACCATCTTCACTCAAAACGCCCAGAACGAGACCAATGGCGACTGGCCGACCTATGGCGCGGACGCGGGTGGCGGAGACGACTACGAGCCGTGGAATTGGCGCACGGCGACCATGCTCCACGAATTTTCCCACACCATGGACTACAACCACATCGATCTCTATTGCCGCGGCACGTGCGGCGACTCGACCTGCAACTTCTGCAGCGATCCCACCTGCGCTTGGACGACGCGCTGCGGCGGCAGCGGCACGCCGCCGTCCAGTGTGACCTCGCTCGCCACGGCTGGCCGCGCTCAGCAAGAGTACTGCGCCTTCAGGAATCGAGGCGACGACACGGCGTACTACCAGGGAGGCGACCCGGCGTTTCCCTACATCCTGAGCGAGTGCGCTCACAACCTGATCGTCGAGTCCCACGAGGCCTGCGGCAAAGCCACGGCCGACGGCGCCTGTGGCGATTGGGCGTCGCTCCGGCTGCTCTCCTCGTGGACTGGCACGGCGAGCACCGAACAGTCCGACACCGCCAGCTGCGTTTGTCTGGACGATCCTCGCAAGATGGTGGCTCTTCGCACGTCGAGCGGTCGCGCGCTCACCGCCCAACTCGGAGGCGGCGGGCCGGTGCTCACCAACTATTCGGATCGCGTGGGCGCGTGGCAGTGGTTCTACATGATCGATCAGAGCGGCGGCTCCCTCACGAGCGGCGATTCGGTCCAGTTGAAGTCGCATTGGGGCCACTGGCTCCAGACCGACTACAGCGTGGCGGGACTCACTCGAAAGAGTCACGCCATCTACCGCTCCGACGGCCTCGGACCCATCGGCAACGGCACGAGTGTCTACTTCTACAACACCTACGTGAACCCCGTGACGCTCGCTTCGGAGCCCCGCTATGCCTACGCTGGGGCGTCGACTCTCGCGTATTCGAGCGCGCTCGGCTCCGGTTCGGAATACCGGTTCACCGTCGAACGCCCGCGGCGGGACACGCTCGTCTACCTGGGCGCGACCAGCATCGGGCGCTACGTGCGCATCGACTCGCTGGGCTCATGGCTCGCGTACGCGGATCGGACGGCGAGCGAGATCGCGACCGGTTCGCAGCGCGTGCGGGGCGAAGCCGCGCTGTGGCTCGTCGACCACAACGGTGGAGAGCTGATGAGCGGTGACAGTGTGAGCTTCGAGACGTTCTACGACGACTCGTACATGTACCTGGGTGTCGAGCCGGGAACCGGACAGGCTCGGGCGGAGACCGGGATCGGCCCCCGCGAGCGCTTCGTCGTGACGAAGGTCTCGGGCGGAGATGCGAGGATTCGCCACGACGACACCATCGCTCTACGCTCCGCCACGGGTCACTATCTCACAGCGGTCTCTCCGGGGTCGGGTGGGCAGCTGACCAACGCCTCCACGCTCATCGGCTTGCCCCAGCGGTTCACGCTCCGGCACGTGTCGCAGCACGATCAGCCACGTCCCACCTGGTGAGCTCAGCGGCGCGGCTCGGCCGTGAGGTCCTGCCGCGCCGCGCCGTACCGCCGGAGCAGCATGGCGGCGCCGCACAGAAAGAAGAGCACGGCGCCGGCGGAGGCGCCCGACCTCCCGATGCGACAACCACTGGAGCCGTCGTCCCCGCCGGAGCTCGGCGAGCAGAGCGCACCGGGGGCGCAGACCTCGCCGACCTTCGCGCAGACGAGCTCGCTCTCCACCGGGAGCCGAGCATTGTCGCCGTCCCCGCGCGCCGAGAGCCGCGCACAGTACTCTCGGCTGGGATCGAGCTCGAGGAACCTCTCGCTGGCGAGTGCGCTCGGGTAGGGGTCGTGTGAGACGTCGTGCCCGCGGAAAGGTGCGTCGCCGGAGAACGCGAGGGTCGATGTCGAACCGCCCGTGGCGGGCGCGATCGTCAGCGTGTAGAGCATCCCAGCGGTCGTCGTGTGCGGAATGACGGCGGGCTCGAATTCGAGCTCGGCGTAGCTATGGTATTCCGCGAATACGCAATTGCCCGAGCCGATTTCGTCCAGGGCATATCGCACGCGCCAGAGCTTCAGCGACGAGATGACCGGCGCAGTTCCCGGCGTCTTGTCGTACGACGCCGCGGTGGTGAACCGCGTGAGCTCGACGTTCGCTCCGGCATCTTCGCCGGGCGGTGAGCCGTAGTTCGCGGGTCCCGTGAGCACGTACTCCGTCGAGGGTTCGAGCACGTCGGGCAGATCCACGCGGAACAACTTGCCCGTCGAAGGGTAGAACCCGCTAGACCGAGCACCACGGGTTGGCCGCCGCGCGTCAGCGAGAGTTTCGGGTTGCTGGCGGCGCTCCCGAGCACGAAGATGCTCGTGGCGGGCGACACGTCCAGCGACCCGTGCGGTGGCCAGGCGCGGGCCGGACCAAAGCCGAGGCTGGAGCAGGCCTGGGCCTCCGGCAGCGAAACCCCACTCAGCAGCAAACACGTCGCAGCGGCGATCGTGATTTTCCCGCCCGTCATGCCGGAAGCTTGGCTCCGCGCGCGCTGCCGACCACGCGGACCTCCGCAACGCTTGCGCTCCGTCATGGGGAGAAGACGGCGCGCGGCTTCCCCTCCGACATGCGGAACCAGGTGAGGCTTCCGTCTTTCCTGAGCGCGAGCGCGACCTCTCCGTCGAGCGCAAGCGAACGCACCCCGTCGAGCACGGTTCGCCGCTCACCCTCGGCGGCCGCGCAATCGAGCCGCCCCTGGGAGAGCCCGCAGGTCCCGCCGAGGGAGACGTAGAGCCGTTCGCTGGCCTTGAGCTCCAGCGCCGTCCGTTCGGGCTTCTCTTGCGGCAGAAGCTCGAAGCTCACGACCTTGCCGTCGCTCGTGACCCCGGTGGCGCGCCCGGAGTACACGGCGACCCGCCGAAAGCCGGGCACGACTCCGCTCCGGCAGGCGGCTGCGTCGCACCCGAAGTAGACGGGGGGTTTGTCCGGGAGCTCGGCACTCAGGAAGTCGCGGGTAGAGCTCAGGCGAATGGCACCTGCCGCTTCGGCGATGAGCTCGGCGGGCAGCGGGCTCCCGCGAGAGCACAGGACGTCTTCTCGCGGGCCTCGCCCGCACACCGCGAGACCCGCCATCACCAGGTCGTGCACGGGCTCGACGAACGAATCGACCGCTTGGGGCGCCCCGGGGGATGCGAGCTTTCTGAGCTCGAAGCACTCCACGGTTTTGGTGAGCACGCAGACTCGCGTATCCGCCGCGGCGATCTCCCGGGCAGCGCTCAGCCCAGCGATGGGCTTGGGACGGCCGATGGTGACGGCCTCGTTTCGGGAGCTCCACAAGAGAAAGCAGCTGACGGCGCCCTGCTCGTCGACGCCACAGCCGTGATATTCGTTCCCGTATTCGTTGGAGAGAGCGATGGCGCGGTAGCGTCCCGCGAACGCGCTCTCCACATGGGTGATTCGGTGTGCCGCGTCGTCCACCTCGAAGCGACACGCGACGGCTTCCGCGTGCTTCCCATCCACCTTGCACAGCGCACGCTTCACCGCCTTCGGGTCGCAGCGGCAAGGAGCGCCCGCACGCGCTCCGGGGCAGGTCTCGGTCGTGTTCTGCTCGAGAGCGTACTTCGTGCGCGCCTGCCACGAACGGAGCGGGGAAGGCAGCTCGGGCAGGGCCGCGCTCCAGTTCGCGAGAGCCTGCGCGGTCGATTCGAAGGGAGCTTCCTTGGGGTCTGCTTTGGCCGGCGGTGTTTCGACCTTTCCGCAACCATCGCCGAGGGACGCGTCCGCGAGGCACGCGAGCGCGGGTTCGCACAGGGACTTCTCGAGCACCGCCACGGCTTCGGGGCAGCTGGCTTTTGCCCGCGTGAGCACGCCGAGTGCCGAGCGCACGACGCCATCGTCGGAAGCCAAGAGCCCGAGGAGCTCGCAGGCTGTGGCGGCGGCCGCCGCCGGATGGTCGGCGGCGGCGGCTCGAAGTGCGAGCGCGGCCCGGTTGCGCGTCGCGAGGCGCTGGTTCTCCTTGGGATCTTTGGCGAGCTTCAGCGCGACGCCGAGGAGCGCATCGCGGAAGCGCGCATCGGTGATGGGCAAGAACGCGAGCGCGCGGCCCAGCGCCGGTCCGACGTTCTGCGCCAAGAGCCGTTGCTCGAGCACGCTCTGGACCGCTGCCCGCTCCGCCTCGGGCAGCTTCCCGAAGGCGCTCTCCCAGCTGTCGTCGCTTTCGACGTCGACGCTGTCGGCGAGGAGCTTCGACACCGCGCGAGCCCCGCCGCTCTTTTCCACCTCGTCGATCACACACGCTTGTTTGTTGAGGTCGCGCGCCGAATACAGCATCAGGCTCGCGTCGCCGAACTCCGGGACTGCGGCCCAATCGAGATTGGGTCCCACCGGCAAGCCCAAGAACACGTGCTCCTTGTCGCGCACGTAGGCAACCCGCCAACTCTGACCGGTCTCGCGGTAAGCGAGTCGGTGGGCGTCGGGGCCCTCGGAGAGCTCCACTCGCGTGTGCTTCGACCAGCTCCGCTCGGGGAGCGGGCGCTCGTCGTGAGCTTCGACGAGGAGCAGGCCCTCGTGGGTCGTGAGGACGCCCGTCGGGACGACCACGTAGTGGCCGCCGCCCGCGAGCTTCAAGCTCTTCTTTTCGCGCCATACGACCTTGGCGTGAAGCTTCCCGTCGAGCTCGCCGAGCTCGTCGTCGTGTTGACACGAGCATGCGACGGCGAGGCCGAAAGCCAAGCCCATGCATGCGCGGAGCGGAGTCAACCACGCGAGCATCGAGTCACGGCCCGCGCGGCGCAAGCCCAGCTCTCAGGGTTTCGGCTTGGGCTTCGAGCGGTCGGGCTCGCATTCGCCGGTTCCCGTGCAGCGCTCCCCAGTCGCGCACGGGGGATTGCAGGCCGAGACGCACTGCCCGTGCACGCACACGTAGCTCTGTCGGCAGGCGGGCACGCACTGGGCGCCAGCGGCAGCGGGCTCGGCCGTCGTGGCGGGTGGTGGGACCGGCGTGGCGCCGGGCGGGGGCGCGGTCGTCTCGGCGGGAGCGGCGGTGGCGGTCGGGGCTACCGGTGCGCTGCTCGCGGCAGGGGCTGGCCCTGCCGGCGACATGGGCTTCATCACGCACTTCGCGTTGGGTGAACTGGTCGGCTTGGTGACTCCACCGACCTTGCCCGTGGACAAGTTCGAGTAGACGATGCGGGTGGCGTTCTTGTCGCGCTCGCGTGGGATCACGTATTCCCAGCCGGACTGCTGCACCCATGCGAAGTAGTGATCGCCGTCGGCCTCGGGCCAAGCATTGGTGATCACGGTGCCTTTGCCGGTGCGGTCCATCTCGGCCAGGGCCGTGCCTTCCTTCTCGCGAATCAGCCAGTACTCCGCTTCCGTGGTGCCTTGGAGCGGCGCGCCGCTCGCGGTGTCGGCGCAGCTCTCGACCTTGTACTTGGCGAGGACCCGGCTCTGCTCCGAGCCATCGGAGAAGTGGCCGCCGTTCAGGAACATCGACGCGCACGCGCCGAGCGTTGTGAGACCCATCAACCCGAGACCCATCGAGAAGTCGCTGCGCTGCATCGCCCCATCCACCTTTCGGTCGCGACGCTAGCACTGCCCGGTCGACAAGCGAAGACGGGATTCGGCTCCGTTCGGGCTCGGCCGAGACTCGGCTGCGCGCCCTTCACTCCGGGACGACGACGGTGCAGACCTCGTTGATGCACTTGAGCTTGGCATCGCAGCAGTCCGCGCTGGTCTTGCACTTGTCGAACTCCTGGCTGCACTGGTTCTGCTTCTGGCCGCAGGTCAGCGCGCCCGATTGGGGATCCTGCTGGCAGTAACCTCCGCAACACTCGTCCCCGCTCGAGCAGGTCGAGCCGTCGGCCTTGCACGGGTCCATCACCCAGTAGCCGCGCGCGTTGCCGGCCAGGAGCTCCTGGCCCGGGAGGTAGAAGGCGGGGTGACTCGGATCACTTCCCGGCGGCGCGGAGAGATCGATGGCAGCGACCCAGAGCTTCTTGGTGGTGACGCTCTGGAACAGATCGTGCTCGCGGGGATCGCTCCACCACGGGTCGATGGTCGCGACGTTCCCATACAGGCGCCGGCTCATGAAGACGACCCAAGCGTACCCGCCGGAAGCGATGGGCCCGACCGTGGGCTCGTAGTTCACCAGCGTGTCGTCAGCGTGGTTGCTCGGTGCCGTGGGCAGGTAGGAGACGCCGTTCTCTTTGCCGTTGGCCCGATCGAGCTTGGCCGCGGTGCCCGTCGCGACGTCGGTCCACCAGAGCTCACCTTGCGCGCCATAGCGAGTCGCGAAAAACTCGTTCTGTGAGTTCGCCTTCACCTCGGTCTGGAACACGAGGGCTTCGCCCGAAGGCAAGAACCACGGCCAGCCTGGTCGCTGGGCGCCCGTGTACACGAGCTTGGGATTCGAGAACGCCTTGGTGGTGACGTCGAAGTCCATGGTGACGAGCTTCTTGCCGTCTCCCGCGCCGATGGTCGCGTCCCCGGGGCCAGCGTAGAACTGGAACGCGACGCGCTTCGTGTCATGGGAGAAGGCGGGCATCCCCGCGTGGGTGACGAAGCTCGAAAGCCCGGTGGTCGCTACGGCGCTCCCGGTCGACATGTCGTAGAGCGCGGTCGTCGACCCGGTGTTGGCGCCGCCAGGCAGAGGAGCCGCGTTGCCGAGGCCGAGCGCGCCGTCCGGCGAGAGTCCGATCCAGCCGAGCTGGGTCTTGGTGCTCGCGGCGTAGGGCGTCTCCGCGTATCCCGCAACGAGGTCGTAGCTCGAGCTCATCTGATAGTCGTTCCCGTGCTGCACGACCATGCGCGCGCCGTCGCTCGCGACCGTGTGGCAGACGCGGCAGTCGGCGTGCCCGCCCGTCTTGCCCGCCACGAGCGTCGGGTCGGTGGCGCCCGGCTTGATGGCCAGCGTCGCGCCTCCGAACTGCCCGTCGCCGCCGATGGCCCCGCTGTAGTTCTTCGCCAGCTTGGTTCCGTACGACTGGTAGTAGACGGTGCCCTTGAGACGCCCTTTGGCGATCTTCCACGTCTCGGTCATCGGGCCGTAGGCCACGCCGCCCTTGGCCACGACGACGCTCACGGTGAGATCGCTGGGCGCCGCCGAAAGCGTGGCGGAATCCCAGGCCGAGGCCGGAATGGGGTGACGCACGAACGGCGCGCCGGGCGCGAGCGGCTTCGGGCGTCCGAAGAAGCCCTTGTAGTCGTAGTTGGCCGCCGTGAGATGGATGTAGACGCCATCGGCATCGGCCATGGAGCCTGCGGCCCACTGCAGCAGCGGCGGCAAGAGGCCGAGAGGCCACACGGTCTTGTCGTAGGGGTAGAGGAGCTTCAGGCTCGCGTCCACCGTGGGCGTGCCGAGGAGGACCGCTTTGAGAGCAGCGTCCACCGCGCCGCCTTCGCCCTCGCCGCCGACGCCGCCGACGCCGCCCCCCGTCGTGCCACCATCGCTCTCGAGGCCGCCGTTCTGCTCGCACTCGAGCTTCACGCTGACGTGCGTCGAGACCTTTTGGGTGCCGACGGTCGCTTCGACGTTGGCCGTGCCGGCCGCCTTGCCCGACGCCGTGAAGAGCCCGTTCTTGTCGATGGTGCCGATCTCGGCCTTGTCGACCAACCAGAGCGCCGTGACCTTCTGCCCGTTGGAGAAGGCGTCGAGCTGCACCGTGGGCGCCGCCGCCCCGCACTTCGCCGTGAGCGTCGGATCCTTCGGCTGGATGGCAAGCGACGAGCTCGTGTCACCCGGGTTCACGTCGAGGTCGAGCCCGCCACTTCCGCTCGACGCGCCGCTACCCGTGGCGCCGGTCCCGCTGGACGCGCCCGTGCCCGAGCCGCCGTTGTCCGCGGTGCCACCACTGTCACCGCCGCAGGCTCCGGCAACGGCGCTGGCGAGCGCCACCAATCCGAGAAAGATCGCCCAGCGCTGTTTCGCCCGCATGCCTGGGAGCTTACACCGATTGGCAGGCTTCCGCTCGGCGCGCTCAGCGCCGCCGCGCCGCGCCCACGTCGAGACTGCCCCAGAAGGTGCTCACGGCGAGCCAGATGGCGATGCCGTTCATGTCGCGAAACATCGGTGGGACGTATTTCGGTCGCTCCACCACGCCCTCGTGTGCCCGTTCGGCGAGCACCGGGATGTCGTCGAGGTGCACCTTGCCGGCGAAGAGCCACGGGATGAGCGCCGGGCGCCCGGAAGCGATGGCGGAGCGCAAGAAGTCGTAATTTTCGACGATCCCCTTGGTGTAGACGATGTCCTTGGTGAAGGGGGCGCCGCCCGACATCACACCGCCGCGGAACACCCGTTGGGTGTTCCAGAAACACGTGTCTTCGTCGTACCCCTCGGTCCGAAACCACTCGAACACGTCGAGGAAGCTCGCGCCGTCTTCGGCTTTGTCCACAGCGATCACGCGGTCGTTCAGCCTGCGAGCACGCGACGGGTGGCTGCTCAGCGTGAGCACCTCGAGGAGCGCGGCGAGACCCTCCTGGGTCGCCGCGGTGCGCGGCGGGCCCTTCGCCAGCCACCGCGCCACGGGTTGCCTCTGCCCGTTCAGGCTGGTGGCGACGTGAGCCCACCCCTCGTGGACCTCGAGCACTTGGATGTCGCGCTCACTGAAGACCGCGCCGCGCCGGAGCTTGATGTAGTCGCTGCCGGCGGCGGCGTCGGCCACGATGCCGTCGTCGAGCTGCACTCGGATGGTGCCATCGCCGAAATACGGCGCGAGCTTGGCGTTCAGGAGCTCCACCGCTGCGCTCGCCGGTAGGTTCCGTTCGGGGCGTGGACCGAGATCTGCTTCGTCGAGGTGGGTCAGAAGATCGTACATCTCCCGGGCCACGTCGGCGACGCGCCGCTGGTCGACGTCGAGCACGTCTTTCGCCGAACCGTAGAGCCTCCGGCTCGAGCTCGAGAAGCGAGCTGTACCGCGCGCGAGCAGCATCTCGACGACTTCGGCGTATTCGCGGGCCGTCGCTGACAGGATTTGGCCCACTCGATCGTGCTCGCCGAGCTCGCGACGCACGTCCGCTTCGATGCACGCAAACTCGTCGATCTTCCGCTCTGCGTCGAAGCCGAGCGGGATCTTCTGGTATTCCTCGCGGCCGACGCGCGGGAGCTCGCGGTGCCTGGCCTCGCGAAAGCGCTCGAGTACGCCCGGCGGCCATTGGATCGAGTTCAAGATTCGAATCGGCTTTTGTGCAACGACGATCCGCTCGGCCAACGCGGCGATGCGTTCCTTGTAAGAACGCCACGGCTCCGACCGATCGGGCGGCGGGTCGAGCACTCCGTCGGCTGCTCGGGTCGGGGCCGAGTCCTTCATGCAGGCCGGTTCTCCCCCTGCTCCGTCGTGGCGCCAAGTGCGCCCTCGTTCGGGCACGAAACGCCTGCATGGTGCGGCGCGTCGTGCCCAGCGCGCGCGCTCATCGTCGCCAAAGATCCCTAGCGCAACCTTCGCCGTGATTTAGACTCCCTCGCGGTCTGGCTCGGGCGCAGGCTTCGGCTTCCTTCAGCGTCCCGAGAGTCCGTGAGGAGCAATCATGAGAAGACAACCGAGCGCTTGGGTGAGCGCGCTCGCCCTACTGGCGGCGAGCGGCTGCGGCAGCGACGGCGGTGGTGGCGGCGGCAACACGACCCCGCAAAACCCGGAGAGCGTCATCGACCTCCGCGCCGACGTGAATCGCAACGGCACGGTGGACCTCGCCGATGCCACCGAGGATCAGGCCGAAGAGACCTGGGACACGAGTCACGGCGCCATCTTCCTCGCCAACGTCGACGACGACTCGCTGCGCTGCCCGAAAGGTCAGGACATGGATGTGCTGACGGACGTCCAGCTCTCGCAGTGCTTCGACGCCGCCGACGAGGTGGTGAACGGCGACGAAGATCTGGCGGACATGGCCCGCTTGCGCACCGTGCCCTGGCCGGAGGCTCCCGACGACGCCATCGGTCACGTCACGGTGGCCGCGGGCAAAGGCAACGTTCGCCTGTTCAAGAACAACGGCGGACAGTGGAGTGTGCTCCCCGAGGACGGCACGTTGACGCCGGCCGAGCTCCGAGCCGGCGTCGAGCTGGCCATCGAAGGCAAAGACGTGCTGCGCGACGCTTCCGTCTGGGACGGCTTTGCCGACGTCGTTTTCGACGTGAGCGGCGGCACCGACCCGAAGACCAAGAAGGCATTTCCGAGCGGCCAGGACACCGTGCGCCTGCGCATGGCACCGATCCTCTTGAGCCACCACCTGCAGGCTCCCGAGCAAATCTACGCCACGCTGCTCGGCGGCAGCGCCTCGGACGCGTTCCGCACCGATCTCGGAAACGCTGCCGGACAGTCCAACGTGCCGCAGGGCTTGCACGAGGCGGACCCGTTCGACCTCGACCAGTGGACTCAAGATTGGATGGAGATCGGCTGGATGAGCATGCCCGCGGCGGGCGGCGCCCAGCACAAGATCGACGTCTACATCCGCTCGGCCAACGTCGAGAAGAAGAACAAGCCCGAGTCGCCGCTGCGACCCGCCGGGCGTTACGTCTACCAAACCGATCTCATGCACGGGAAGGACGTCGCCGGCGTCACCCCGAGCTACGACATCAACCACTCGGGTTCGATGGACTCGTTGAACTCCTACGGGAACACCGAGACCATTCCTCCCTACGAGCTGAACGGTCAGAAGTTCCCCATGGGGCGCCTGTTCCGAGGCAGCGTGCCGTCGTTCTTCCCCGACCCTGCCTTCCAGAAGATGCTCGACGCGCAAGCGGTCCAGCCCATCGTCAACGTCGACACGAGCTGGCTCCTGGTCGGTCACGTCGACGAAACCATCAGCTTCCTCAAGATGGACAACGCGCGCGGTTGGGGGCTCTTGATCAACGACGCTGCCCTCGCCAAGAAGATGCTCGAAGACCTCGTGACCCAGGGCAACGGCGACGTGCCGTTCTTCGTGGGCCTGCAGTTTCTCACGGACGCCGGTAGCTTCGTCGACGCACAGACGAGCGCCAAACAGATCTTGGCCAACACCGAGGTCATGAAGTCCAGCCAAGAGGCGGTGGTCGAAGTCGACGCGCAGGTCGAAATCTTGAAGAAGGAAGTCGGGCTCACCGACGCCGACTTCGCGGTGTCGCCCTTCACGCATTGGCCGTCGTTCGGCTATTCGCTCGCGTATCAGCCGGGCACGGTGAACGGCATCTCGCTCTCGGACAAGGACTTCGGTGCGCCGGTCACTCACGGCCCGGACATCGGCGGCAAGGATCCGTTCCAGACCCAGCTCGAGACCGAGCTCGCGAAACACGGCATCACGGTGCGCTGGATCGAGGACTGGGACCTCTATCATCGGCTGAGCGGGGAAGTGCACTGCGGGAGCAACACGAAACGAGCCCTTCCGGTCAACAAGTGGTGGGAGTCCGGCAAATGAAGACCTTCAAGTTCCTTTCCATGCTCCTTTGCGCTGGTGCGTTCGTCGTCGTGGCGCCTGCCACGGCCCGCGCGGAGTCCGGCGTCGCCATTTCGTCCAAGTCCCTCGGGGTGAAGCCCGAGGCCGAGCTCAAGAGCGCCATCGCCAAGGCACGCGCCGCGAATCCTGCGGCCTTCAAGCGAGTGGAGCGCTTGCCTGCCGCGGTGGAGAAGCTCGACAAGGCGCGGCGCGGACGCTTCGCCTCGGTGTCGCGCGAGCTCTGGCACCTCGGCAAGCCGGCGCTCCTACCCATGCTCGAGATGCTGGCCGTGAAGGGGCCGGCGCGCGGCAACATGACGGACACCGCTTGGACTACGCTCCGCGTCAGCCTGATCGAAGCCGTGGGCATGCACCGCGATCCCGTCGCTGTGCCCGTGCTCGGCTCCATCTTGGACCACGAAACGGAGCACTACGTGGTGCGTGCCGCTGCCGAAGCGCTCGGCCGCATCGGGGACGACGCGTCGGCGAAGAAGCTCGCGGAGCTCGCGACCGCCCCCGGCCCGAAGCAGGCCGCGGTGCTGTCGGGCATCGCAGACTGTCGTCGCGCCGTGGCCGTCAGCCGCGTCGCGAAGTTCCTGGAATCGCCGACGGACTACGAAACCACGAAGCTCGCGCTCCGTTCGCTCGGCAGCATGGGCAGCTCGTGGGCCTGGCAGACCGCCAACGTGAAGAAGTCGGGTGAAGAGAGCAGCGTGCGTCCCGTCGCGGCCGAAGCGCTGGTGCGCGCGTTTGCCCGCTTCGAGGACAAAGAGCTCCGGCTCGCGGCGCAGAAGGCCATCTTGATGGTGGACGACCCTTCGACGCCGAACGTCATCGAGTCCGTCAAGTCCCAGGCGGACGCGGAGACGCGCTCGGCGCTCGAGCTGCTCGCGAAGAAGTTCGCGGCGAATCCCGCGCGCAAGTACCAGTGAGCTCGACCTCGCGACGAGTGCCCCCCTTGCGCGGGGGCACTCCGAGCGTGGGGGCGGCTGCAGGTGCTCCGCGGTCCGCTTCGACAGCCGCGGGGGTTCGAGAGTAGGCTGGGCGCCTCATGCCGGCCGATTGGAACGCGGTGCGCTTCGAGCTCGACGCGGGCGTCGAGCACGTCGAAAGCTACTTCCTCAAGCTGAACGATGCCGGGGGCCAACGTGCGCTCTGGCTGAAGGCGACCATTCTCGCCAGCGCGTCTCGCGCGCCGGAGGCGGAAGCCTGGAGTGTCGCTTTCGACCGGGAGGCCGGTCACGTCGGCGCCAAACAGGTCGTGCCTTTCACGAGCGCGACGTTCTCCCGGGAGAAGCTCGACGTGCGCGTGGCGGAGCTCGAGCTCTCCGCCGGGCGAACCCGCGGCAGCGTCGTGCAGGGCCGGGACCGCATCGAGTGGGATCTCACGTTCGACGCGAGCGGCGAGCCCCTGGTGCCGTATCCGCTACCGAAGATGTACAGCGGCCCGTTCCCCAGTCAGAAAATGGTCACGCCCTACCCCGACACGCGCTTCTCCGGCAGCTATCGCGTGAACGGGCGCGAGGTGCGCGTGGAGCGCTGGAGCGGCATGCAAGGACACAATTGGGGCAAGCGTCACACCGAGCTCTACGCGTGGGGCCACGTGAGCCAGTGGAACGACGCCCGTGACCTCGTGCTCGAGGGTGCAACGGGGCGCATCAAGCTCGGACCGATCCTGGCGCCTCCGCTCACGTTGGTTTGCGTCTGGCACGAGGGACGGCGCTACCGCTTCAATGACGTCAAGACGTTGCTGAAGAACCGGGGCGCGATCACCTTGCGTTCCTGGCGATTCGAGGCCGAGAACCCCGACGCGCGCGTGTACGGCGAGCTCGCGGCCGACACCTCCGAGATGGTCGGGCTCCACTACGAGAACCCCAACGGCGAGATGACCTACTGCCTGAACTCGAAGATCGCCTGGGGCCTATTGGTGCTCGAACCGAGGCACGGGGCGCGCGTTCATGCGACCACTCGCACGGCGGCGCTCGAAGTCGGCACCAAAGATCCGAACCACGGCATCCCGATGGTCGCCTGAGGCAACGCGAGGCTCGCGAGGAGCTTCGGGCTCGGGCGCTCGATGGCCGCGGATCCCCCGAGCCAGGGCGCGATTTCAGGGCTCGAAGTCGGCCATGGCGGTGCGCGGCGCACCACTCCGAGCGCCGGCGCTCTTCTTCGCCTTGGCCTTGGGCGGCTCGCTGTGGTTCGACTTCTCGCTTTTCACGGCCCGCTCTTCCGTCTTCGCCTTCTTGGGCTCGACCTTCTCCGCGTGCTTCGTGCTCTCTGGCACCGGTGCGGGGGCGTCGATTTTGGCGGAGGCCGCGTCGCCGAGCTTGGTGAGCATCAGCCGCGCCTTCTTGTCGACCTCGCTCGTGCGTTGCTCCATGAGCTCGATCAAGGCCTTGGCGTCGGCGAGGTTGGTTCGCACTTCCGACATCTTTGCGCGGGACTTGCGGAACGTGGAATCCACGTTGGCGTCGAGCGCGCCTCCGACGGCAGCCAACTTGGCGAGCTTCTTCTTGGCCGCCGCGAGCTTGCCGAGGAGCTCGAGCTCCCCCTGCGCCGTTTCTTCCACCAGCTTCGCGAGCTTCTTGCCCTCGTCGGCGTCGCCCGCAGTGAGGACCTTGGCCTTGGCGTCGCCCGCCTCGAGACCGGATTCGTCCACGTCGAGCTTCATCTCGAACTCGAGCTTCTTGGCTCGTGTCTTGACGGCTTTGGCCACCAGCGACGCGCTGGGCGCCTTCGGCCCTTTCTTCACCTGCTGAGGCGCCGGAGGCGCAGCCGGCTTCGAGCTCGGTGTCTCGGGCTTCGCGCCGCCGAACAGCGCTTTGAACTGACCGACCGTTTGTTTCGCCTGCTCCACCTGGGCAGAGACGGCGTTCACGGTGGCCGCGCCCGGGATGGCGTTGATGGCGCCTTGCTTGAGCTGCTGCTCGTAGGCGTCCGTCGGCGAAGGTGCACTCGGCGCGTCGGAGGCGACGGGCGCGCCGTCCATGTTGGCGGGCTTTTCGGCGACTGGCGCGGCGACGTCGGCGTCATCCTCTTCGGGTTCGACGCCGAGCTCCTTGCCGAGCGACAGGCGGAGCTCCGCCTCCCGCTTCGGCGCTGCGGACAGCTCCACGCTGAGGTCGTGCACGGCCTGGAAGAACTGGTCGTAGGTCGGGTCGCCGGATTCGTATCGCTGGCCTTGGGCGACTTCGGACGGGCCCGTGTGTCCCAGGCAACCCACGGTGGTGGCACTCAGGGCCACGAGCAGAGGCAGGGCGCTGATGGCGCAAGCTTTTCTCAAGAGTTTCAAAGTGTTCATCGGGTCCCCGGACGCCGGCGCGGGCTCGGCTTCTCGCGGCCACGCACCGTGTGCCGCGTTCTACGCACTTCGGGCGACTATCTTCCTCTCGGCATGGGTCGGAGCAGGCGGCAGAAGAACAGGCGCGCGCGCCTGTCCCGGGCAGCCGTTCGCTCCCGTCGCATCGAGGTCGTGGTCGAGGAGCTCGAACTCGTTCGGGCCCACGATGGGGCGTTTCGCGGAGCGGTGGAGCCGCGCCTGCTCGCGGCCCTGTACCACGTGCGCCCAGGTCGGGCTGCGCTCTTGACTCGTTCCGTCCTGGCGGTGGACGTGCGCTCGAACTCGTCCGCGCGCCTCGAGCTCGAGCGCGAGCTGCTGCGCGCCAGCTGGCATTCCGCGTCGAGCACAGATTCGGGCGTGTTCGTGCTCGTTGCCGTGGCGGTCGAAGAGGACTCGGGCCACGACGTGCAGACTCTGAGCGCCGACCTCGAGCACCCGGAGCTGTGGGCGATCTGGGATTCGAAGCACGCGGTGCCCGAGCCTGCGACCCTCGACGAGCTCGCGCTCGGTGCGCCGAGCGAAGGTCCGAACGCCGAGCGCATCGAGTTGGTTCGCCGCGGCTCCCCCATGGAATCGACGCTTCGTTCCGACGAGCTCGTCGGCGCCGTGCTCATCCGGGTACCGGTCGACCCCGAGCCGCGCCCCGGCCTCTGGCGACTGAACTTCCAGTCGCCGGACGCCAAGAACGATTGGACGTATCGGATCCGAGTACGCGTGACCTGACGAGGCTGCCAGGCCCGCGGACGAGTCGTTCGTGGAGAGTTGGTGCAGCTTGCGTGGCTCGCGCGTGAAGCCCTCGAGAACTCCGCGCCGGGGGGGAATCGCGGGCATTCGAGGCGTGGTTCATTGGAGCGCGACGCGGGAAAGGACAGCAACATGCGACGACTGATCGCCATTTTCGTGATTTGGCTGGGCTGCGGCATCGCCTGGATGATTCTGGGCTCCACGCTGCTCGTTCGCTCCGGCGAGAGCAGCTCTCGGCTCACCGATGAGGTCCACGCGTTGTGGGGGCCGCCCATGCGCCAGCTCCCACCCCACGGCCGACTCCGAGCCGACCCCTCGCGCATCGGGCTCGTCCTCGCGGAGGCACCCCAGGCGCCGGCGGAAATCTCCGCGGCGAGCACCGACCTGGACGTGAAGCTCGAGCTCGAGCAGCGCAAGAAGGGCTTGGTCTGGTTCCCCACCTACGCCGTCACGCTGCGCGGCACCTACTCGTTCGAAAACCCGGACGCGGAGCCGCGGATCGCCGACCTCGAGCTTCCGTTGGAGTCCGCGCACGCGCTCTACGACGGATTCGAGATCACGAGTCGAGACGGACCCGTTCAGTCGACGGTCACCGACGGCGTCGCGCGCTGGTCCACGCGCTTCGCTCCCCACGAGCGCAAGACCTTCGAAGTCCACTACCGCTCCCGCGGCACGAGCAGCTGGCAATACGACCTCACGTCGGGCACCGGCAACGTGCGGGACTTCCGGCTGAGTCTCGCCACGGACTTCTCGGAGGTGAACTTTCTGCCGGGCACGCTGTCGCCTTCGAGCCACGAATCGGCCGGGCGAGGCTGGCACGGCACGTGGGACTTCAAGACGCTGGTGTCGAGCGCACCCATCGGCCTGGCGTTGCCCGAACGTCTGAACCCAGGGCCTCTGGCCTCGCGCATCACGTTCTTCGCCCCCGTGAGTCTCTTGTTCTTCTTCTTCGTGATCGCGATCCTGGCCGAAGCGCAGAAGAAGGACCTCCACGCGATGCACTACCTGTTCCTCGGGTGTGCGTTCTTCGCGTTCCACCTGCTGTTCGCCTACCTGGTGGACCACCTGTCCATCGCGCCTTCGTTCACGCTTTCGGCGCTCGTGTCCACGCTGCTCACGGTGACCTATGCGCGCTTGTTCGTGGGCTGGAAGTTCGCACTGCGCGAGATCGGGATCTCGCAGCTCCTCTATCTGGTGCTGTTCTCGTTCACGTTCTTCTGGTCGGGGTTCACCGGGCTCGCCATCACGGTGGGCGCCATCCTCACGCTCTTCGTGCTGATGCAAATCACCGGACGTCGACCTCTCGCACCGCGTGAAGAGCCGCCGCGTGAGCCCGGCTGCAAGGGACCCTATCGTTGCGCAGCGGCCGCCGAACCCAGTGCAGCGGAGTAGAGCCGCTGCGGAACCAGGTCGTCGACTATTGGAGCGAGAGGCTCGTGCCCCAGAGCTCGTAGCCCGAATCGGCCTTCACGAGCTGGAGCGAGAGCGCGTGACCTTGCGCCACCGCCACCACGCCCTGGCCGGCCTCTTTGCCCGGAGCCGACACCTTGAGGGCGTCGCCCTGGGGCTCGAGCTTCGGCGAGAGCACTTGGACGCGCACGACGCGCTCGCCCGCTCCGCCTTCCGTCCACTGGAGCAGCCAGCGCCCGTCGGAGAGGCCGGCGGCCACCGGTGCGATGGCGTCGCCACCTGGTCCACCCGCCGGCACGCTGAAGGTCTCTGCGCTCTTCGGCAGCTCGCCGTGCTTCGCGGTGGCGAGGCGCACGCCCCACGGCGCGTCGTCGCCGCTCTTGCCGGCGAACGCCACGAGCACACTCTGGTCGTTCGCAGCGATGGTCGGAGTCCCGGCGCGCCCGTCGGCCTGCACGGCCCCGAGCTCACCTTTCCGGCTGCCGTTGGGCTTCAGCCAACCCACGCGGACCTTGCCGCCCGTGCGGAAGGTCACCACGTGCCCGACGCCAGCGACGCTGGCGACGCGCGCTTCGGTGGCCTTTTCGTTTTCTACGTCGGGCCAGATCTCTTCCGGCGCCGCTCCCTTCACGACGCGGGCATAGCCCTTGCCGGAAAACCCGATGGCGAACACCGTCTCGGCGTCCACCGTGTGGGGAACCTGGAGCGAGCCGCCGTCGCGATCGGTCACGAAGCGGTCCTTGTCGGAGGCCACCGGCACGACACCGATGATCTTCTTGCCGGCCGGCGCCTTGTGAGCCTCTTCGACCTCGAGGGTGCCAGCGTCGACGACGAGGCCGGCGCCCGCCACCTCGCTCGTGGCGATTCCGACCGAGACCTTGCCGCCGTTCACCGCGACGTAGGGCGGTACGCTGAGCTGTACGGCGGGAGCGAGGCGAGTCGCTTCTTTTCCGACCGCGAGCTTGGGCCCCGCAGTCGCCGCTGGCGCTTTTGCCGACGCGGCTTGGGTCGCGCTGGGCTTGGCCGACGCTTCCGTCGCGCTCTGCCAGGGCTTGAAGTAGAGGAGGCCGCCGACGGCGGCGGCGCCCACGAGTCCGACCACGGCGAGGCCGCCCAAGATCAACGGCAGCGCGCTCTTCTTCTGCGGCGGCGCGTAGGATGGGTACTGAGCGTATTGCTGAACCGGCGCCGGTTGCGGCGTCTGCCAGTTGCCGGGTTGCGGCGGGGCGGGCAGCGGCACGGCAGCCGCGTTGGCGTTGGTGTCGACCTCTTCGCTCCACGACGGCAACGCTTCCGCGTCGGGGCGGAGCGCTGCGGGGTGGATCTGTGTCGGCGCCTCGTTGTCGGGTTCGGAAACCGGCACGATGGCATCGGCTACGCGAGTGGGCGCCTCACTCTGCGGCTCGGGGCCTGGCAAGATCGCCGGTGGCGCGGGCGGGAGCGGCAGCGTCTGAGCGAGCGGCGCCGGTGCGAGCGGAGCCGCGGCGACGGGTGCGGCCGCGAGCGGCAGCGTTTGGCCGAGCGGCGATGGCTGCACGAGGGGAGCCTGCACCGGGGCGGCTGGAACCACGGCGGCGGGTGCGACGGGTGGGGGCGCGGGGCGCGGTGCGGGCGCTGCCTTCACGGCGATCACCGGCTGCGGCTTCGGTGGCTTCTTCGCTTCGACCGCGCGCGCCAGGCTGTCTAGCGAAGGCAGCGAAGCCGGGGCCTTCTCGGGCGCCTTCTTGGCCGTCGCTCCGGCGGCGGCCTCCACGATCTGGATCTCGTCGTCGTCGAGCATGCCAGTGATCGGCTCGTGATGCGGGTTCGAGTCGACCGGGATGATGGGGGCCTGGGCCTCGGCGGCACGCGCGGACGCGGGCTCGGGCACGGCGTCTTTCGCTTGCGGGGCGACTTCCACCCAGTTGGCTTGCGGCGGAGCGTTCTTGTCCTCGATCACGATCTCACTCGCACGGATCACTTCGGTGTTGGGCTTGTCATTTTGAGGAGTCGAAGCCACCGGAATGATGGGCGACCTCGCCACGGATGCGGGCCTCGGAGGCAAGGGCGTTCCCTTGCGCGAAGGCGGCGGCGGCGCGCTCGAGCGACGCGACGGCGGGGGCGGACGCACCACCGCGAGCTCGGCGGCGGGCAGCTCGATCTCGACGAGCAGTTGGGTTCGCGGCTTGTCGTTCTCGGGTGTCGAGGCCACCGGGACGATGGGATCGAGCATGACTGCGCGCGGCGGCACGGGGGGCGGATGGGTGAGATCCGGATCGAGCTTCGGGCTGACGATGGGGGCGCGCATGAAGGCCGGCAGCACTGACGAAAGCTCCGCGACTTGTCCGGCGCTCAGCCATTCCGCCCAGCCCGGTCGCCACACGAGGCTCTGCCCCGTCAGGTTGCCCTGCTTCAGGCTCAGCACGAGCTCGTCACGCTCGACCGTCTTGAGCGAGCCGTCGCTGGCTGCGCAAAACCAGAACTCGGATCCTTCTTCTGCCACGGAAGCTTCTCCCGTCGACTCTCGGCCGGCCGCTCTACCATCGATTTCGCCGATACGCGACGGCCAGCGGTGGGTGTGAGGCGGTTCCAGTGAAGACGTAGGGCTCGAGTGCATGTCCGGCTCCGGTTCGGCCCTGTTACGCCGGCCGGGGCGGGACCCTTCCCGGTAGCACTGCGACCAGGCCGATGCGCCCCGCGTCTTCGCGATAGAGCCGAGTCTCCAGGCCCGGCAGTCCGCCCCGGAGCTCGCCGCGCGTCAGCCGGAATCGCTGGCTGGGACGGGGACCGGGAAAGTCCTCGCTGAACGTGGCGAGCAGCACCGCTCCCCCCGGATCGAGCCGCTCGCGGAGACGGGCGAACACGTCTCGGTCCAAAAAGTCGACCACGACGACGAGGTCGAAGCGCTCCGCGCAGGGTGCGCGTGCATCCACTCGGCGGGTATGGACCGTGAGCCCGGTACGCGCCGCCTCCAGCGCGACCCGTTCGAGAGCGACTTCGCTCTCGTCCCAGGCGTGGGTCGCATAGCCCCTGCGCGCGAGCTCGAGCGCATGCCGCCCGCCCCCGCAGGCGAGGTCGACCGCCCGCGCCCCGGACGCAGGGCCGAGCGAATCGAGCGCCGCGAGCACGAACGCGTCGGGCGCGCGGAGCGGCACATCCATCGAAGCGCGATGGCGTGCGTCCCAGTCCGTCGAATCGTGTGCCCGATCCATGGCCGTGCGCGAAGGGCCGTGTAGCGTGGCCCGCGCTCACCGTCGAGGAGCCGCCCGCGACCCCCAATTCCCCCCAGGAATCGAATTTCGGAACTTGGCTTTGTCGCCGGAGGGCGGCTGTTGACCTAGTCTTCGTCGCATGAGGTTCGCACCGCTCGCGCTCTGCTTTGCCGTCACGTCCTTCGCGTGGTCTGCCGCCGCCGACGTTCCACCCGAGCCGGGCTACGTCGAAAGCTGCACACTCGAGAAGCAAAAGCAGAGTGGCGACGAGTGCGTGAGCTGCTCCGCGTCCTTCCAAGACCCCAAGGCTTGTCAGTCTCAGCACGCCGGCTTCGAGCAGCGCTGCCGCACGCGGGGCGCCAGCGTCTGGACCGAGATCTGGTGCAAACCCCGCGCGACGCCGCCCAGTACGAGCAGCACGCCCGAGCCCGAGCCGAGCGCCTCGGACACCGCAGCGAGCCCGGCGGCGAGCAGCGCAGCGCCGACCGCGGCGGCTCCCGAGAAGTCCGGCGCTTGCGGCGCCTGCGCGGTCTCGCCTGCGAGCGGACTGTCCGGCCTCTTGGCCTCCTGCGTCGCGCTTCTCGCCTGGTCGCTCCGGCGCGCGAGCCAAGTCCGGCGCAAACGCGCCGATTGAGCGCGCCGACCGAACCGAGTAGGTACGACCGCGCCGCCCGAGGCGGAGGCAGTCGCATGCAACAACTACAACCCATGGGTCCAGGATCGTTGCCCGCTCCGCCGGGCTCCGGAGTCGCCCACGAGATCAGCCATGGCCCGTCGTTCGCGATGCTGCGCGTGGATCTCGCGCCGGGTCAGACGCTGGTGGCCGAGGCAGGAGCGATGGTCGCGCGCAGCCAGAACGTGACGATGGCGGTGAAGCTCAACGCGTCTCCGAGCGCGGGCTTCTTCGCGACGCTGAAGGCCCTGGTGATCGCCTTCATCCGCAAGTTCATCGGGGGCGAGACGTTCATCGTGAACCACTTCTCAGCGAGCGCGCCCGGTCGCGTGTGGCTCGCGCCGTCCTTGAGCGGACACGTGGCGCATCGACGCATGAACGGGGAGAAGCTCGTGCTCTCTACTGGCGCCTATCTCGCGCACGTAGGGAACCTCGACATTCAGATGAAGTTCGGTGGCCTCTCGGGCATCTTGGCCAAAGAGGGCGCGTTCTGGCTCGAGGTGAGCGGCGTCGGCGATCTGTGGTTCACGAGCTACGGCGGCATCGAGGCCGTCGACGTGACCAGTCCGTTCATGGTCGATAACGGCCACATCGTCGGCTACGAGGGCAACCTCACGATGAACATCCGCCGCCCGGGTGGCGGCATGATGGGGCTCGTCGCCTCGGGTGAGGGCCTCGTGTGCGAATTCACCGGCCAAGGCCGGGTGTACCTCCAGAGCCGAAACCTCGGCTCTCTGGTCAACTGGCTCTCTCCGCTTCTGCCCTGAAAGGAAGCTGCGCCGTGCGTTTCGACATCCAATACCGACCGGCCCACTCGCTGGCGAAAGTCAGCCTCGATCCCAACGAATCCGTGGTGGCCGAAAGCGGCGCCATGGTGGGGATGAGCACCAACATCCAGATGCAAACGCAGAGCGGCGGCCTGATGAGCGGGCTCAAGCGCATGTTCGGCGGCGAGAGCTTCTTCCGTAACACCTTCACCGCCGCCAACGGGCCCGGTGAGGTCCTGCTCGCGCACTCGCTGTGCGGCGACATGGTCGTCCTCGACGTGCCCGCGGCCGGTTACTTCATCCAGAGCTCGAGCTACATCGCGTCCACACCCAACGTGAGCATCGAGACCAAGGTCGGCGGAATGAAGACGTTCTTCGCCGGCGAGGGCGTGTTCGTGCTCGACGCCACGGCTTCGGGGCCGGGCCAGGTCTTGGTGGGTGCCTTCGGTGGCATTCAAGAACTGGTGTGCGACGGCAGCCTCGTCATCGACACCGGGCACCTGGTGGCATGGGACAAGAGCCTCACCTACCAGGTCGGCAAGAGCGGGAGCGGCTGGATCGCCTCGTTCCTGTCCGGAGAGGGACTCGTGTGCCACTTCCAAGGGCAAGGACGGATCTGGATCCAGACACGTAACCCCGCGGCCTATGGCCAGGAGATCGGCGCGCTCTTGCCGCCGCGATCGGGTTGAAGGAGGCGCCATGCACTACGACATCTTGGAAAAGCCCGATTTCAGCTTGGTGCGCGTTCGCTTCCAGGCGCCGGGGGAGCAGCTGCTCGTCGAGAGCGCCGCCATGGTCGCCAAACACTCGAGCGTCGACATGAAGACCCAGATGCAGGGCGGCCTGCTCGGGGCGGCGAAGCGCAAGCTCCTCGGCGGCGAGAGCCTCTTCCAGAACACGTTCACTGCCAGCGCGGCGGGCGAGGAGCTGTGGCTCGCGCCCGGTCCCGAAGGCGACGTCGAGGTGGTCGAGATGGACGGGCAGACGCCCATCTTCCTTTCGTCGGGAGCGTTCTTGGCCAGTGCTCCGACCGTGCAGATCGACACCAAGTGGGGCGGCGCCAAGGGCTTCTTCAGTGGCGCCGGCCTGTTCCTGCTCGCCGCGCAGGGCACGGGTCCGCTGTTCTTCTGCGCCTACGGCGGCATCCACGCCGTGGACGTCGGGCCCGCCGGCTACATCTGCGACACGTCGCACATCGTCGGGTTCACCGGCGGCCTCGAGTATCAGGTGACCAAAGTGGGCGGCATGAAGAGCCTATTCTTCAGCGGAGAAGGCCTCGTGTGCCGGTTCCAAGGCCAGGGGCGTCTCTGGATCAGCACGCGAAACCCGTCGGGGCTGGTGAGCTTCCTGCAACCATTTCGCACCGTGCAGTCGAGCTGAAGGGCAGCCGGAAGCTCCGCCTCCCGAGCCGCGACTTGTCGCCGACGAGTTGCGGTTGAATTACCTTTTGGATCGCGGACCGGGCCCACGCGGTCCGGGAGGGATCTCATGACTCGCGCATCCTCTCTCTTGTTGTTCTCGCTCGGTATCGGCGCCCTCGCTGCGGCGTGTGGCTCCGACGACCACGGCAATCTGTGTACGGAGGGCACGGTACGCGCTTGCCTCGGTCCAGGCGATTGCCCGGGCTCGCAGACGTGCATCAAGAACGGGCTCGCCTACGGTCCGTGCAGCTGCGGCTCGAACACCGGTGGAGCGGCCGGGGCTGCGGGCGCCGCGGGCGCCGCGGGCAGCGGCGGCGGCGTGGTAGCGCCTCCCTGCACGCCGACCGGAAAGGACGCCGACGGGGACTGCTTCGGCGAAGGGGACGACGACTGCAACGACGCCGATCCCGGCGTGAACCCCGGCGCCATCGACTACCCCGGGAACAACCAGGACGAAGACTGCTCGGGGGTGCCAGACGATCTCGTCGCGTGTGATGGCTCGCTGACCAACACCGCGGACGGCGATCCCATGAATGGGGCGCGTGCCATCGGCCTCTGCCAGACCGCGAGCAAAGACGACCGGAAATGGGGCGTCATCGCCGCGAAATACGTGATGGCCGACGGCAAGCTCGGCATGAACGAGAAGTCCCACGGTCTCCTGCCGAGCTTCGGCACCAACGTGCTGCCGCGCGAAGGGAGCCGCATGTTGGCGCTCTCGAGCGGCACCGCGCGCGAGCCGAGCGACGGGGAGTACCAGCCCGTGAGCGGCGCCGACATGGGCACGACGGGTCAGGCCCCGGCCGGGTTTCCCATCGACTCGCCCTCGTGCAAGGTCGTCACCGAAAAAGACAAGATCACGCACGACGCGGCGGCGCTCGAAATCTCGCTGCGCGTGCCCAGCAACGCCAAGAGCCTGCTGGTCGACACGCTCTATTACACGTTCGAGTTTCCGTCGTACGTTTGCACCAAGTACAACGACTTCTTCGTGACCCTGCAGTACCCGGCTCCGAAGAACGCGCAGTTCGGCAACATTGCGTTCGACGGGGACGGAAACCCCGTCAGCGTGAACAACGCCTATCTGCGCGCCTGCAAGCCGCAGTCGGCCGGCGGCAAAGCCTTCGACTGCCCTCTCGGAACCAGCCTCCTGGAACAGACCGGCTTCGACCAGAGCGCTGCCACCGGTTGGCTCGTCACTCAGTCGCCGGCCACCCCGCGCAGCATCGTTACCCTGCGCTTCGCCATCTGGGACATGGGCGACCACATCCTCGACTCCACGGTCCTCGTGGACGACCTCCGCTTCTCCCCCGATCCCGTCGCGCAGGCAGTGACTTCGCCGGCTCCTTGAGCCAGAGCGAGCCGGCTTTCTGGCCGGTAGCAGTTTTCTGGCAAAACCTACGTCACTTGCGATCATGTGAATGAAGGAATATAGATTCCGGGCCCATGCAAACCGTGCCCGGCAGCGAGACCCGTTGGCAGCTCTACCGGCTGCTCAGCGACCCCGTCCGGCTCCGGCTCCTGGCGCTCGCCGCCGAAGAAGAGCTCTCGGTCGGTGAGCTCGCCGAGCTCCTCGGCGAGGCACAACCCAATGTGTCGCGCCACGCCGCGCCGCTCCGGCAAGCGGGCCTGCTCACCGATCGGCGCCAGGGGACGCGCACGCTGATCCGCCTGTCGGAGTCCGTCGAGGGCGACCCGGTCGTCGACGACGCCCTCGCCGCGGGGCGCCGCTTGTGCCAGGCAGACTCGAGCCTCGAGCGCGTCGCCGAGGTCGTGGCTTCGCGTGACGCTCGCACCCGGGAGTTCTTCGCCGAGCCGGCGACCACCGAGGTCGCCGTGTCCGCCGAGCTCCCGGTGTACCTCGCGGCCTTCGCCGGGTTGGTCGAGCCGCGCGGGCTAGCCGTGGACGCGGGAACCGGCGACGGGGTGCTCTTGGATCTGCTCGCGCCCATCTACGAGCGCGTCGTGGCCATCGATCGCAGCGCGGCCCAGCTCGCCAGAGCGCGGAGCCGGGTGCGCGCTCACGGCTATTCCAACGTGACGCTGGTCGAAGAGCAAATCGGTGGAGAGAAGCTCACCGCGCTCGTCGGTGGTGGTGCCGATCTGGTGCTCGCTGCCCGCGTGCTCCATCACGCTCCGCGTCCGAAAGCGACGCTGACCGAGCTCGGGCGCCTCGCGCGTCCGGGCGGCAAGCTGCTCGTCATCGACTACGAGCGCCACGACGACGAACGCTTCAGCGAGCAGCAGGCGGACATCTGGATGGGCTTCTCCAAAGAAGAGCTCGCCGAGCTCGCGGAAGCCGCTGGCCTCGTAGACGTGCGAGTGACCCGGGTCCCGCCGAGCTTCGCGCGCGTCGGCGTCGATGCCCACCTCGCGTGTCTGGTGCTGCTCGCAGCGCGACCCGACACGGATTCAACGGCGCCTTCGGGCGCCCGAATGGCAACCCGCAAAGAGAAGAAAGCAGGAGCAACATGACGCAGAGCGTTTCGGTGGGAACGGCTGGCAAAGTGGCCGGTCAGAAGGACTTCGTCGTCAAAGATCTCGAGCTCGCCGATTGGGGCAGGAAAGAGATCACGGTCGCCGAGCACGAGATGCCGGGTCTCATGGCGACGCGCGCGAAATACGGTCCGCAGAAGCCGCTGAAGGGCGCCCGCGTGTCGGGTTCGCTGCACATGACCATCCAGACCGCCGTCTTGATCGAGACCTTGCGGGAGCTCGGCGCCGACGTGCGCTGGGCGTCGTGCAACATCTTCTCCACGCAGGACCACGCGGCGGCCGCCATCGCCCAGAGCGGCACGCCGGTGTTCGCCTTCAAGGGCGAGAGCCTCGAGGAGTATTGGGACTTCACCTACCGGGCGCTGACCTGGCCGGACGGCAAGGGACCGCAGCTCATCGTGGACGACGGCGGCGACGCGACCCTGCTCATCCACCGGGGTTTTGCCGCCGAGAAGACCCCGGCCATCCTCGACGAGCCCACCGACAATCACGAGCTCCAAATCATCAACAAGCTCCTGAAGCGAGTCGCGAAGGAAGATCCGAAGCACTGGCACAAGGTCGTCGCCGACTGGATCGGGGTTTCGGAAGAGACCACGACGGGCGTTCACCGGCTCTACCAGATGCAGGAGAAGGGCGAGCTGCTCGTGCCGGCGATCAACGTCAACGACTCGGTCACGAAGAGCAAGTTCGACAACGTCTACGGCTGCCGCGAGTCCCTCGTGGACGGCATCAAGCGCGCCACCGACGTGATGGTGGCGGGCAAGGTGGCGATGGTGTGTGGTTTCGGCGACGTCGGCAAAGGCTGCGCCGAAGCGCTTCGCGGTCACCGCGCTCAGGTGTGGGTCAGCGAGATCGATCCGATCTGCGCGCTGCAGGCCTGCATGGCCGGCTACAAGGTGGCACCGGTGGAGGACGCGCTCGCCCACGCGGACATCTTCGTCACCGCGACGGGGTGCTGCGACATCATCACCGCCGAGCACATGGCGAAGATGAAGGACCAGGCCATCGTCTGCAACATCGGGCACTTCGACGACGAGATCCAGGTGGCGAAGCTCCTCGCGTACCCGGGAGTGAAGCGCACGACCATCAAGCCCCAGGTCGACATGTTCACGTTCCCCGACGGTCACTCCATCTTCCTGTTGGCGGAGGGGCGCCTGGTGAACCTCGGCTGCGCGACCGGTCACCCGAGCTTCGTGATGAGCAACTCGTTCACCAACCAGACGCTGGCTCAGATCGACCTCTGGACCAACAAGCGTGAGGTCGGCGTCTACACGCTGCCCAAGAAGCTCGACGAAGAGGTCGCGCGCCTCCACCTCGAGAAGCTCGGGGCCAAGCTCACCACGCTCTCGTCGCGCCAGTCCGACTATCTCGGGATCCCGGCTGAGGGCCCGTTCAAACCCGACCACTACCGATACTGAAGCTCGCTCGAGCCCAGCGGGAGACGGGCGCCTTCGTGTCTTCGGATCCGATGGCGCATGCCCCGTCGGGGGCTTCGGCGGACTCCCGCGGCAGAGCCCCGCCGCTGCCGCGACGCAGCGCCGGCGTCACTGACGCGCGAAGCGCAGCGTGTGTCCCGCCAGGATGATCACGTCTCCGTCATAAATCACCTTGCGCTCCACGCGGCGTCCCTGGAATTGGATGCCGTTGGTCGAGCCCATGTCGACGATGTGATAGTGGCCCCGGAGCCACTCCACGGCGGCGTGTTGGCGCGAGACGTTGGAGTCGTTGATGGCGAAGTCCGAAGCGTTGCGGCTGCGTCCGATGATGAAGCGCGGCTGCATGATCTGGGCGCGCTGGCCTTCGCAGTAGAGAAAGATGGGGTAGCTCGGCGGCCCGTCGCTCATGGGGCCGGGCGCCCCTCCGCCCGGCGCGGGACCGGGGAACGGTGGGCCTCCGCCGGGGAACGGGGGCGGAGGCGTCGGCGGCGCCGGATACTGCGGACGCCCGCCGTAGCCGGGGGGCGGCGTCGGCGAGTGTTGCGGCGGCGGGCGAGGGGACGGATAGGTGGGCGCGACCGGCGGTGGCGGAGGTGCCATCGGCGCGGCCGGCGGCGGCGCATACGGTGGCGGGGGCGCGGCAGACGCCGGGCGGACGGGCGGTGGCGGCGGATAGCCCGGAGCCTGCGGCGTAATCAGCGTAGGCGGAAACGGCGGAGGGCCGGGCGGTGGCGGCGGCGCGATGCCCGGGACGCTCTGGAGGTAGCGAACCAGCGCATCGTTCACCACGTCGTCCACCGGACGACCGCTTTGCCACGCAAGGCGCTCGCAGGTCACCCAGACGTCGTCGGGGCACACGAAAGATCGAGGTCGTCCGCCGGCCATGAGCCCGAGCGCATCATAGCGCTGCCTCCGCGGCGTTGGGCAACTCGCCAATCACAATTCTGCCCGTGCATATTCCCTCTGGAGAGCCGTCGGACAGTCGGGGCGGCACGCGCCTCCCATGGAAGTAGGTTGTCGGGCTCCCCGCCCCGGGCGGGCTGGCGCTGCCGGCTCAGCGGCACTCTTGGACTTGCCGGAGCTCTTTGGCGGGCTGGCATGAAAACGTCGAAATCTGGCACTCCGCGAGCCACTTTCCCTGCTCCCCGCAGCCCGGGCTCTGACCTTGCCAGCCGACGTCGGCCCAACACTGGGTCGGGATGCCGAGCGTGGTGCTGCTGCGGCAACCGGCGCTCGTGACGTCCTCGCGTTTGGCCGACTTGCCATCGCAATCGAAGTCGAAGCTCCCGTCTCCGCGGTGCTGGCTGTAGAACCGCATTTGCCCGGGGTGGGCCTCGGGGTTTTCGTCGTAGCAGTCGAGCGCGTTCGACACGTAGCCCGGAGGCTGCCGACTGCTCCGCTCGGAGACGCCCTTGTCTCCGTAGCCGTCGCGGTCGAGATCCCGATACCAGGCCGGGTCGGCGCAGGGCAGGGCGTTCGAGTTGGCGAGCTCGGTGAGTCGTTCGTGCACTGGCGTGAGCACGTCGACCAGCACGCTGCGAAAGGAGTTCTCCGTGCTCGAGCCGGTGAGCACCGTCTGGGCCAGATTTCGGTTGGCGCACAGGCTGTTGTTGGGCTTCGGCAGCGCGAGTTGTCGCGCGGTGCCCTCGATGGCTTCGATGGTCTGGACCAGCGTCGTGCGCTCGTTTTCGCTGAAGGCCCCATCCGGGTTCTCCGCGGCTTTGCGCAGCGGCTCCGCCAGTTTCGGAACTTCGTCCAGCGCGCGGCCGGACAGAGTTCGAAGGCCGATCTCTCGCAATCCCGCGAGCGCCTCGTGGCGTGCGCGCAGCGCCCTCGCCTTCTGACAGGTGCCCGAACTTTCGAACGCGCGCCCCGCGGGTTCGAGCAATGCGGCCACGTTGAGCTTCTCTTTGGCCCGCAGCGTCAGCGAAGACGCCGTCGACTTCTTGCGGTCGAGCTCGAAGCCGACGCCCAGCTCCACCACGTCGAGCTTCGCGCGTTCTGTTCGGCTCGAGCGCAGGGTGATCACGGGAACCGCTGCGAGCACCTTGGCCGTGTAGACCAGCTTGTCTCGGCTGGTGCACACGTTGGTGATGCAGGCATCCAGGCTCTGGTGCAGCGGCGCCTCTTCGGGCGACGACACGAGCGCCTGTGACAAGATCTCCCCGACGCTGGGCAAGACCCGCATTTCGGCGTCTTCGAGCGAGACCTCGACGTCGATTTGCTCGTTGCTCGTCGAGCCGAGGCCCAGCTTCGGCGCCCAGGGACCCAAGAAACGCAGGTCGAGCGAGCCACCTTGGCTCTGTTCGCTCTCCGCCGTGTAGCGGAAGCCGAGGTTTCCCGCCGGGCGCACGTTCATGCGAAGTCGAGCCGCCGCGTCTCCGTCGCCGCTGAAACAGGCATTGACGAAGTCGCTGCGCTCCGGGTTGCGTTCCGGTCCGAAGAAACCCGTGATGAGGAAGTTCGGCACCGCGAGGCAACGCAAGCCCGCCGTCTCCTTCGAGCCGAGCACGGAGTCGATGGCTGCGCACCACGTGGGTCGCCCTCCTGGCTTGGCATCGACCTGCGGCGCACGCGGTGCGGGCGCGCTGGGACCGCACGACACGGCCGTCAGCAGGACCAACGCTCTCAGCTTGCGCGACATCGAACGGCGGTGGAGCACGATGGGCTCGGCGTCCGGCGTCGTCAAGCGCGTCGCTGCTTGCTACCGAGACCCGGCTCCCCTACGGTTCGCGGGCCCGCGTGCGGGTAGAAAGGCTCAAGCCATGGCTGAACAAGTTCGCGCCTCCCACATTCTGCTCATGTACGCCGGCTCTCAGCGCTCGACGGCCACGCGCACGCAGGAGCAAGCGCAGACCGAGATCGCCACGCTGAAGGCACAGGTGGACGCTGGCGCCGACTTCGCCGACCTCGCGCGGAAGCACTCGGATTGTCCCTCCGGCAAGAGCGGCGGGGACCTCGGCGCTTTCGGGCGCGGTCAAATGGTGGGGCCGTTCGAGCAAGCCGCTTTCGGTCTGCCCGTGGGCGGAACCAGCGGCGTCGTCGAGACCCAGTTCGGGTATCACATCATCCGTCGCACCGGCTGAGCGACGGTTCGGACGACTCGCGCCGCGAGGTCCCGGGGGCGCGGGCTCGGCGAAACCGACTACGAGCCGCGCTTCTCGTACGCCGTGCGAATGCGCGCCACGAGTTCGGCCCGGACCTCGCGGTCGCGCGGCGCCTCGATGGAGATGGGCACGAGCGTGGCGTTCACGGTGCGAGCCAGCGCCACGAACTCTTCGGGGTCGAAGTCGAGGAGGTCCTCGGGCACCACGATGGCGAACGGGCGGAGCTCGGCGGCCCGCGTAGTGAGCGCCCCCATGTCGGTCACTTCGAGGCGAGCGCCGGCCGCCAGCGCGGCGCACTGCCGACACACCGACGCGAGGTTCGGGTCGTTGCCGGCAAGCAGCACGCACGGCAGCACACGATGCGGAGTCGTGGGTCCGAGGGGGGGCTTGCGCAAGGCGCGCCGAGCATAGTCCGATTGCCGCTGCGGGACACCTTCCAGGGGCCGGGAGCAAGCCAGTGCGGAACGACACCGGCGCCGGCGGGTCCCGGCGCGTTCTTGTCGCCGGTGAGTGGTCGATGACATACGGTTCCGCCATGCCGCTCACTCGACGCCTGGCCACGGCCGCCCTGCTCGCGCTCGTGTGGCTGACCGCTTGTGGAGGATCCCGAACCGGTTCTCGCGACGCCGCCGAAGTCGCCCGCGAAGAAGCGTCGCGTCGCCTGATCGGCAACTGGGTATTGGTGAGCTACCAGCCCGAGACTCCCCTCGAGCCGATGTTCGCCAGCATGTTGTCCGCGCAGTTCGGCACGCTCGTCGCGCAGTTCGACGGGCAGCGCATGGTCGTGAGTGGCGTCGGCGTATCGACCGCGCGGCGCTACCGCGTGACCCAGGGCGGCATCGATCGACTGACCTTGGTGAACTACGACGACACCGGTATCGCCTACGACGCCGTGGGTGAGTTTCGAGGCAACGAGCTCTGGTTCGCGTCGCTCACCACCCCCTGGCGTGGGCGAGGCGTGCTCCGCCGACTCCCTTGAAGCGTGGTGGGACCGGAGGGACGACGAAGCGTCCGTCGATCAGCGCTGCACCTTGGCGATTCCGGCCTCCACGAGCTGGGTGAGCGTTCGTTCGATCTCGGCCGACGGTTCGTCGAATTCCACCGCCACGCGATGTGGCCAGAGGCCTTCCGGATCCTCTTCGTTGGCCTCGACCCTCACCACCTTCCCCGTGAGCTCTCGCTCTTCGACGCCTTCGGGCGGGAGATTGACTACCGCGTGGACGCTGGCGCCGACCTCCAGCGTGGTGGCAGTCACGACCAGCATGCCGCGGCCGCTCACGTTGTGGCTCACCGCCATGCCGGCCTCCAGTTCGGGGATCCTCACCGGCAACCAAACCGTGTAGCGCTGCGCTTTCCGGTCCATCGATTGCCCATCTTAGCGCGTTTGCGGCGGCCGGCAGCGCGCGCTCCCTCGGGTCAGGGCGTGTCGTCGGTGTCGTGGGGTAGGCTCACGCGGGGTGCGCGTAGATATACGTAGGGCGTGTACGCGAGGAAGTTCGAGACTCGCGAAGTGTACGCGTCTGCGTAGCGTTCGAGCTGTCGGGCCAGGTAGCTCTTGTCGATGCCGGCTCGCATCAAGAGGCCCCAGCGCCCGTTGAACAACGCGCCGGCTTCTTCGGCCAACGGAGCAATCTGGGCATCGAGCTCGGCGAGCTCCGCCTTCGTGCGGTTCAGCCGCTCGCGGACCAGCGTAGTATCGGAGCTGGAGCGACCGGCCTCGACCCGCACGAGCTCGAGCCGCGCGCGCGAGTGCTCGTGCTCGAGGCGCTCCTTGTCGGCCATCAGGCGGCTCAGTCGTGCCTGCGTCGGGCGAAAGCGTTCCACGTCCGCGATTTCGCGCTCGAGGTCGCGGACGACGAGCGCGGTGCGCCAGCGCAGGAGATCCTTGGTCACGTGCACGTCGGCGTAGAGGTGGTCGCCGACGTACAGGATCTCCTCGGGACCGAGTCCGAGGTGCTCTTCGAGAATGCGGGCGTTGCCGCCGAGGTAGGCGTGCCCGGCCCGCATCGGTCCGCTCATGGGCCGGAGCAAGCCCGAGTCATCCACCACTTCGAACATCGGGTGCTGAGCGGTGAAGAAATCCGGCTTCTTGGCCATGACCAGCGTCACGTCGAAGAGCTCGCGCCAGTTGGTGCCGCTGGGCAAGAAGGGGTCGAGGGCGTAGCTCAGCATCGAAGCGGTGTACGACCACTCCGAGTTGGTGACGAGCAGGAGCTTCTTCCCCGCTTGCTTCAGGTCGAGCAGGCATGCGCCGAGCTCCGGGTCGAGCTCCACGAAGCGTTGGGGCGAGCGCACGATTTCGGCCTTGAGGTCACCCTCGGTGTGAGTGCGATCGATGCTGGCCCGCACGATGCGATAGAGCTCCGTGTAGCCCACGCCTGGAACGAGCTTGCCTTGATCCAGGAGGTCGACGCACTGCGCGTAGAGCAGCGCTTCGGAGCACGAAAAGAGCGTGTTCAGGAACACCCAGCGCGGCTCGTCGAGGTCGACGAGCGTCCTCGAGTAGAGCTTGCGTTGCTCGTCGAACGACAGGCCCTGGGTCCCGTGAAACGCGCGGGTCACGTAGCCGAAGCGGCTCGCCTTCACCAGGTTCCCGAGCTCGAGGTCCAAGATCAGGCCGAGGATCACGAAGCTCGGATCGAATTGGAGGTCGCCCACGGGCCAGCCTCGCTCCGCGAGCTTCTTGCGCGCTCGTTCGTAGGCCCGTTCTTCCCAGACCTCCGTCTTGTAGTGGACCAACGTGTAGTCCATGTCGAAGCCCACGGCGCGGATCGAGCGCAGGTTCAGCGTACGGTTGCAGAAGATCCGACGTTCCGGCGCGGGCAGGGGCGAAGGGCCGAACTCGGACATGCGGCTCGCTCGTGAGGCGCTCAGGAACGGGCCGCCGCTCGCTCGAGGAATCCCGTGAACACGACCCGCGCGTGGGCCGTGGGTCGACCGGAGTAGTTGTAGGGCCGCGGGACTCCCTTCCGATAGAGGCACAGCACGGCCTCTTCGTACGAGGCCACTCGCTCTGCGACGCTGGCGCTCGCGAGCGGTCGCGCTGCCAGCGCGGTCAACGCGGCGCTGAGCTCGGGGCAGTCACCGCCGGTGGCGGGGAGCCTGGGCTTTTCCGCGTTGGCGCCGCAGCAGCCGCTGCGCACCACGGCCGACGCTGCCAGCTCGAACCAGCCGAAGTTCGACCACTCTTTCATCCCGGGGGTGATCTTGCCGGCGCCGGAAACCACGAGCTTGCGGTGGAGTTGCGAGTTGATTCCGCGGAAGTCTTGGTCGCCGCACAGGAACGAGAAGTCTTCGTCGCCGCGAAACGTCTCGCCCTCGAAGTGCGCGGCGACACAGCGGCCGCGATCCTCGGTGCGAACGCTGACGGCGGCGGGGACGACGGCGCTCGCGCTGGGAGCGGGCAGGACGGCGGTGGCCGGAGCTTGCCCGGGTGACGCGGACGACGTGGCGGCGACGCGCGCTGGTGCCGCGGCTGGTGGCTCGGCTTGCCGGCGCGTGATCACTCCACGGTTGTTCAAGAAGAGCAGCACGCCGATCCCGATGGCGAGCAAGACCACGATGGCGACGAGCACGAAGATGGGCTTCCTGCCGGCGTTTCGGATCTCCACGTCGTCGAGGGGCAACTGCACCCCGGTGGGCGGAGGCGCGGGGATCGAAGGAGGGAACGCCGAGAGCGGGGGTGGAAAGCCGGCACCGGGAGCGGGCGTGGGCGCCACGGGGGCAGCCATCGGCATCGCTTGCGGTGGCGGCGGCGTGGCGTCGAACGGGCTCGGCGGCGCCGCGGGCACGCGCGGCGGAGGCTTCGGTGGAGCGACGGGCAGGTCGAGCGCCGGAGGCTCGCTCGGCGCCAGCGCCGCGCGAATGTCCTCGATGGGTGGCTTGCCCATCACCGTGGTCGCGTCGTCTTCGTCGTCGAATGGGCTGCGCACGGGCGCGGGTCCCGGACGAACGGGAGCAGGTTCGTGAGCGGGCTCGGGCTGCGGCTCGGCTGCGACCTCCGGTGCCGCCCGTTCCTCCTCGGCGATGGGCACCGGCGGAATGCTGAAAGCGGGCACCTTGGGTGCTTCGACTTCCTGGCGCATGGCCTGAGCCATGTGCTCGGAGCTCGACGCGACGACCGTCGCCACGTCTTCCCACTCGGAGGCAGCCTCGCTCTTCGGCTCCCAGCGCTCGAGCGCTTCGATCAGCTGGTCGATGCTCGCTCGGCGGCGCGCGAGGTTTGCCACGAGACCGGTCGCCAAGAGCTCTTGCAGTCCGTCGTCTCGCAGCCCGTAGTCGCTGAGCCGCTGCAGCTGGCCGCCCGCGATGCTCATCAGGAGTTGGTCTTTGGTGTCGCCGCGGAACGGTGGACTGCCGGTGAGCGCAGAGAACAGCACCGCGTGGAGCGCCCAGGCGTCGTCGGCTGCGCTCGGCCCGCGGCCTTGGAGCCGTTCGGGCGCGCAATAGGCGCCGCTCGTGGGGGCGAGAAGCTGGGTCAAGATGGGGGCCTGCCGGCCTCCGGTCGGCTCGACCACGATGGAGCGCGGGGAGATGGCGCCGTGGGCACCGCCGCTGGCGTGGAGCGCCGCTACGCCCTGACACAGGCGGATCCACAACGTGACGGCCTCGGCGGGCGTGAGCCGGGCCGTCTTCAGCGCTTGGTGCAGCGTCTTTCCCGAGACGTGCTCGGCGACCACCACCGCAGCGCCCGCCGGGGAGCCGGGCGGGAGCGCGTCGGCTTCTGGCGCATCCACCACCTCGACGATGCCGGCGAGGTGGGGATGTCGGAGTCCCACGACACCGATCAGCGCCGCCACGCGCGCCGTGGCGAGCGCCGACGCGACCACCTCTTTCCCGCTCTTCTCGTCGACCGCGAGCCAAGTCGGCGCTTTGGTCCCGGCGTCGAGCCGGGACTTGAAACGGTAGCGTCCGCTGAGAAGTGCCGTCGGCGCTTGCATTCGCGAGTCTCGCGAGAACGAGGAATTCTTTATATCAGGCCCCCCGCTCGTCCCCGAACTTTTGCCCGGTTTCGGAGTGCCTCCCCCGTTTCGCGCGCGAATGCGCTCTTCCGCTTAGCGAAGTGGGCTCCCGAAAACTTCGGGCCGCCGTCCGGATTTCGACGAAAACCCGCGGCCTCACCCGGTTTCCGCCCGGCGCTCGTCCGGGGCGGAAGCGCGCTCGGCTTGCCCGGAGCGACGCGAGGGAGGAAGATCCGTCGTTGCGCAGGCGATGAGCTCACCAGGTGCAGACCGAGGGTCGGGACCGACGGGTGGCGATCCGCCTTCTGGGATCACGAGCGTCGCCGGTCCGTATCGGCCCGGTGAGATCATCGGCGACAAGTACATCCTGATCCGGAAGATCGGCGAAGGCGGGATGGGCGCCGTTTGGGTCGCGCACAACAGCGTGCTCGACGTGCACTGCGCCCTGAAGCTCATCGAGATGGGGGCGAGCCCGAGGGCCGTCGCCGAGCGACTTCTGGACGAGGCGCGCGCAGCGGCTCGGCTCGGCCACCCGGCCATCGTGCGCGTGCTCGACTACGGCGAAACTTCCCAGGGCGATCCCTTCATCGCCATGGAACTCCTCGACGGGGAAGACCTGGCCCAACTGATGGAGCGCCAGAGCAAGCTGCCCGCGGTCGAAGCGGTGCAGATGCTCCTGCCCATCGCCCACGCGCTGGCGGCGGCTCACGCCAAAGGCATCGTGCACCGCGACGTGAAGCCCGAGAACATCTTTCTCGCGCGCGACGAGGTCACGACCACGCAGCCGAAGCTCCTCGACTTCGGCATCGTGCGCTTCGAATCCAAGAATCGTCGCCTGACCATCGACGGAGCGGTGCTCGGGACCCCCGACTACATGTCGCCCGAGCAGGCTCGCGGAGAGACGACCAGCGGACAGACCGATCTCTGGAGCTTCAGCGTCGTGCTCTACGAGCTCATCGCCGGCAAGCGGCCCTTCGACGGCGACAACTACAACGCGCTCATGTACGCCATCATCAACTCCGATCCGACGCCGCTCTCCGAGCTCGGCGTCGCCGACGAGGAGCTCAGCGCCATCGTGACCCGCGGCCTCGCCAAGGCGCTCGGTGACCGCTGGCCGAACATGCGTGACATGGGCGAGGAGCTGGCGCTCTGGCTCGAGAGCCAAGGTGTCACCGAGGACATCGCGGGCACGACGCTGCGTCGCGGCTGGCTCTCGGAGACCGAGAGCAAGCGCATCGAGCTGCCGCAACACGTGCAGGACGCGCTTCAGGCCACCGGCGAACGCCGCGCTGTGCGCTCCGGGCGGATTTCTCGCGGTGCGGCCGTTCCCGCGCCGGCGCCCGACGCTGCCCTCGCCCTACTTCAGGAGCAGAACCTGGCGGCCATCGCCGAACTGCATGCCGCGGGCGATCCGGAGGACCTGCTGCGGCGCTCGACGCGGCGGCGGAACGTCGCGCTCATCCTCGGGTTGTTCGTGGTCGCGCTCACGGGCGTGATCCTCGTGCTGATCGGCACCGGGATCATCGAGATCTGACCGTGCAAGCTCCGGCGCGCGGCCTTCAGTGCGCTTGCTCTTTGGTCTTGGCGAAGCTCACGTCGGGCCAGTCCTTTTGAGTGGTCTCGAGGTGCCAGTTGTTGCGCGCCAAGAACACCGGGTGACCCGTGTGGTCCTCGGCGAGAGCGGCGCGATTCGCTTCCATGAAACGCTTCATCAGCGCCGGGTCGTCGGCGTCGACCCAGCGCGCGGTGGACAGCTGGGTCCCCTCGAAGTGAACGGGGATGTCGTACTCGGTGCGGATGCGGTCGGCGAGCACGTCGAACTGCAGCGCCCCCACCACGCCCACGATGAAGCTCCCGCCAAAGTACGGCTTGAACACGCGCGCCGCGCCCTCCTCCGCCAGTTGCTCCAGCGCACGCGTCAGGTGCTTCGCGCGCATGGGATCGGCGGGGCGCACGGCCTGCAGGAGCTCCGGCGCGAAGCTCGGTATGCCGGTGAACTGCAGGACCTCGCCTTCGGTGAGCGTGTCGCCGATGCGTAGCGTGCCGTGGTTCGGTATGCCCATGATGTCGCCGGCGAACGCCTCGTGAGCGAGCTCGCGATCTTGCGCCAAGAAGAGCACCGGGTTGTGGAGCGCCATCTGCTTGCCGGTGCGCACGTGCAAGAGCTTCATGCCGCGCTCGAAGTGCCCGGAACACAGCCTGAGGAACGCGATCCGGTCGCGGTGCTTGGGGTCCATGTTGGCCTGCACCTTGAAGACGAAGCCCGTGACGCGCTCTTCACCGGGCGCCACGAGCCGCGTCATGGCCTTCTGCGGTCGCGGCGCGGGCGCCAGCTCGATCAAACCCTGGAGCAGCTCGCGCACCCCGAAGTTGTTCAAGGCGCTGCCGAAGAACACCGGGGTCATGTGCCCCTGACGGTACGACTCCAGGTCGAAGCGGGGAGTCAGCCCGCGGGCCATCTCCACCTCCTCGCGCAGTGCGCGGAGCGCGTGCTCGGGCAGCTCGCGTTCGAGGGCCGGATCGTCGAGCCCTTGGCACTCGCGCACCTGACCGCCCGCGCGCTCGGCTCCCTTTTCGACCAGCAGCAGTCGGTCCCGAAACAAGTCGTAGCAGCCGAGGAAGTCCCGCCCCATGCCGATGGGCCAACTCGCCGGGGTCACGTCCAGCGCCAGGCGTTCCTCGATTTCGCTCATCAGCTCGAAGGGGTCGCGCCCGTCGCGATCCAGCTTGTTGATGAAGGTGATGATGGGGACGTCGCGCAGGCGGCACACTTCGAAGAGCTTGAGCGTTTGCGCTTCGATGCCTTTGGCCGCGTCGATGACCATCACGGCCGAGTCGACGGCGGTCAACGTGCGGTAGGTGTCCTCGCTGAAGTCCTGGTGGCCCGGCGTGTCGAGTAGGTTGAAAGTGCCCCCTTCGAAGTCGAAGGTCATGGCAGACACCGTCACGGAAATGCCGCGCTCCTGCTCCACCTTCATCCAGTCGGAGCGCGCCCGCCGTTGCTCGCCGCGAGCCTTGACGGCGCCGGCGAGATTGATGGCTCCGCCGAACAAGAGGAGCTTTTCGGTCAGCGTGGTCTTGCCCGCGTCCGGGTGCGAAATGATGGCGAAGGTTCGCCTCCGCGCGACTTCTTTCTCGAGCTCGGTCACCGCGCGCGCAATATGACTGAAACCGTTCGAGAGTCGACAAGAAACGCCTTCCGGCCCGGCTCCGGCTTCACACTTCTTCACGCTCGCGATCGAACGCACGCAACAGTCCCCCTCCATGCTGGCGGCGAAGGAGGTGACTGAATGTTCGGATTTCTACTGGGGACGGCCTGCCTCGTGGGCCTGGTTTGGGTGCTCCGTTCGGAGCACCGGAGGTGGGGCTCGTGCGGCGGCTGCGGGCGCTTCGACCATCCGAGGGGTCACGACCGCGATTCGAGCTCGCGCGGCTTCGGAGGGCGCATGTTCCTACGATTCCTGTTCGAGCGCCTGGACACCACGCCCGGGCAGGAGAAGGTGATCCGCGCCAGTGTGGAAGACCTCTTGGAGCGCGTGCACTCGGCGCGCCGGGAGGTCGAGGCCTCGCGCAAGGACGTGGCGCGTGCCCTGCGCGCGGAGTCGTTCGACGCCGAGGCCATGGGCGAAGCGTTCGCCAAGCACGACGCTGCGATGAGTGAGTTGCGCGGGAGCGCCATGGACGCCTTGGCGAAGGTCCACGAGGCCCTCGACTCGCGCCAGCGCGAGAGACTCGCGGACCTCGTCGAATCCGGTCTGGGGCGCCGCTACCACGGCCCGTATCGCACGGCGATTTGACAGGAGGCAGACCATGCGCAGGAGAAAGCTACTGATCGCAGTTTTGGCTCTCGGCACGCTGCTCGGCTACGGCAGCTGCGCGGCGCGGGCAGTCCATGGGTGTCGGACCTACGGGGGGCCGTTCGCGGCTCGCCATCAACGCTTCGAAAACCACGTGGCCGATCTATGTGTGGAGGCTGTCGAGCGCGCGCGCCGCAAAGGCGAACCCGCGGCGGCGCCGCGCTGATATGCTGGAGTCCGAGAGATGGCGCTTCGGGTACTCCTCATCGACGACGACGCCCGTCTCTCGGAGCTGCTCTTGAGCTACCTCGGCCAGAACGACGTCCAGGTGTTGCAGGCTCGGGACGGCCAGAGGGGCCTCTCGGCGCTCGAGTCGGAGCCGTTCGACGCCGTTCTGCTCGACGTCATGATGCCGGGGATCGACGGGCTCGAAGTCTTGCGCCGCTTGCGACAAAAGAGCCGGATCCCCGTCATCATGCTCACGGCCCGGGGCGACGAGTCGGACCGGGTCGTGGGGCTCGAGCTCGGGGCCGACGACTACATCGCGAAGCCCTTCAGTCCGCGTGAGCTCTTGGCGAGGCTTCGCGCCGTGCTCCGTCGCGCCACCCCCGACCTTGCCGGTGAACGCCTCTCGGCTCAGGGCATCGTGGCCGAGCTCGACGCTCGGCGTGCTTCGGTCGATGGTCGAGAGGTCGAGCTCACCGGCATCGAGTTCGACATCCTGGTGGCGCTTTTGCGCCGGGCTGGGCGTGTCGTGCCGCGATCGATGCTGCTCGGCGAAGCCGGTCGCGGTGACGTGGTGGTGGGCGAGCGAACGGTGGACGTACACATCTCCCGGCTCCGCAAGAAGATCGGCGACGACCCCCGCACGCCGCACCGCATAAAGACGGTGCGCGGCGTCGGCTACGTGTTGCCGCGAGAGCCGGCATGAGAGGCGTTCGCCATTACGTCCGCTCTCGGCTCCACCGCCGCATGTTCGTCTGGCTGGGCGCGTCCATCCTGGCGACGCTCCTCAGCGTCGCGCTGGTGGCCCACCTCGCGGGTGCGACGGACAACGGCTGGCGTCGCACGCTGGACCGCGGCAAGGCGTTCCTCGCCACGCAGCTGGCCGAGAGTTGGGAGGACGCCCCGCGCCGCGACGCATTCGCGCGCTCCGTCGTGCGCGACCTTTCGATGAGCGTCGTGCTCAGCGATCCGCGCGGTCAGCTACTGGCTGCATACGGCGACCCGTGTCCGAACCCCGACCTCGTGACGCCGGTTCGTCGAGACGAGCGATTGCTCGGCAGCGCCGCGTTCTGTTTCCCCAAGCGCGAACGGCGCGCTGCGTTTTCCTTCTTCCTCTTGCTCGGCGTGGCCGCGCTGACGCTGTGGGCGATCAGCGGGATGGTGGCGCGCCGGCTCACGCGGCCCCTGGGAGAAATCGTGCGCGTCGCGGGTGAGATCGGCCGCGGCAACCTGAAGGCGCGGGTGGCGCTCGGCCGGCGCGGCGTGGGCGAGTTCGCTGATCTCGCCGACGCCATCAACGAGATGGCGGTGCGAATCGAGCGCCAGATGGAGGACCAGCGCGAGCTCTTGGCCGGCGTGAGCCACGAGATCCGCTCGCCGCTGGCGCGAATGCGCGTCTTGGCCGAGATGGCGCGGGACGAAAACCAGGAGTCGGCGCTGGCCGAGATCGAACGCGAGGTGCTGGAAATCGACTCTCTGGTCGGAGAGCTCTTGGCGAGCTCGCGGCTCGATTTCGATGCGCTCGAACGCCGTGAGCTCGACGCCCAGGAGCTCGTCGGGCGGAGCCTGGAACGGGCCGGACTGCCCAAGGAACTGCTCGAGACTTCGGGCTCGGGGCGAGTGGACGCGGACCCCACGTTGCTCGCCCGAGCCTTGACCAACCTGCTCGAGAACGCCAAAGAGCACGCTCACGGCGTGGCTCGCGTGAGGCTCGACGTCCGCGAGCACGACTTCCAAGTGGCGGTCGAAGACAAGGGGCCCGGCTTTCTTTCGGAAGATCTCGGCCGCGTGTTCGAGAAGTTCGTGCGCGGCCGAAAGGGCTCGGGCTCTTCACTGGGCCTCGGGCTGTCGCTCGTGCAGCGCATCGCCCTCGCCCACGGCGGCCGAGCCTGGGCAGAAAACCTACCCGAAGGCGGAGCGCGCGTGGGCTTCACGCTGCCCCGCCGTGCCGTCACTCAGGCGACGGCAGGGCCGCGTCGAACGCCTTGACGAGATCGAGCAACTTCTGGCGCGAGGCCCCGAGGTCATCGGTGGCGACGAGCTTCGTGTTCGCGAGATCCTGAGCGAGCTTGTCGAGCCCCGGGTCTCCTTTGGCACGTTCGAGGAAGGCCTTGGCCTTGCCGACGTGCGTCTCGGCGGTGCCGAAGTTCCGATCTTCGAGCGCGAGCAGGGCCAAGTGCAGTCGCCGACGCGCCTCCAGGCGGATGGCGCGGTCCCTCTGCGCGTCGAACTCGCGCGTGGCGCGCCCGCGTTCCTCGTCCTTCGTGTGGGCGCGTTGGTCGGCGGCCTCGGTGGTCACGACTCCCTGGTAGCGCCCGGTGCCGTAGGCTGCGCCGATGGCCAGGGCGACCGCGCCGACGCCCCAGACGATGCGATTGCCCTTGCTCGCTTCGCCTGCGGCGCGGGCTTCGGGCCCCGCGCTCCCTTCCGGTTTGGGTGTTTCCGTCGAGGACATGCTCGCTCCTTCCTCCCGCCGTCGCCCGGCGGCAAGGCCGGTCGTGGATCGCTCCGCCCGTTTCCGCCTATGCTGTGGCCGCCCGCGGCCGATGAAGTCCAAAGACGACACTCTGGACAGCGAGATCACGCGTGTGAAAGCGCGGGAGGACGCAGACCCAACGCGCACGGCGGCGGTGCCGCCGCGTCCTGCTGCGGTACCACCACGTCCCCTGAGTGCTCCGCCGCGTCCGCTTCCCGAGGACGTGACCAGCGGAGGCGCGACCGAGCGCGCGCCCCAGCCGAGCGTGCGCCCACCTCCGCCCCCGCCGCGACCGAGCGTGCCACCGCGTCCCACCGCGCCCGCTTCGCCGGGCGCGGGTCCAGCCAGTGTTCGCCCGCCGCCGCCGAGCATGCGCCCGCCACCGCCCAGCGCGACCGGTCACGCGCCGCCTGGCGTGCGCCCGGCCGCGCCGAGCGCCGGTAGCTCTCCCAGCGCCAGTGTTCGCCCGCCGCCGCCGAGCATGCGCCCGCCACCGCCGAGTGCGAGCAGCCACGCGCCGCCCAGCGTGCGCCCGGCGCCGCCGAGCGCCAGCAGCGCTCCGAACGCCAGCCCGCGTCCGTCGTCACCCAAGCCCAGCGGCGATGAACCGGCGCCGCGACCCACCGGCTCCCCGAGCGCGCCGCCCGTGAGCCAGCGATCCGAGTCGATGCCGCCCAGCGCCTTTCCGGCGACGTTTCGCAGCAGCGCCGACGGGAGCCTCGCGCCGCCCACGCCCGGGCCGGGCGAGAGCACACTGACGAGCGCGCGGCTGCCGCCGAGCGTCCGGCCGCCTGCGAGCGCGGACGCGCAGGCCTCGGAGCTCGAATACACGCAACGCGTTCTCGCCACCAAGCTCGCCGAGCTGCGGACCTACCAGACGGAGCGCGAAACTCTGCTCTCGCGCATCGCCGAACGCGACGCTCGCATCCAGAGGCTCGAAGCGTCGGGGGCCGAACGGCACGAAAAGCGCGTGCGGGAGCTGGAAACCGAGCTGGCCTCTGCGACTCGTCGATCGGAACGCGTGGGAGAGCTCGAGGTGGAGCTCGCTGCGTCGCGCGCCACGCTCCGGCGCGCCCAAGCCGCGCTGGAGGAGCGCGACGCCCGCATCCGCGCCCTCGAAACCGAGCTCGACGTGCTGGCTCGAAGGGTCGCCGAACGCGACTCGAAGATCGGCGAACTCTCGGCCGAGCTCTCCGAGAGCCTCGCGTGGGCGCCCGAACCCAGCGACGACCTCACGCGCATCAAGGGCATCGGTCCCAAGTACCGCGACGCGCTCCACGCGCTCGGAGTACGCAGCTTTGCCGACATCGCCGCCTGGACGTCGGCGGACGTCGAGCGCGTCGCACAGGGACTCGGTACGCAGGCCGCGCGCATCGAGCGCGGCGGCTGGGTCGAAGCGGCGCGAGCTCTTCAGGGACAGCGCGTCGGTACGCTCTCGGGATCGTCCAAGTAGAGGACCACGCGCCGCACCGAGACGTCGGGCGCGGTTTCCAAGCCTTCGATCACGAGGCCCCGGCACAGGAGCGCGCGTGTCGGCGAGCCGTCGAGCTTCACGCCGCGTTTCCAGGCGAGCTTCGTGCTGCCCGCACCCGGCACCTTGTGATCGAGCTGGACGTCGAGTCCGCGGTCGATGAGGTCGCGGTAGCTCACGTTGACGCTGCGCGCCGAGATGCCGCCGTCTTCCAGCTCCTGGAGCGGCATGCAGACCGGCTGTGCTCCGGCGAGGGCGACGCACAGCTCGGCGGTGCGATAGGTCGAGAGCACGGACGCACCGCCGTCGTCGGCGTCCACGCGCCCGACTCGCAGCGCGTAGTTGTCGCTGAACTCCAAGGGGGCCGAGCAGCCCTCGTCACCGCAGCCGCGGCCCGACGGGCAGGCGCAGGTCGGGCTGGCGTCGGCCACGGGTACGGACGCGCTCGGAGCCGGCTCGCTGCTGTTCGGCATCGCTGCGCTCGGAGGGCTCGGCGGCTTGCGTGGCTCTCGGCTCGGCGGAGCTGCCGCCGAGCTCGAGCTCGATGGAGTCGGGCTGGGTCCGGGCAGCGAGCGCACGATGGCCACGCCGGCGCCGCCCGCCAGGAGGAGCGTCGCGAGCGGCAGCCAGAGCGCCGAACGCTTTGCCGGCTGCTGGGTTGGCTGGCCTCCGATCTCGCGCGTGATGGCATCCGGCGACGACGCGCTCGCGCCGTCGGCCGCCAGCGCGGTGTCGTCGCGCATCGCCCGCGGTGTCGCTACAGCCGTCACACCCGTTTTTCCGCTCTTGGAGGGGCGCACGACGACGCTGTCCGGCGAGCTGAGCCCGAGCGCTTCTATGATGGCGCTCCCGTCGGCCAATCGCTCCTTCGGATCCAGCGCGAGGCAGCGAGTGAGCACGCCGCTGAGCGGCTCGCCGAGCGTGCCCTTGGGGAAGCTCCCGGGCGTCGTGGCCGCACTCCGATAGGCGAGCGCCAGCTCGACCGCGCTCGCGCTTCGGGGCAGGCCCGTCGGGTGAGTCTTCGCGAGCATGAGCCAACCCATGACCCCGAACGCGAAGACGTCGACCGTGGGCGAGCTCTCGAGTCCCCGGCCGAGCGGGCCGTCGAGCACTTCGGGCGCCAGGTACGAGAGGGTCCCGATCACGGTGCCCTCCTCGGTCAGGTCGCGGTCCGAGCCGACGCTCCGAGCAATGCCGAGGTCGACGAGCTTCACGCCGTCGGGCCGGGTCGGATCTTGCCAGAAGGTGTCGCGCACGAGCACGTTGTCGAGCTTCACGTCGCGGTGCACGAGACCTTTCTGGTGCAGGTACTCGAGCGCGTGGGCGACATGGCCCAGGACGGCCAGCTTGGCTGGGTCGTCGAGTCGCTCGTCGGCCGCCAACGCCTTCAGCGACGTACCGGCTATCCAATCCATCGCGACGCCGAGCACGCCGTGTTTCAGGTCTTCGAACAGGCCATGACATCGTACCAGCGACGGATGGTCGAGCTCCGCCAGCGCTCGCGCTTCACGCCGCGCGCGCTCCAGCGCTCCCGAGCTCGCGAGCCGGATGGCCACCAGCTTGAGCGCGACCGGCGTGTCGGGGAGGAGCGGGTCGGTGGCCTTCCAGACCGCCCCTTGACCGCCCTCACCCAGGGGTTCGCTGAGGACGTAGCGATCGAGACGGAGACCAGGCTCGAAGTTCACGGGGCTCGAAGCTTTCGACCAGCCGAGTGCCGGTTTGCCGGGGCCCGAGGCCTAGCGGCGGCCTTTGAATCCCATCATCTGCTGGACGACGGCCTCACTCTGCTCCGCGACCTCTTCGCCTTGGCGCACTTCGTCGGCGCAGCTTTCGCAGAGCTTCTTGGTCTTTCCTCCGACCTTCACGCTGGTGAGCTCGTCGGTCTCCTCTCCACAACCCTTGCAGATCGGCATCCTGAAATCTCCGGTGCCCTTTCGCTACTCCAACGCCCGGAGCCGCTCAACCCGTTCCTCGCAGAGAGCAGAGGTTGCCGGCGGTTCGTTCGGAAACTACCCTTCCGGGCCGTATGGTTGCGCGCCAATGGGCGGCCGGCGACGTGCTCGCCGAAAAGTACCGACTCGTCTCGGAGCTCGGGCGTGGTGGCATGGGGGCGGTGTGGCGAGCGGAACACTTGGTCCTCCGCTCCCCGGTCGCCGTGAAGCTCGTGCTGGCGCGGGTCGCGGACTCCGAGCCTCTCCGGGCACGGTTTCTGCGCGAGGCGCAGGCGGCCGCTGCGCTGCGTTCGCCTCACGTGGTCCAGATCCTCGACTTTGGCGTGCACGACGACACGCCGTTCATGGTGATGGAGCTGCTCGAGGGCGAGAGCCTGCGTGAGCGCCTGGCGCGGGTCGGCGTGCTGTCGCCCGAAGACACGGCGCGCATCGTGAGCCACGTGGCTCGCGCCCTGGTCAAGGCCGCCGAAGCCGGCGTCGTGCACCGTGACCTCAAACCCGACAACGTCTTCCTGGTGCGAAACGGCGACGACGAGGTCGCCAAGGTGTTGGATTTCGGCATCGCGAAGGCCGGCGGTCTCGAGGAGGCGACGGCGGGTGCGGCGACGCAAACCGGAGCCGTGCTCGGGACACCGCACTACATGAGCCCGGAGCAGGCCCGAGGCACTCGAGCCGTGGATCATCGCGCGGATCTGTGGGCGCTCGGCGTGATCGCCTTCGAGTGCATCACCGGTCGACGCCCGTTCGACAGCCCGGTGCTGGGCGATTTGCTGGTGAAGATCTGCACCGACCCGGTCCCCGCTCCGTCGTCGGTCGCGCGGGTTCCACCGGGCTTCGACGCGTTCATCGCCCGCGCACTGGCGCGAGAGCCCGAGCAGCGGTTCGGATCGGCCAGCGAATTCGCCGAGGCGTTGCGCTCCGTGGTGACCGGATCGACCCTCTCGGTCCCGCCGCCTTCGTTCGGCACGGTGCCGCTCACGTCACCGCCGGCGGCGCTTTCGGTGCCCGCGGCCACTGCCGGGCCCGTGAGCGTGACGCAACCCGTCGCGCGCAAGAAGTCCGCGCTGGCGGTGCCGGTGGTCGTCTTGCTCGGACTCGGTGCCGCGGGCACGCTAGGCGCCGCAGCCTATCTCTACCTGAACCGTTCGGTGCCCGCGCCCATCGCGTCGCTCGACGCCCCGGTTTCGGCGCCGGGCACCGATCTGCTCGAAGGGGTCGATGGTGGCGACGGCGGCACCGCTCGGGTTCGCGTCACCACGGGTTCGGGGGCGGGGTCGGCGCCCGCCGACGCCGGCAAGGGAAGCGGTGACGTCGCCAAGGCGCTCGACGACGCCAAGAAGGCCCAAGCCGACGCCGAGAAAGCGCGGCAGGACGCCGAGAAGGCTCGCGCAGCGGCCGACGAGCTTCGGAAGAAGCTCGGGGGCGGGCAGAAGTGACGCGGAGTCTGACCGGAGACGAGAGCCGCGACCGACTGCGCTGGATTCTCGGCCAGACGCCCATCGCGTCCGAGAGCTACGCGGGCGTCAGCTATCGCATCGAACGGACCATCGGTCGCGGCGGGTTCGCGTATGCGGCGCTCGCCGCACGCATCGCGCCGGACGGCAGCGTCCCGGTGGTGATCAAGATGATGCGCCCGGAGGTCGTCGCCCAGAACGGCGAGATGGTCACGCGCCTGTTCAAGAAAGAGGTCGTGGCGCTGGGACGGCTGAACGAGCGCGTACCTCCGTCTCCCTTCGTCGTGCGTCTGCTCGATGCGGGCGCGGTGACCGTAGCGAGCGACTCACGAAGCGTCGAGCTCCCGTGGCTCGCCATCGAATACGTGCACGGCGGTGTCGAGGGTGAGACCCTGGCGAAGCGGGTGCGCTACGCCGTCGAGCACACCGGTCTCGCCTTCGACGCCGAGCGGGCGACGCTGGTGATTCGTCAAATGGTCGCCGCGCTCTCCGAGATCCACGCTGCCGAGATCATTCACCGGGATTTCAAGCCGAGCAACGTGCTGTCCTGCGGCTTCGGCTGCGACGAAATGGTGAAGGTGTCGGATTTCGGCATCGCGCGTCCGACCGGCATGGCTTCGACGTTCGGCGACCTGACCCTCGGGTCCCCCGGCTACGTCGCTCCAGAGCAGGTGCATCTCCGGAACGAGATCGGTCCCGCCACGGACGTGTTCAGCCTGGGCTGCGTCATCTTCTTCCTGCTCACGGGCGAGAAGTACTTCGAAGTGAAGTCGACGCTGGACGGAGTCATGGCCGCGGCGGGGTCGGAGCGGCGCAGCTTGACCCGCGCGCGCTTCCTGAGCCCGGAAATCGCCGAGCGAGGCGAGGCTTGCCGCGCCATCGATGCGATCCTCGCCAAGGCCACTCACACCGATCCGCGCCAGCGCTTTCAGAGCGCTCAGGAGCTGTCCCACGCCCTGACACCGTGGCTCGGTGCGGGCACGTCCAGCGGCAAGCCGAGCCAGCGCTGGGTGTCGAGCGTGATGAGCGCGCGCACCGAGCGGACGATGGCCCGCGACCCGAGCACCTTCAGCTGGGTGGCGCGCCACAATCCGGGCGGGAGCAGCGTGCTCGTGGACGTGGCTTGGGAGGCCGACGGACACTGCCTCGCACCCACGGCCGACGGCCTGCGCTACTGGGACGGCAGCGCGTGGACCGAGCTCAGCCCGCCGCCGGTCTCGCCCATCCACATGGTGCGCCGTCTGGGGCCGGGGCGGTGGTTGCTCTCGAGCGACGCGGGGAGGCTCCACGTGTTCTCGGCGGACGACTGCTTCGAAGCACTCGCATATCCCGAGCCCAGCCGGCGCATCACCGCGTTCGCTGGCGACCTCGACGACCTCGCGGTGCTCGTGGCATCTAGCTCCAGCTCGGCGCCGGAGCTCGGCGCGCGCTGCGGCCGGCACTTCTTGAAGCCGCTCGCGCTCCAAGGCGTGGCCAGCATCTCGGCTGCGGTGCGCCTGGACCGCGAGCGATTCTGGATCGTCGGTCGCCGCACGGAGGGGGGTGCGTTTTCGGCGCTCTACTTCCCGCTCGATTGGCGGCTCGTGGAGCTCGGCGCTCCAGGAGCGCCCGCTTTGGTCACGGCAGCGAGTCAGCCCGAACGTGGAGCGGCGCTGGCGGCAGGCGGACGCCACGTCGTGCGTGTCGGGTCCGAGGGATCCACTCAGGTGGAGCTGCCCGTGCCGTCCAACTGGTCGGCGTGCGCGGTCGACGTGCTCGGAGGCGAGTGGGTCGCAGGAGCCGGGCGAGTCTGGTTTTCCCCCGGTGAGGGCGCGGCGTTCCAGGAGGTTTGGTCCGATCCGAGCTGGACGGCGCCCTTCGTCAGCGTGAGCGCGGACGCCGGGCGTGTCGTCGTGGTCACGGCCGACGGCGGAGTTCTCGAAGGCCGAGGCGGCTGAGCTCGCGGAGATGGTGCCCGACGCGCGGCTGGCTTACGCTCGCGCGCGCATGTCTTCGGATCGCACCGTGCCCATCGAGCCGTCTGGACGCTTGGTGCGAACCTTGCGCGTCGAAGTGACCCAGGGGCCCGACGCGGGCAAGGAGCTCGTGAGCGGTGCCGACGCCATCGCCGTGGGCAGCGCCGAGGGCAACGACCTGGTGCTCGGCGACAAGACCGTGTCGCGCTTCCACCTCGAGCTCCGTCGCCGCGGCGGGCGCATCGTGCTCACCGATCTCGGCTCCACGAACGGCACGCGCGTCGGCGCGTGTCTGCTGGTGTCGAGCAGCGCCATGCTCGACCCCGGTGGTGTGATTTCGCTGGGCGCTACCAGTCTGCGGGTCGGCGACGGCGAGATCGTCGACGTCGGCGAGACCCCGGGACGACTGGGGGACCTCTGCGGCGACAGCGCGGTGATGCGCCGGCTGATGGCACGCGCGGGCAAGGTGGCGACGAGTGAGGTGTCGGTGCTCCTATTGGGCGAGTCCGGCACCGGAAAAGAGCTCGTGGCCCGCGCTCTGCACGACGCGAGCCCGCGGGCCAGCGAGCCGTTCGTCACGGTGGATTGTGGCGCCGTGACGCCCTCGTTGTTCCAGAGCGAGTTGTTCGGGCACGAACGTGGCGCCTTCACGGGCGCCGACCGGCAGCATGTCGGAGCCTTCGAACGCGCCAGCGGCGGCACGGTGTTCCTGGACGAAATCGGCGAGCTCTCGCCCGAGCTCCAGGTCGCGCTGCTCGGTGCGCTGGAACGGCGCAAGATCCGCCGGCTGGGGGGGAAAGAGGAAATCGACATCGACGTGCGGCTGGTCTCTGCGACGCACCGTGACCTCCGGGCCCAAGTCAACTCCGGGGCTTTCCGCCTGGACCTGTTCTACCGAGTCGCGGTGGTGACGCTGTCGATTCCGCCGCTTCGCGAACGCGTCGAGGACATTCCGCTCCTGGTCGAGCGCTTCTTGGCCGAGGCCGGCCACGCGGGCAGGCTCTCCGAGGTCTTTCCGAGCGACGCGCTGAAGCGGCTCGCGGCCCACGCCTGGCCGGGGAACGTACGCGAGCTGCGCAACGTAGTGCTCGGAACCCTGGCCATGGGTGAGCCCGCCGTGCTCGACTCGGCTCCGGAACGTCTCGACGGGGCGGACGCGTTCGGTAGGGTGAAAGATCTCGCCTACCGCGACGCCAAACGTGTGGTGATGGACGACTTCGAGCGTCGTTACGTGCAGCACCTCTTGGAGAAGACCGGGGGGAACGTGCGGCAGGCGGCTCGCGACGGACAGATGGATCGCTCGTACTTGATGGAGCTGATGAAGCGACATCGATTGCGTTGAGGCGAGCCGGCGCGGCTCACCACATGGAGAAACGCGCCGTGAGCTGCGCGCGAGGTCCCCGCATCTGATCGACGGCTCCGAACGGGAAGTGGTAGCCCCCCTCGGCGTTCAGGATCAGGTTGTGGTGGAAATACAGGTGGGCTCCCGCGAACGGGTAGGCGAAGCCCGCGTCCGGCAGCTCTTCGTGGATGGTTCCGCCCGCGGTCGCTCCGAAGTAGGGGATCAAGAAGCGGCGACTCGCGTTCTTCTCCAGCGAGAGCGAAAACCCCACGTCGTACAGGGCCATGGCCGAGTTCGACGCGCGCGAGTCCAAGATTGCCGCTTCCATGAACAGCGCGCCCTGACTCGGCCCGAAACGGTCGTTGTTGTGCGACCAATGGAAGGGAGCGAGCTGCACTCCACCACCGAGGAAGGGATCGGCCGCGCCCTTGGGTGCGAAGAAGAGGCCCGTCACACCGGGCATGAAGAAGATCTCGCGCTCGATGCAGACCTCGGGTGGGTGCTGTGACTGATCCGAACAGTCCTCTGCCAGCGCGACGGCCGGTACGATCGAGGAGCAGAGCACGCCGGCGAAAACCAGGGGGAGCTTCATGGAGAAGAGCCATTCGCAAGCCCTGTTCCAGGGCGCCCACGTCGTACTGTCGCGGGGTTTCCACGCCCATCGCGAAGCCCGATACGCGGGCCGGCGGGCGGCGACTTGCGCACGCGTCGCGCGTTACGTGGGAGCTTCTTTCAGGGGGCGAGCAGCCTTCGACGGACCCTCAGTCTTCGATCCGCGAACCGCCCCGGAGCTCGTAGCGCTGGAGCAGACGGTAGAGGTACATGCGGTCCATCTTGGCCTTGCGCGCGGCCTTGCTCACGTTGCCGCCGGCCCAATCCAGCAGCGCCCGCAGGTAGGCTCGTTCGAACTCGCCGATCACGGCTTCTTTTGCCGTCTTGAACGGCACCGTGATGTCGGTGTTGGCGGGGGGCGCACCGAGGCCGGGTAGCGTCGCCGCCTCGTCGCTGGAGAAGGGGCCGGCCCGCCGCTCGCTGGCCGGGGGCGCGTGGTCGAGGACCACCGCGCGCTCGACGTAGTTGCGGAGCTCACGCACGTTGCCCGGCCAATCGTAACGCTGCATGTCGTCGATGACGTCGGCCGTGAAGAGGTGGATGGCCTCCTCGGCGTTCAGCGAACGCAAGATCACCTGCACCAGTGCGGGAATGTCGTCCAGGCGCTTGCGCAAAGGGGGCATGCGCACCGTGACCACGCCCAAGCGGAAGTAGAGATCCTCGCGGAAGCGACCCGCGTTCACCTCCCGCTCGAGGCGGCGGTTGGTGGCTGCGATCACCCGGACGTCGATCTTGCGCGCCTCGTTTTCCCCGGTCCGGCGCACCTCGCGAGACTCGATGGCGCGCAGCAGCTTGGGCTGCATTTCCAGGGGCATCTCGCCGATCTCGTCCAAGAAGATGGTGCCCCCGTGCGCGGCTTCGAAGGCCCCGACGCGCGTTCGGTCGGCTCCGGTGAACGCGCCTTTGGCGTGGCCGAAGAGCTCGCTTTCGATCAGGTTCGGCGATATGGCGCTGCAGTCCACGATGATGAAGGGACCGTTGGCGCGCGAGCCGCGTCGTGCGATCTCGGTGGCCGCCAGCTCTTTGCCCGTGCCGCTCTCGCCCTCGATCAAGACGGTGGAGTCGCTCTGCGCCACCCGGTCCATGACGGCAAAGAGCTGGCGCATCGCCATCGACTCTCCGTAGAGCTCGCCGAAGCTCGACCAAGTCGGAATCTCTTCCACCGCCTCGGAGCCGAGCTCGTGCACGCGCAGCACCGAGTCGCCGAGCTCGATGCGGCAGCCCGGCCGAGGGAGGTCGGCGTCTCGCACGCGAACACCATTCACCGACGTCCCGTTCATCGAACCCGAGTCGGAGATCACCCAGCCCTGGTCGCTCTGCGTCAGCTGGCAGTGGAAGCGCGACACGGTGCGATCGTCGAGCGTGACGTGGTTGCTCGGGTGAGACCCGATGCGCAGCACGCCGCCCTCCAGCACGTGGGAACGGCCGACGTCTTTGCCGGCTTCCTTCTCCACGGTGAGCTCGAGCCGCGGGATGGCGACGGCGCGAGCGAGTTGCTGCACGGTGGCGAGGTACGTACCGCTCAGCGTCGGGCGGTCGTCGATGTCGCTCATGGAGGCTCCCGAGGTTAGGGCATTTTCCAGGCTTGGGCTGTCCGCGGGAGCCCCGCGCCTTCTCGCCGGCCTTGAGGGCGGAAGGCAGCAGCCTGCTGCTGCCTCCCATCGGACCGAGTCATCCAGCTCTGGAGCAAAACCCGCGTGATATTCAACTGTTGCCTCCCTGCGTGGGGTTGGAACGCGACTTGAATTAGCCCGGGAGCGATGAAGGTCTTGGTGGCAGCTTTGCTCGCGGCGGTGGTTTCAGTCTCGGCGGAACGGGAGGCCGAGGACGTGGGGCCTGCGCTCCGCGCGGCTCTTCCCGAGGTGGCGCAACGTGCCTCCGAGGCGCTGCCGATGTCGGCGCCCGCGCGCGCGCTCGCCGCGCCGACGCGCGGAGTCGAGCTCGCCGACAAGCTTCGCATCCAGCGCGGCCGGAAAATCATCTTCGTTCCCCAGGTCTGCCGGAACGGTGAGGGGCGCTACGACTTGGTCGTTCACTTTCACGGGGCACCCGACGCCGTGGAGCCCCAGGTGCCGAAGCTCGGCTTCCCTGCCGTGTTCGTGCTGGTGAACCTGGGCGTCGGTTCGGGGCCCTACGAAGACATGTTCGCGCACGACGGGTCGCTCGGGCGCTTCCTCGACGAGATCGACGAGGTCATGAACAAGGAGTGCCCCTCGGCGGACGGCAAGCGTGGACGCGTCGCACTGAGCGCGTGGAGCGCCGGGTACGGAGCGGCGTACCGAGTCTTGGCCAACCCGCGCGATCGCGAGCTCGTCGACGCGGTGCTGCTCGCGGACGGGCTCCACGCCGGCTTCAAAGACAAGTTTCGGAGCCAGATGAACGAACTCCAGATGGCGCCGTTCGATGGGTTCGCCGAGCGCGCCGCGCGTGGTGAGAAGCTGTTCGCCATCACCCACACGTCCATCGTCACTCCCAGCTACGCGAGCACGACCGAGACGTCGAACTACCTGATCGCGAAACGGGGCGTGGCTGCCGAGAAGGTCGACGAGGCAGGACCTCGCGCGACCATGCGGCTGTTGTCCCGAGCCAACCGCGGCGGTTTTCACGTGCGAGGCTATGCGGGCAACGACACCACGGCCCACTGCGACCACCTCTACGCCTGGTCGGACACCCTCGTTCCGCTGCTGCGCGAGCGCTGGAAGAACTGAGGGGAAAATTCGAACGATACGGCCGCCAAAGCGGGCGGCGGTTTCGAGTATGATGCGGGCCGATGACCGAGTCGCTGGCATTCCCGGGGCCCGAGCCCGGTGACTCCGAAGACGTCGCCTGGAACCTGCAAACCGGCGGCACCATGTGGTCGCGCGGCGATCACCACGAGGCGGTCCGCTGGCTTCGTCGTGCCGCGGAGGCAGCGAGTGACGACGGAAGCGACATGCGCGCCGTGGCGTTGGCGCGAGCGGCGGCCGACCTGACCGCCGCGCTCGCCCTTCCGCCCTCCATCGTTCCCCCGCCCCCGGTGGCGGCGCCCGCGGCGGCTCCCCTCCCAGCGACGCCCGCGCCCGCTCCGGTCGTGGCGACGCCTGCGCCAGCCCCGGTCGCGGCGACGCCTGCGCCGGTCGCGGCGACGCCTGCGCCGGCCCCGGTCGCGGCGACGCCTGCGCCGGCACCCATGGCAGCGCCGCCTGCGCACCTCGCGCCAGCGCCCGTCGACCCTCCCTTCGTGCCCGTGACCGAGCCCATGATGCACGCGCCGCACGGAGTGAGCCGGCCGCTCCCGCCCGAGGTGAGCCCGCTCTCGCCAGACGAGGCGACGACGCCGCGCCCCGCGCCCATCGGTCGGCCCAAAGCACCGCCCCTCTCGCCTCCGGACGAGGCGACGGTGCACGACTACACGATCCCCGCCGGTGTCGAAGCTGCGGAACGCAAGGTCCCTCGCGAGCGTCCACCTCCGCCGTCCGCCCGCTCTTCTCCGAGCGCGGCTCCACCGGCGCGCTCGTCGCCGAGCGCCGCTGCCCCCGCGCGCTCGTCGCCGAGCGCGGCTGGCCCCGCGCGTTCGTCGCCGCGCGCGGCTCGCTCGTCGCCGAGCGCCGCGCGCGCGTCGCAAGCACCGCCGTCCCAGCGTTCTTCGCCGAGTACTGCCCCGCCGCCCCGGCGGCGCGAGGCACTGCGCGTTGCGGTCATGCCGGCGCCCGACGACCGCAACTACCTCCTCGTTCGCCCGCTCGGCGACGACGAGGCGGTTCCCGACGACGCCCACGAAGCTCTGCTCACCGCCCTCGAGCCGGGCGTCCATCTGATGCACCGAAAGCGCTGACCTTCGGCTCAGCCGCTCGGGTCACACGCCGCGCGCTTCCAGGTCGTTTGACCCTGCGCACACGACACGAGCATCCAGCCACTCGCGCCCTCGCACGGGTAGCCACAGCTCGTCGGATCGAGCCCGAACCCGCCGCCCGGATTGGCACGCAGCGCCATCGGCAGGCGCAGTTTCCGGGCAAGGCGCGGGCGGATTCATACCGAGGGTGGGCGGGGGCTCCCAGCCCGCCGGGCCGCAGCGAAATCGGGGCGTGCACTCGTCGGCGAGGTGAGGGCAGGCGGTCTCTCGAAGACTCCAGACTCCCGCTTCGCAGACGAGACCGAGCGATACCGGGCCGCTGTGACAGGCGATGGGGTAGTCGCAATTCATCCCGCTGCGGCTGCACGGCGAACCGAGCGCGACGTCGACGCCGGCGTCGGGCGCGGGACACGCGGCGGGCGTGGGGTCATTGGCGCCTCCTGCGTCCGAGCTGCAGCCGAACGCCTGGCCCCCGACCAGCGTCACGACCGTCACGACGAAGGGCGGCTTGCGGCTGGTGCTTCGTTTGGTCCCCATGGGACGAGTTTACGCCTCGGTCGAGCTGCGTCGAATCTCGAGCCTCATCTCGGGGGGGACCTCGAGGGTCCGGTGGACGGTGCAGGTCTCGAGGGCGCGCCGAGCCGCCTCGACGCGGTTTTCGGGGAGCTCCGGCCACTCGACGGACAGGACCAGTGTGCCGATCCGGCGCGGGCGCGAGACCAACGCGAAGCGCACGGAAAGTCGGAGGCCTCGAACCCCGACCTCGAGCACGTTCTTGGCGTAGGTGTCGAGGACCGCGGCGCTGCAGAGCAGCAAGGACCCGGCCAGCATTTGCAGCGCTCCGAAACCCTCACCCGCCGCGTCGCCTTCCAGACGAAGGCCCGGCTCGTCGACGTGGGTGAGGTGGACCTCGGCCGCGTCGGCGAGCAGCAGGCGCATCTCCCCCCTCCCTGGGGGCCCGGGCCTCCCGCGTCAAGTGGAGGTGGCCAGTAGCGCCGAGGTCATTCATCATCGCCCGCGCTCCATGCCGGTTCTTCGCTTCGAACACGTCCAAAAGCGCTTCGGGTCGAAGCTGGCGCTCGCGGACCTGTCCTTCGAGGTGCAAAAGGGCGAGGTGTTGGGGCTTCTCGGCCCGAACGGAGCCGGCAAGACCACGAGTCTCCGAATCCTGATGGACATCGTGCGTGCCGATTCCGGGCGAGTGGAGCTCTTCGGCCAGCCCCATCGCCGGGAGCACCTGAGCCGGGTCGCGTACTTGCCCGAAGAGCGCGGCCTCTACGCCAAGCAGAGCGTCATCGACGTCATGGAATACTTCGGCAAGCTGAAAGGGCTCACCGCCGCGGAAGCCCGATCGCGGAGCCGCGCGTGGCTCGAGCGGATTGGCTTGGCTCAGGTGGAGAAGACACAGATCGAGCGTCTCAGTAAAGGCATGAGCCAGAAGGTCCAGTTGGCCGCGACGCTGCTCTCCGAGCCGGAGCTCTGCGTCCTCGATGAGCCGTTTTCGGGACTCGACCCGCTGAACACGGTCCTGGTGAAAGAGCTGATCTCCGAGATCCGTGCGTCCGGGCGCACGACCATCCTCTCGACTCACCAGATGAGCTTGGTGGAAGCGTTGTGCGATCGGGTGGCCTTGCTCTCGGCCGGTGAGTTGGTGGTCTACGGCGAGGTGAACGAGGTGAGACGGCGCTTCAGCACGTCCGAGCTCCGCGTCAGCTTCGACGGGGAGCTGCCCGCGCTGCCGGAGGTCGAACAGAGCGTCGAAGAGTCGACGGACACCCAGCGCTGGCTACTCTCCGACGGCGCCGATCCACAGCGGGTGCTCGAGCGTTTGGTCGAGGCCAAGGTGAAGGTCACGCGCTTCGAGCGCGTGCTCGCGCCCATGGAGGACATCTTCATCCGGGTCGTTCGCGAGGCCGGGTCGTGATGCGCTGGTCGAAAGTGCGCACCGTGGCGTGGTTCGAGCTCCGCTCCACGGTGCGGCGCCTCGGGTACTTGATCGTGACGTTCGGGATGCCGCTCTTCGCGGCCATGTACGCGGCGCTGGCCCTCGTGCCCGGGTACCTCGTGAAGCAGCAGGAAGCAGCGCTCCGGACCTACGGCATCGTCGATCCGAGCGGCGCGCTCGGCCTCTCGAACGGCGAGCGCGTGCCGTTCGACAACGCGGAGTTCGTGCGATTCCCGGATGAAGCAGCGGCACGCCGAGCGTTGAACCAGGCGCGAGAGATCCGCAGCTATTTCGTCATGGCTCCGGACTATCTCGATTCGGGCCGCGTGCTCGCGCACACGGGCGAGCGCGCGAGCCTCGGACCGTGGGAAGGGCGAGACGAGCTGAATCAGCTCATTCGCTCGCGCATCGTGGGCAAGGACCTGGACCCGCGCGTGGCCGCGCGCATCGTGAAACCCATCACGGGTCGAGATACCTTCCGCGTCTTCGCCGACGGTCGCGTGCAACCCGAGTCCAGCGACGCCTTCATCGGTCGCTTGATCCTGCCCATCGGTTTCGTGTTCCTGCTGTTCACCTCCATCGTGATGACGGGCAGCTACCTGATCCAGGCGACGGCCACCGAGAAGGAAAACCGCGTGGTCGAGGTGTTGCTGTCGAGCCTGTCCGCCGACGAGATCATGACCGGCAAGCTGCTGGGGCTCGGGAGCGCAGGCCTCCTGCAGGTCTTGGTTTGGCTCGGAATGACCCTCGGCGTTCGCTTCGGGCTGGCATCGCTGGTGTTGCCCCTGAGCGTCCAGGTGTCGTGGCAAGCGGTGGCCATCGCTCCCGTGTTGTTCGTGCTCGCCTACGCATTTCTCGGGAGCCTGATGCTCGGCACGGGCTCCCTGGGCGGCAACGTGCGCGAGAGCCAGCAGCTCGGCATGTTCTGGGCCTTCCTGGCCACCGTGCCCTTGATGTTCCTGCCGGTGATGCTCGCCGACCCCCACAGCTTGGTCGCTCACGTACTCACCTGGATCCCGTTTTCCGCGCCCGCCACCTTGGTGTTTCGCATCTCCCTCGATCCCGACGCCATCACCGCGTGGGAGATCGCGGGCTCGCTGCTCTCGTTGGTGCTTTCGACGTGGGTCACCGTGCGCGTCGCTTCCCGGCTGTTCCGCGTCGGGCTCTTGCTCTCCGGCGCACGCCCCAGCTTTCGGGAAATCTTGCGGCAAGCCAGGCTTTCGTCCTGAGCCGAGCCACCTCCACGCAGGCGGCGGCGACCCATGCGCGGGAGCGAGCCCCCCTCGCGGGCGAACTTTGGTAGGGTCCGCCCACCGTGTCCCGAGAGCTCACCGCCATCCGCCCCGTTCCGCGCACTGGTGTCATCTACGTGATGGCCGAAGCGCAGCGTCACGGCTACCGCCAGGACAATCCGGATTGGTGCAACCTCGGCCAAGGAATGCCGGAGACCGGCAGCTTCGAGGGCGCCCCGCCTCGCGTGCAGCACGTGGACATCGCCGAGGCCGACCAGGAGTACGCACCCGTGGCCGGGCTCTGGGAGCTGCGCGAGGCCGTCGCGGGGCTCTACAACGAGCTCTTTCGCCGGGGCATGCCCTCGCGCTACAGCGCCGAAAACGTCGCTATCGCCGGAGGTGGGCGCGTATCGATCATGCGCGCGTGCGCCGCCGTCGGGCCGGTGCACCTCGGCCACTTCTTGCCCGACTACACGGCGTACGAGGAGTTGCTCGACGTTTTTCGCCGCTTCACTCCCATCCCGATCCTGCTGGATCCGGAGCAAGGCTACCGCTTCTCGCTCAGCGAACTTCGCCGCGAGATCCTCGGTCGGGGGCTCGGTGCCGTCCTGCTCTCGAACCCGTGCAACCCGACCGGCAAGCTCATCCAAGGTGACGAGCTCCGTGGCTGGGTCGAGACCGCGCGCGAGCTCGATTGCACGCTCCTCCTCGACGAGTTCTACAGCTACTACGTGTGGGGGGACGAGCCGCGCATCGTGAGTGCCGCCGCCTACGTCGAGAACGTCGATCAGGACCCGGTCGTGTTGTTCGACGGCTTGACGAAGAACTGGCGCTACCCTGGCTGGCGGACCACCTGGATCGTCGGACCGAAGAGCGTGATCGAATCGGCTGCCAGCGCAGGCTCGTTCCTGGACGGCGGTGGCTCACGGCCCCTCCAACGCGCGGCGGAACGCTTCGTGCGCGCCGACCACGCGCGAGCCGAGTGCGCGGCCATCCACCGCGTGTTCGGCAGAAAGCGTGCTCGCCTGCTGGAAGGGCTCCAGAAGATCGGCGTGCGTGTGGACCTCGCGCCTCAGGGCACGTTCTACGTGTGGGGCGACATCTCGGGATTGCCTTCGCGCTTGAAGAACGGGCACGACTTTTTCCAAGCGGCCCTCGAGCAGAAGGTGATCGTGGTTCCTGGGGAGTTCTTCGACGTGGACCCGGGCGGGCGTCGCACGACACGTGCCTCGCGCTTCCGCCACCACGTCCGCTTTTCGTTCGGGCCGAGCCTCGACACCATGGAGAGCGCTTTGGCGCGGCTCGAAGCCCTGGTGAACGGCGCCTGATCCCGCACGCGCGGCGGACAGGTCACCGCCGCTGGCGCCGCCGCGCTATGCTGCCAGGCCGATGTTCCTGGCGCCGGACGACGACCTCCTGCGTGGCCTCGAGGGGGTCACGGTTCGCGCCCGGGCCCAACCCGACATCGAATACCGCGTCGAGCGACGCGTCGGTGCGGGCAGCTACTCCATCGCGTTTTTCGCCCTAGCGAGTTCGGCCGAAGGGGAGTCGCCCGTCGTGCTCAAGTTCGTGCGTCCGAGCCTGATGCGCGCGGCGGGCGAGATGGCGATTCTGGCCGTCGAGAAGGAGACGGTCGCACTAGGACGCCTCAACGAGCGAGTGCCCCCCACGCCCTTCGTGGTGCGTCTCCACGCCAGCGACTCCATCGTGGTCGAACAGGGAGGCGTCGAGCTCACGTTGCCGTGGCTCGCCCTCGAATACGTCCACGGTGGCGCTGAAGGCACGACGCTGGAGGAACGAGTCGAGTTCAGCGTCGAGCAGACGGGCTACGCATTCGATCCCGAACGCGCCGAGCTGGCGCTGACCTGCCTGGCCAGCGGGCTCGAGGCCATCCACGAAGTCGGCGTCGTACACCGCGACCTGTCCCCCCACAACGTCCTCTGCTGCGGCTTCGGCAACGACGAGCTGTTCAAGATCGCCGACTTCGGCATCGCTCGCCCGCAAGGTGGCGCGGGCACCTTCGTGGGAGTGCCCGGCGGAACCCCGGGCTACGCGGCCCCCGAGCAGATTCGCCAAGGCGGTAGCGCCGTGTGTCCGGAGAGCGACGTGTTCAGCCTCGCTGCCATCGCGTTCAAGCTCCTCACTGGCGAGGACTTGTTCGAGGCCTCGAGCGTGATGGACGGCGCCGTGCTCGCGCTCTCCGCGGCGCGTCGCAGCATCACCAAAGCCAAGGCTCTGTGCCCAGAGCTCGCAGAGCGGGCCGGCGCGTGCGCCATCATCGATCGGGTGATCGCCCGCGGGACCGCGGCCGACCCACGCCACCGACCCCCCACGGGCTTCGAGCTCGTTTCGGGCATCCTCCGCGCGCTCCACGCTGGCAAGCGACGTTCGCGCCCGCCCCGCCGCCGCCTCGAGAGCATAACCGACTACTCCGCGCCCATGCGCTTCGGCTGGACGTGGCGCGTGCGCCATCAATCGGGCGGAAGCCGCATCGTCCGCGACGTGGCATGGGACGCCGACGGTCGCTGTCTGGCAGCCACATCGAACGGACTGGTGTTCTGGAACGGAACGAGCTGGGTGACGGCGCGGACCGATGGACTCCCGGATCCGAGCGGCGTGCGTTTCGTCGAGCGCGTGGGCGCCGGTACTTGGATCATCGGCGGCGACGCCGCAGTCATCGCTCAGTACTCGAGCGAGGGCGTGTCGGGGCTCCTGCGCGGCGAAGACGAGCGCGTCTCGTTCACCCACGCCAGCGGCGATCTGGAGGATCTCGCCGTGCTGGTGGCCGAGCGCCCGGGAGAGTCACCGCTCCTGTTCGGCCTCGCCGCTCGACGCTGGATGAAGCCGGCGGCGCTCTCACGAGCCAAGCGCGTGAGCGCGCTCGCGCGCATCGACGACGAGCGTTGGCTCATCTCGGGAGAATCCAAGAACGGGGACGGGTTCGCCGCCATCTACTCGCCGCTCATGTTCGAGGTGGAGCTGATCGCCGGTGGTGAGGCGGCGCGCTACACGAGCTGTTCGGGGCGTGCAGATCTCGGACTCGGCGCCGTGGTGGGCACCGCGGGCCGTGTCGTGAAACTCCAGGACCACAGCATCAGCCCGCTGGTCATCCACGACGGGCCAGATCTCGGCGCCGTGGCGGTCGACGTGGGCGGACGCATCTGGGCTGCGGGTCCCGGCGGGATCTGGCTCCACGAGCCCGGGGGATCCCTGCCCTGGAAATGCGTCTGGCAGAGCGAGCACTGGAGCTCGCCGTTCATCGGTGTCTTTGCCGACGTCGGACGCGTGGTCGCGACCGCGCGGGATGGTGGCGTGGTGGAAGGACGCTGGGAAGCGAAGTAGCCGCCCAACGGGGCTCGGCGCCGAATAGTCCGCAACTCTCGCGCACGCGCGTTCGAAGAGGCTCGCAGTCATGGAGAGCCCGATGAAGAACGTGTTCGCTGGATCCTTCGCGATTTTGCTGATGGCCTGTGCCGGTGCGCCTCGCGTCGCCGTCCCGCCGAGCGAGGCGCAGAAACCCCGGCCGCCCGTTCCGCGGTTGGTGGAGGCCGAAGTGGCCCGGCCGCCAGCATCGATGGCGGCGCTGCCGCTGAAGCCCGTGCGCGCCAAGACGCCCGCTGGGCCCAAAGAGGCAGCGCGCGGGCCCGCGCTGGAGGACGGCCGAGTCGAGGAGTGCTCGCACATCCTCGGCGACGTCGGTCGCGCCGCCGACCTCCTCGGCGTCCGCTCCGAAGGTGCGTCCACGCCCGCGACGCTCGAGGCGGTCGCGATTTGGCTCCGCGAGCTCGAGTCGCTCGATGGTGCGCACCCGAACCTGCACCATGCGCTCAAGGTACGTGTCGCGCGCGTTTCGACTCAGGCGAGGCGCGTGAAGGAGCTGCTCGAGGCCGAAGAGTGCAACGACGCCGAGCTCGAACAGGCTGGGCGAGACCTGACCGTCGCGATCACGGCAGTCGGAGACCTGTGCGCTCCCCACGTGGAGGAACGCGGCGAAGCGAGTTGAGCTCGCGGAGGCCCGCCAGCTCAGGGGCACTCGCGCAGCGACACGGCGTCCATGCCGGCGTACCCGGTCACCGAGCGGAACACGAAGAGCTTGCGATTCGCCGCATCGGCCGGCGCGTTGAAGGTGATGGAGCGCTCCTGCCAGGTTCCGGAGGTCGTCACGTTGGCGAAGGTCCCGACCTCCACCACGTCGGTGAGGGGGGCGGCCTCCGTGGCGAGGCCCACCGCATAGGTGCTGTCCACGGCGAGGTCGGAGCGAATCGCCATGCGAAGGTGCAGTGACGCCACGTACTTCTTGCCCGCGGTGAGCGGGCTGGCGAGCACCTGGCCGAAGCGTTCGTCCGCCTGCCCCCACGCGGCCGCCCAGCGCACGCCTTCGAAGGGCGTGACACCGGTGAAGTTGCCGTAGACGGATGGAGCGAGTCCGAACTGACCGTCGGTCGAGTAGGTGTCCGGCGTGACGTTCACCGCGACCCAAGGCGCGGGGATGATGCCTTCGCCCAACATCCCCACTTCCGAGACCGCGAGGGACTCGAAGCCGCCGTTGACGACCAGGTTCGGACCGCAGGCGCCCGCATCGGGAGCGTCACTCGACACATCCGCCGGCGAGTCGACGGGCGAGTCGACGGGCGAGTCGATGGGCGCGTCGCCACCCGCGTCGTTGCCCGCCGAGCCACTCGCTCCGGCGGAGCCGGCGCTGCCCGCGGAGCCAGCGCTGCCCGCCGCTCCATCACTGCCTGCCGTGCCGCCCCCGCCCGAGGATCCGGAACTGCCGCCGCTCCCGCCCGCACTGGTGCCTCCGGTCGCCCCGCCGGTACCTGCGCCCGCGGACCCGCCGGTGTCGGTGGTGTCCGACTCGCTGTCGTCGCTGCACGACTCGCACGAGCAACCGTTGAAGCTCGAGAGTACGGCGAGTGACAACCAGAACGCATGGCGACGAAGGCGGCTTGGCATGACCCACGAGAATTTCACGACGCCCGGCCCGGGCTCAAGCCAAAAACGGCAGGCCGAGAAGGCTGCGCTCTCTCCGGCCGGGCGGCCTCGACTTGGCCGGCGTCTACCGATTCGGATACGGTCCCGCGATGCGCCGGCTCGCTGGGTTCGCCATGGTCTGCTTGCCCGCGTGCGCGCCCGCCGCCGTCGAGCCCGCGCGTTCACCCGAACCCGAGTCGCGTCGCACGGTCGCTCGCCTCGAATCGCTCCCGGAAGCGCCGGCGACGCCTGCACCCGTAGCCGCCGCGTCGCCGCCCTGGCACTGGGTTCTTTCCCAGGACCACGGGATCCGAAACGACGAGGGCGGCGCGGGCGGTTTCCTGGCCCCGCGTGGCCAGCGGGCGCACCATGGCATCGATCTGTTGGCCGCCATCGGGACACCGGTCATCGCGCCCTGCGCTGGGCGCGCGCGCGCCGGCAAGAACTCGTCCCACGGCAAGTGGGTGCAGCTCGTGTGTCCTTTGCCCTCCGAGCTCGGCCTCGCTGCGGAGCGCAGGGTCTCGCTGTTCTTCGCGCACCTGTTCGACGTGGCGGATCTCGGTGGAGACTTTGCGTCGGTCGAGGCTGGCGCGACCCTCGGGCACGTGGGCAAGACCGGAAACGCCGCGGGCTCGAGTATCGCGCCGCACTTGCACTTCGAAGCCATTCTCCGCGACGACGAAGCGACCGCCAGCGAAGAGCACCATTCGGGGCGCGACGCGAGCGAGACCCTCGCGGCGCGCGAGGTCGGGCAGGTGTTCGCGACGCGCTGCCTGGCGCCACTCGGCCTTCGGCGCACGGACGGCGACGTCTGGCTGAACCGACGCGTCGATCCGTTCATCTTGCTCACTTGCCTCGGCGCGAAGAAGCCGAGCTACTCGCGTCCGAAGTCGGCTCTCGCGAAGGCGAGCTACCCGTTCAGCAGTGCTTACCACGCGGACGCATTCGACGTGGACGGCGCCGTGCCGAGTCCGGGAGGCCTCGCGTCGCGCTGACGCGGGCTTGCTCGAGCGAGCTCGCGAACCTTCACGCAGCGTGTTTGCGACCCGAGGCGTCCAACACCCGAGCCACGGCGGCCCGCAGCTCGCGCGCACCGAACGGCTTGCCGAGCACGCTGGCTCCGCAAGCGGCGACGTCTCCGGCGATGGCTTCGGTGATGGCGCCGCCGGTGATCAAGACGACCCGGTCGGCTTGCTCTGGGTCGCGAGCGCGAATGCGCTCCAGGAGCTCCGGGCCCGTCATGCCCTGCATCATGACGTCGCAGAGAACGACGTCCGCATCGTTCAGCGCGCCGGCTTCTGCTTCGAACGGGTCGGTGTAGGTGAGCACCTCGTGTTCGGGGAGCAGCCTGCGAATCGCCGAGCCGAGAGGCTTCTCGTCATCCACCACCACCACCCGCGCGCGCGCACGGGTGGGCGCCGGGGCTTCCGAAGCGGACTCCGACGCGGAGTGCGCCGCCGGGAGCACCACGCGAAACAGGCTCCCGCGTTGCGGAGCGCTTTCGACGCCCAGGGTTCCGCCTTGTGATTCGACGATGGACTTCGATATCGCTAGCCCCAGCCCCATGCCTTCGCCCGCGCTCTTCGTGGTGAAGAACGGGTCGAAGACGTGGGGGAGGTCCCCCGGCGGAATCCCCACGCCATTGTCGGCGATCTCGATCACCACCGATGGGCCCTCGTCGCGAGTGGTGACCGTGATCACGTTTTCGGCCAGCGCCCGCTTGGGCATCGCCTGCGCCGCGTTGACGACCAGGTTGAGGAAGACCTGAGCGTGGCGACCGGAGTCGCCCACGAGTTGGCGTCGCGAACGGTAGTCCTTGCGGATCGTTGCAGAGTGCCGCACCTGGGGGCGCGCCATGCTGCACACCGAATCGAGCAGTGCGTCGATCCCGAGCGAGCTGCCGGCTTTCTCGGGCGAACGACCGAAGACGCGCAGGTCCTGGACCACCGCGCGTACCCGCTCTGCGCCTTCCAGCGCCTCGGCCAGGGCCTGGGACGTCTCGGCGTGCGGTTCGCTCGAGCCGGCCGCGAAGGACGCCTTCACGAACTCGAGATTGCTGACCACGTAGGACAGCGGGTTGTTGATTTCGTGGGCGACACCGGACACGAGGGTCCCGACGGCTGCCATGCGCTCGGTGACCAGCAGCTTGGCTTGGGCACTCCGTAGCTCGACCAGGCTCTGTTCGAGCGCTCGCGTGCGGTCGACGACGAGGGCCTCGAGGTCGCTCCGGAGCACCGTCGTCTGTTGCAGCTCTGCGGCCATGTCCTCGAACGCGCGGGCCACGATGTTCAGCTCGTCCCCCGAATCGACCGCGAGCTTGGCCCCCCAATCGCCTCGCGCAACGGCGTTGGCTCCATCCGTCAAGCTGCGCACTGCCGCCGTCAATCGCCGAAGGATGGACCATGCCAGCCCGAGCGCGATGAGCGCCGACACCGACATTCCGGCCGCACTCGCCAAGAAGGCTCGGCGCCGGGCGAGGCCGGCAGCTTCCAGGCTGCCACGGCTGCCCGACAACTCCTGCCGAACCCGCCGATCGATCTTCGGGGAGACCTCGCGCTCGTACAGCTGGCGTCGATCGCCTTCGTCCGTGGCCGCCATCAAGGTCAGGATGGCGTCGCTGAGTTCCTTCTCCTCTGCGGCTTCCTCGTCGCCGAAGCGACTCGACAGGCTCAGCGACTCGACCCTGAGCTCGTCGAGCTTGCGTCGGGCGAGCTCCGCCCTCGGGCAGCGGTTCGCGCCGCTCGGCGTCGTGCAGGCCGCGCTCTGGTCCACGAAGTCCGCCGTTGCCGCGTCGAGCTTGGTCATCACCACCGCGTGCTCTGCCCACTCGAGGGCTTCGCCCGCGCTGCGCTGGGCGCGGCTGTCGACGACCTTCAGCGCTGCGAATGGCACAGCGACGGTGACGGAGGGAAGAACGAAGAGCGCGATCAGTTTCGATCGCACACTCGCTCGGCGCTGAAAGGGCCGCCTATGGGCCACGCTCCACCTGAAGCAGCACGCCGACGCCGGAAACCGGGCCAACGACCGGCCGCAGCGCGGCCGACAAGTCGCTCGCCGCTTCGGCCGGCCGTGGGTCGGGCCCGGCGAGCGGGGCCGCACCCGGCGAAGCAGGTCGACGAGCTCGGGGCATCAGCCCCGTGAACGGCTGGGCGCCGGGTTGCTTGAAGTCCGGCCCGCCCGGGGCCGCGGCCCTGCGCCGGGCTCCGCTGCGCCTTCGCGCTCAAAACGAGCCGTGGACGCGGATCAGGCCGCCACCGGTCGTGGCGCTCGGTTGGAAGCGCTCGAGCGCGTGGGTGTAGTCTTCGGCGTTTCCGGCGGCGATGCGGTCACCGGTCAAGAGCAGCGCGCTTTCGAGCATCACGCCGGCACCGATGCCTTTGGTGCGCGGGCTGTCGTCGATGAAGCCATAGGCGAGCGTGCCCGCACCCGCGGCGAGGCCCACGATCCAGACCACGGTGAGCACGTCGAACTGGGTGTTGACCCGCTTCATGCGGTCGAGCTCGTCAGTCTTCATCTTGGTCGGGTCGCTCGCCATGTCGGACTCGAGCTGTCGCAATTGACCCGGCGTGCGGAAGAACACCACTCCCCCTGCAGCGAGCTCGAGCAGGCCGAACCCGGCGAGTGGGTACGCGGCCCCCTTCATGAATTCGTCGTCCTGGAAGTAGAGCGCCGCGGCGCCCCCGATCGAAGCGGCTCCGGCCAGCATCCCGCTCAGACCGAGCGTGCGTTCGCTCGAGAAGTAGTCGTCGCGCGCGCGCTCCATGCCGGCTTGGTCGAGCGATTGAGCCCGAGCGCGAGGCGCTGCGAGCGTGAGCGCGCCGCCGAGCCCGAGTGCCAGCCATGTCGCTCCCCGCATGCTCGCGACGATAGCAGGGCGCGGCGCCAGGGTGCGCCCCGACCGGCGAGCGCGCTCAAAAACGCCAGGCCGCACTCGGGACGCCTGCGCTGGTTCGGGACGACACGTCCGAGTCGGTGAGCACGAGGACCACGCCCGTGGCGAACGCGACCCCCGCTCCGATGAACAAGCCCGTCGACAGCGTGCCGAGGGTGCGTGCCGATCGGGTCTCGTCTTCGACCGCGCCTCGCTGAGAGGCCGGGCAGGTCTTGCCGTTGCAGCTCTCGGGCAGCGCGTCGCGGGCATCAGCGGCTTGGCTCAGCGCGACCAGCCCCACGGCGCCTCCGACGAGAGCGAGGCCCGCGCCCACCCCCCCGAACACCAGGCCCGTTCTGTTCCAATGCTTCTCGGCTTCGGGCCTGGCGGTCGTGGGGAACGTCAACTCGAGCGAGGTGACCTTCCTGCCTGCGACCATCCGCACGTTGCCGCGCGCGACTCGGTTGCCGTCCCGCGCGCGCACTTCGTAGGTGCCGGGGTCGAGCTCGATGGCACGGCCGGCTTTCGCGTCCAAGCCGGCGACGGTGATGCGGGTTTTCGCGGAACCGCCTTTCACCACGACGACGAGCGCTGGGATTTCGCGGTCGATTCGCTCGTATTCGACTTGCGCTTCGCGTCGCGCGTCGCGAAACGCCGCCGGCGCGTCGGCAGGCAACGCTTCGGCCAACAGGCGGTCGTAGTGCTGCTTCGCCTCGCGCCAGCGTCCCGCACGGCCGAGCGTTCGAGCTTCATAGAGCAAGTACACGGGTGAGTGATAGAGCGCTTCGGCCTCGCGGAAGAGCCTGAGCGCATCGTCCCACCGGCCTTGCCCGTACGCTTCGAGGCCAGCGTTGGCCTTGTCCACGGAGCGGGTCGAGCGGTCGTCTGCACGCACGGATCCCGTGGCCAGGACGAGCACCAAGAGGAGAGCGCCGCGGGTACGTGTCACTTCGGATCCGCCTCCGGCAGCTGGAAGCGTTCGAGCGCTGCGGCGCAGCCGTCTCCCCAGGTTCCGCGCTCGAAGACGACCCAGTTGAAGTGTCCGGCTGCCTGGTACTCGGCGCCCGATCCGGTCGCGGTGAGGCCGAGGTCGAGGACGCCCGGCATCGTTGCCGCACTCGCGCCACCGGACGACCAACCGTCAGTGGTGAGGTCTTGGGTCGGGCTGCGGAAGTAGTGGAAGACCTCGCTGCCGACTCGACAAAGACCGATGTCGGCTTCTCCGTCGAGTCCCACGTCGTCCACGGTCGGGGCCTCTTGTGCAGGCGTTCGCAGGCGCAGGCGCGCCGTGGGGTTGTTGGTGTCGTCGGCGTCTTCCTCGCACGCGGATTTCGTCGCGCCGTGGTCCCAGATGTAGGGCTCGACGGTCCAGGTCAGCCACGCGGCGTCACCGCTGCTCGGTCGGAGCGCGAGGCCTGCGCTGTTGCGATCGGGCAGGCAATGGTCGGCGCTCGCCTTGCTCGAGGCCTCGACCCGAGCCACGAGCAGGAAGTCTCCCTCGACGCGGCGATGGAAGAACGGCGCCTGATCGGTTGCCGTCCATTCGTCGCGATCGGTCGCCTTCGAGTCGTATTCGGTGCGCATCACGAGGTCGCCGTCTTCGAGAAAGATCTTGTCTCCGACGCCAGACGGCGCATAGCCAACGTTGGATACGCGCCAGCAGCGATCTCGCAGGTCCTGGAACGAGCGGTCGTCGAAGGTTTCGGCGTAGCGCTTGCCCGGCGGGTCGACACAGTCGGCGTACGACACGTCCAGATCGAGGAGCCCATTGCACCCCAGAAGCGGCGTCGTTGCAACGACCGCCCACAGCCGCCGAGCCCTCATCGAAAGCGCAAGCTAGCACAACGATTCGTCGATCGAGCGTGGTCGTTCCGCCGCGCGCGAAGCGTCCGCTCGCGCGGTCCATGGCTGTCCGGTCGAGCGGACACTCTGCGCTCGATTTCCCTCGATCTCCCGAGAAAGGGCCGGGCACGCGGCTTGCTGTTCAGCGCTGGAACCCAGGAGAAGACGACCATGAAAGCTCACACACTCGCGCGTGCATCCGTCCTGTTGGTACTCGGGGCGTTGGCCTGCTCGTCGGAGTCCGGCGACGAGAATCAGCCGGACACCACGGGCTTGCCGGCGAAATACGACCCGAAGGGCGAATACGGCATCGACATCGACGCCGCAGATCTCACAGCCGCCATCACGAATCCGCTCTTCCCTGCGCCCGTGGGCGCCAAATGGGTTTACGAGTCCAAAGGGACCAGCAAGCTCGAGCACATCGAGGTGAGCGTGGAGCCGGGTGAGAAGGACGTGTGGGGCGCCAAGGCGCGCATCGTTCGCGACACGGTGACGGTGGACGGTCAGTTGATCGAGGACACCCGCGATTGGTACGCTCAAGACGACAATGGACACGTCTGGTATCTGGGGGAGGACACGGCGGAGTACCAGAACGGCGTGCTCACTTGCCATTGCGGCGCCTGGGAAGCGGGCAAGAACGGCGCCCTCCCCGGTGTGATCATGCTCGCATCGCCGGTCACCGGCTACAGCTACCGTCAGGAGTACTTCGCGGGGGAAGCGGAAGACTACGCCAAGGTCGTGTCGCTCGACGAGACCGTCACGGTGCCCGCAGGGAAGTTCACGGGTTGTCTCAAGACCCAGGACATGTCCGCGCTCACCCCCGACGCGATGGCCTTCAAGTACTACTGCCCCGGCGTCGGTCTCACGCTCGAGGAGGAAGGCGGCGAGCGCGTGGAGCTCGTGGAGTACTCGGGGCTGTGATCGCTCAGCGCAGCTTGTGGCGTCGGAGCAGGTCGTTCAGGTGCGACCGAGCCATCTCGGCGGCGCGCGCGGCTCTGGCGACGTTGCCGTGGTTCCGCTCGAGCAGCTGCTCGAGGTAGTGCGCCTCGAAATCCGCGAGCAAGCGGCTGCGCGCCTCCCCATACGGAAGCTCGGCGAAGCGCGCGAAGACGCGCGCGACCTCGCCGCCGTCGGGAGCACCGCCGTGCTCGCGGAGCGGCAACGGTTCTCCCATCGCCAACGTGCCTTGCACGAAATTCCGGAGCTCGCGCACGTTCCCAGGCCAGTGATGGCGCTGGAGCGCAGCCAAGGTCTCGGGGGGGATCAAGCTCTCGACATCGCCGCGGAAGCCCTCGAGCTCGAGGAAGCGCGCCACGAGCAACGGGATGTCCTCGCTGCGCTCGCGGAGCGGTGCCACTTCGAGGGTTACGACCGCCAGGCGGTAGTAGAGATCCAAGCGGAAGCTGCCGGCGTTCACTTCGTTTCGGAGGTCGCGGTTCGTGGCCGCGACGACGCGCACGTCGACCGAGATCTCTTCGTGGCCACCGACCCGAGTGAACCGGCGGCGCTCGAGCGCACCGAGCAGCGTGGTCTGGAGCTCCGCGGGTAGCTCTCCGATCTCGTCGAGGAACAGAGTGCCGCCGCTCGCGTGCTCGAAGGCGCCTCGCCGCGTTCGCGTGGCGCCGGTGAACGCCCCTTGTTCATGTCCAAAGAGCTCGCTTGCCACCAAGCTCGGAGTGAGCGAGCCACAGTCGATGGTCACGAACGGACCCGATGCGCGGGTGCTCTGGTCGTGGATGGCCCGCGCGACCAGCTCCTTGCCGGTGCCTGACTCGCCGACGAGTAGCACCGCGACCTGACTGGGAGCGACGCGGCGGACGTCCTGCATCAAACGCCGGATCTTGCGCGTGCGCCCGAACAGGTCGCCGAGCCGGTCCTCGTCGTGGAGCTCGACCGTCGTGGGTTCGCCAGCGCTGAGAGAAACCACGCTGCGGCCCAGACGCAGCGTGGTGCCGGGCGGCACGACCGCGTGCTCGAGCTTCGTGTCCCCGGTAAAGGTGCCGTTCGTCGAGCCGAGGTCTGCCACGCGTATCCCCGATTTTTCGGCGATGAGCTCCACGTGGTAGCCACTCACGGTGGGGTCGCCGAGCGTGAGCGCGTTGTCTTTGGCGGAGCCGATGCTGCCGCGGTCACCCTCCCAGACCGCGCCCTTGTCCGGCCCGTCGAGCACGCGCGCGAGCACCGTATGGACGGGCATCGCCGCAGGCATCTTCACCGCGGCCGTCTTCTTTTGCGTCATCGCCGTCCCATTCTAAGGCCGGAGACGGGTTCGCGTCGAAGCGCGTTGGGGCAAGCCCGCGCCCTATCGGCTTGGCGTGGTACGCTGCGGGTCCCGATGGTTCCCGAGCCCGGCGACGTGATAGGAGGTCGCTATCGCCTGGAGGAGCGCTTGGCCTCGGGCGGCATGGGGAGCGTCTGGCGTGCGCGCCACCTCGAGCTCGAGTCGGACGTTGCGGTGAAGTTCATGTCCCCCGAGCTCGTCGGGGACCCGAGCGGCGAGAAGCGTTTTCGTCGCGAAGCGCTCCTGGCCGCTCGACTCCGGAGCCCCCACATCGTCCAGGTCTTCGACTATGGAACCGTGGAGGGCCAACCGTATCTCGTGATGGAGCTTCTCCAGGGCGAGGACCTCGCCAGTCGGATCGCTTCGAGCGGCCCTCTGCCACCGGCGCGCGTCGTCGAGATCATCGAAGCCGTCGCGCGCGCCCTACGCACCGCCCACGAAGCGGGCCTACTGCACCGGGACTTGAAACCGGCCAATGTCTTCCTCGAGCGCGCGGGTGACGACGAGGTGGTGAAGGTCCTCGACTTCGGGATCGCCAAGCAGATCGGTGTGGACCACAAGTCGGCGGGCACGACAGGCGCGGGAGTGGTCGGCTCTCCGGCGTACATGAGTCCGGAGCAGGTCTGGGGCGAAGATCTGGGCCCCGAGAGCGACCTGTGGGCGCTCGGGGTCGTGACCTACGAGCTTCTCACAGGTGACAGCCCTTTCTACCACGAGGTGCTCGCCCAGACGTTCGATCGCATCGTGAAAGCCAAGCCACCGAGTGTTCGAACCAAGATTCCGAACTTGCCGGAGAGCTTGGACTCATTCTTCGCGCGCGCACTGGCGAGGAGCGCTACGGATCGCTTCCGTTCCGCGCGTGAGCTCGCCGAAGCTCTGCGAGAGGCCCTTGCCGCCGCGCCAATGGCGAACGGCGCGGTCACGGCGCTCCGGTCGAGCGCGCTCCCCAATCTCGAAACGGCCGAGACTGTGGCCGCGCCCATCCAGGCCGAAGCGCGCCCGGAGCGCCCGAAGCGCGCCATTCTGGCCGGGCTCGTGGGCGTCGCCGCGCTGCTCGCCGCCGGGATCTGGCTGACGCAATCGCAGCCATCGACGCCTCCGTTCGCGTCCGCCAGCGTGCAGGCGGAGCGAGCACCCACACCGTTGCCGGTGCCCAGGCCAGCGGCCTCCGAGTCCGCTGCGCCTTCGCCCGAATCGCCGGTCTCGGCCTCCGCCCGCCCTCCGCCGTCGTCGGCCGCGCGCCCACGCGTCCCCGCGGCACTCCCTGCGCCGCCGCCCTCGCCATCCTCATCGCCTCCCACTCCGAGCAGTCACCCGAAGTGGGGTGTTCCGGTCCAGTGAGGCCGGCATGAATCGTGCGTAGACGGCACGCGATGCATGCGAACGGTGCGAGGCTGCGCGGAATGGCACGAGGCGCGTCGATCTCTTACGCAGTGCCTGCGGGGAGAATTCGGGCTGCGGGGGCTGGCCGGGGCTTCAGGCGCCTCTTCGCGTCGTGCTCGCTGGTGGCTGTCACGCTGGCACCTCTCGTGTCGTCCGCACAGGACGCCGCTGTGCGCGACAGTCACGCCGACGAGGAGGTGTGGGAACGCCACTTCGCGGTGATGGGCATCGTCGGATTCGGGACACCAGTGGGGTACTCGGGACTCGAAGTCGAATACAGCCCGGCGCCGCTCCTCGCCTTGAGTCTGGGCGCCGGGCTCGGGAGCGGCACGGAAAGCACAGACTGTCTCCCGTCCGGCCACGTCGGCGTGTGCGAAGGCCCGCTCGCCGATCGCGTGCAGACCGCGGCCATGGGCCGCCTACGCGTGCTGCGCAATCGCAACGCCGCGCTGGCGTTCGGCGCCGGCGCCTCGATGGGCGGTTACAGTTGGGACGAGCTCACGACCGACGCTCCGGCGCACAAGAGCTCGGAGCGCGCGTTCTGGCTGAACCTCGAGTTCGGTGGCGAGTACCGCAGTCTCTCCGGCTTCAGCGCGCGCGGCTTTGCGGGCTATGGACGGATGCTGAACCCCGCGGCCCTCGACTGCATCGACACGGGCGTGAACTCCGGTCACTGCGAAGCGGATCACCAAGGGGACGGCGAGGGGGTCGTGTATTTCGGGGGCGGCGCCGGCTGGGCATTCTGAGCGGCCGAGCTCCCCAACGGGACTCATCAATAGTTGTAGTCGATGCTGTAGCTGGTGCAGGCGCTGTTCGGGCCCTGATCCACGCGCACATAGACCGTCGCGTCGTCCGTCCAGCCGTTGCAGTCGAGCTTCACGTCGACCTTGCCGCCCGACGAGACGCAGCATCCGGGCCGGCCCCCGGGCGACGTGTTGGGCGTTCCCGCATTGCACGACACGCTCGCCCCGGGGCAATCCGCGAACAAGCACAAGCGCACCTTCGCAGTGGTCGATGCGACGGGTGTCACCACGCATGTCGGGGTGTCGCTGCCCCAGAACGAGAAGTAGTCGACGTCGCCGCTACCGTCGAGCTTGCCGCTGACGCTGGAGCCCTTGTTGTCGCAGTCCGTGATGCTGCCGAGGTTCTTGGCCGCATTCTCGGTCTCGTTGGGTTCGAAGCCTTGATCCACGCAGGTCGAACCGCCCGTGTTGCCAGTCCCACCGGTGCTCGTTCCCCCGGTGCCGCCCCCGCTGGGAGCGCCGCCGCCGCCGGGAGCGCCGCCGCCCCCGCTTGGAGCGCCGCCACCGTTGGGAGCGCCGCCGCCGTTGGGAGCGCCGCCGCCCGGTGCGCCGCCCCCGCTGGGAGCGCCGCCACCGCTGGGAGCGCCACCACCGCTGGGAGCGCCTCCTCCTCCTCCCGCACCGCCCACCGACCCCCACTCGTAACACTGGGTGCCGTCGGTCGAGCAGACCGGGTGGGTCTCGGGGCAACAGCCGACGAGCGCACCTTCGGGAGTGCGACACTCGATGGGTTCGTTGCCCTCGCAGCTCATCGCGCCCTCGTCCGCAGGCTCCGCTGCGCACCCGAAGAACGCCGCGATGGCTGCGATCGATGCGAGGCCGAGTGTGAACCGAAGCGGCTTCTCGG
>Ga0268298_10000219_pt1 | contig 74851 bp, 64 predicted proteins | sample WWTPWeurt_MetaG_FD_194462 | JGI IMG/M metagenome (GOLD analysis project Ga0268298, IMG submission 194462) | Activated sludge microbial communities from WWTP in Nijmegen, Gelderland, Netherland - WWTP Weurt | ecosystem: Engineered > WWTP > Aerobic digester > Activated sludge | place...
CTGGCCATGGCTATTCCCCTTCCCCGTCGCCGTCCCCATCGCCGTCCCCATCCCGGTCACGGTCAGACGACGAGGGCTTGTTTTCGGCAAGGTCGGCAAAGTCTTTGAGGAACGGCACGCCGAAGTTTCTGGGCTGGGGAAGGTCGTCTTGGGTGAGGTCTAGCTGTGCGACGAGCAAAAGGCCGAATAGGGTTTTGTTCGTCGGCACGCACAGCGCGCGTTCCACGTTTTTGAGCGTGCGAACCGAGATCCCCGCTCGCTGGGCCAACTCCCGACGGCTCATACGGGCCATCACGCGCCTGTCGCGCAGCAAACGGCCAAATGCCACATGCTCAGCGGTGCGCGTCGGATGTTCTACGATGGCGAGCTTGGCTTCGTCCTTCGACGGATACCACGACCGCAGCGACAGCGTTTTCTTGGTCAGCGACAGCGCCAACACAAACGGGCTTCCTTGGCACGATTCAATCACGACGAGCAACGTGTTTCCGTTCCGATTCATCGCTTCCACGCGGAACAGAGGCGAGTGTCCCGACGCTGCGCGCAACAAAAAGTCATGCACCGACTTTTCGGCTGGGATGCCCAAATCGAGCACCGTGGCCTCGGTCAAAATCTTGGGAACACAGGAACGTGGGCGACGAATGGGGTGACGAATCAGACGATAAGACAGACGCTTTTTCTTTGCAGCAACGCAACACGGCATACAATGCTCCCGTTCGCGTCGGGCTGGGCTTTCTGACGGCATCACAGCCCGACGCGGCCAAAGGGCTCGCTGTTGAAAGACAGTCGAGCCTGTTTCGTTTTCCGGGCAAAAACGCCCGTTACCTGTTGTTACCTTATGTTCCCTATGATTGCAATATAACACCACACAGCCAGGTAAATTTCTTCAATTGGAGCGGGTGGCCATCGGCGTGTTACCGGATGGCGTGGTCCGTGGTCGAAAAAATCCTGCCTTTTTTGGTTTTGCTGCCCGACTGAGAAACGCACGCCATGCAATGGGGTTGACTCTCGATTCCACAGCTGTGCATGTTTCCGACGGAAAAACAGTGTTTCTCTTGGAAGCTGGGCGACACGTTCCCCGGCTCGATACCGTCGAGAAAATCGCGCTTGCACTCTGTTTGACGCCTGGTTTTCTGGCGTTTGGGCTCTCGACGGAATCCCATGAAACGCCAGCAGCGACGGAAGGGTTGCGCGCTTTGGGGGTTGCCGCTCGCGTCCAAGAAGCGCGGATTGCGCAAGGGTTGTCTGTGTTGGCCCTCGCGAAAGCTGCGGGTTTGAGCCATACCGCCGTCGGAAACGTCGAGCGCGGAACCATGCCCAGCCTCGAAACCGCCGAGCGGCTCGCCGTCGCTCTGGCTGTGTCCCCTGCATGGCTTGCGTTTGGGGAAGGTCCGCGAGCGTTGCCGCCAAGACGACGGACCACACGGGCTGCCGCTTCCGCTTCACCATAGACCGCGCGGCCAAACGGCCAACATCCCAAGCTTGGCCAGCATCATGGCTCCGCTTGCTGGATTGGGAAGTGAAACGGGTCTGCGGATTCGGAATCCGCAAGCCGCACTACGATTGAGTCACGAATCGTGACAAAAAGTCACGCAGGGAGAGCGGTTTTGTGTGAGGGGACCAAACCCCTAAGACGCCCAGGCGTCCGCAACCGGCAGCTTCCCAAGCCTCACCGACTGCACGGCACCCAACAAGCCCCCAGCACGCAAGGGCGTCCGCATTCCACAACCGCCCAAACACGTACAAGCGATGCATGCCATCGGCACATGATCGTCGCAGCGAGCGTGCATCTAGGTTCCGAGAGGTTTGACGGAGAAAAAGGGGACACAGGATGAAAGACAAGCTTCTCAAGCCTACCGCCCCCCGCTGCTTCCTGGAATACCTCTCAAACTTCCCTGCCAGGAGCCTGCTGCACCTGGGCTGGCTCCTTCGTCCCATCTTTGAAGTACCGTTCAGCAATCGAGCACAACAGGAGTCCTGCAGCCGGGATAGATTTCGTTTCCATGCCAGTCGATGCCAGCCCATACCCAATCGATGATTGGGATGTTCATGATGATGTTCTGGTTTTTTGGGGGTCGCGTCTACAGGTCGATCAGGAGGCGGTCGGTTGCTCGGTTGCCGCTTACCCAGCGACCGTCGGCGCGCCAAGGTCCATCTGGGTTTTCCCGACATCGCGAAATCACCCTGAGTTGCGCGCCCTCGAACACCAGGATTTGGTATTGCAAAGGAATTCCTGCCCGCCATTCATGGGTCGGTGCCCCGAACGTCCCCGCGCTGAGGATTTGGAGCTTCCTTCCGTCCGCAGTCACATCATAGGAATGCCGTTGGATCTGCGCGCTGTGCATGTGTCCGTGCAGCGCCAACCGAAACCCCGCCACCGCCAGCCTGTCCAGGAAGCCTGTGTTTTTGATGCGGTCTTCGCCGTCGCTCTGAATGGGATGGTGAAACACGGCGATCTTGAGCCACTCTGCATACGCTGGCTCCCGCCGAATCGAACGGAGTGCCACAGACAGCGCCTCTTGATGGATCGAAGCGCGCCCCCTGTTCTTTTCCAGATGATCGCATTCCCACGCCGAGTTCAGCCCCAAAAAGAGCACCTTCTGTTCCTTGAATTCATGCAGGGTCGCCTGTCGCTCAAAATCGAGCGGATAGGGCTGGGTCGTGGTCTCTTGGTAGAAGTCTGCAAAGGCCAAAAACCGCTGGCGATACTTCTCTGCATCGGGTGTCGCCGGTGCAGCAGCGATTGCGTACGCAGCCTCAGAAACTCTCCAGCTTCCGTCATGGTTTCCCGGTACGATCACAAGCTGTTTGGGCCCCAGTTTGTACGTTTCGCAGATCTCATCCAGAAACCCTTGTGCAGCCTGAAATTCCCCGTGGTCGGCTGTCTGCGTCAGATCCCCCGACACCACGATTCCATGCAGCGTGGGAACCTCGTCTTTGAGCTGCGAAAGGTCTGCTTCCAGCAAATCCAGGAACGTGTTGACCTGCCGTTTCGACGCAAAATGCACATCCGACACATGCAAAAAACAGGTCTTGGGAAGAGCGAATGGACGCCCAGGCGGAACGGCAGGTTGCGATGACGGCACTTCCGGTTTTCCAACAATCGGGCTTGTCCCTTTCTGTTGAGTTTGGGAGTGCGTCCGATCCGCTGCCCGGTTTGCGGCCTCGGCTCGGTCGATGGCGGACACGATTTCATGTGGGTCGTGTAGCTGCAAAAGAAGGCTTTCACGCTCCGTGCGAGACATACCGGAACTCAGCCGCCGGGAAACCCCCGGAAAGTAGTCCACCAGGAAGGTGTCCAGGTCCGCTGCCGTGCGAAACACCTCTTGAAGCTGTCTGCGAATGGCCGGTCGTGAAAAATCAGTCGCCATCTGGGGAGCTTATCCCAAAGCGCGGGCCTGGGAACCTCTATTTTGCATCACAGCGGTAGAGGTCTAGCGACTCCGTAGAATCCAGCAAGAGACGCAACTTTTCCATTTCCAAGACCTGCTCCAAGGACTCGGTATGCCGCTGCGTTTCCTCGAGGTCGCGACCCCATGTAAATTGACCGTGACCATCCAGAATGAAGGACAAGCACGATGGATGCTTTTCGAGATACGCAGACACCAGGGTAACAAGCTCTGGCCATGGCAGATGATCATCAAAAATGGGGACAAAAAGACGACCTTTTCCGTCCTTTCCATTTTGAAACGCCTTTAAATACGAATATCCCGAAACTCCCAGGACAACTTGTTTCGGCCTTCCCGACCGTTTCAAGGCCAATCTGGATAGAACAGCCGCATTGGATGAGTGAACATGCGCAATGCATCGGCTGGATGGAATCATCGAATAGACCACTGCATGCAGCGGCGTTTCCGTACTCGGTTTTTTGGAAACCGTGCATGCAGAGGAGTCGATGAGGTTCCCAATTCCTGCGTACAACGCCTCCCATACTGAGGGAGACCATGGCGGATCACGTCGGAAAACGGGCGATCGGATACCTACTCGTAGCGAGTGGTAGTCAGCGGAAGCGGGAGGAGAGTCTACGCATACAGAGACAAGCGATTCTGCGTTATGCGAGGATTCATGAAGCAGAGATCGTGGCGATGTATTTCGACTACGACTCTGCGGGGGACTCTGGGATGCGCAGCGGACTACTCACAGCGATGAAGAGGCTTCAAGCGGGACAAGCCTCGCTGTTGATCGTTGAGAGTCTGCATCGGTTGGGCATAGTGGATCTGGAATCACTCGCTACGATGATGCCTGATTCACCACCTGCTATCTGTTGGGGGTTGATTTCCGTCGTCGAACGGCTAGATTCACGAACTCCTGACGGACTGCGCAGACTGAAGATTGGGAGTCGGAAGCGGAGCACGGAATACCTGTCAATGGGGGAGCGACATGTCTAAGGGGATGAAGCCGCAGGTAGTGCGGGCGATTGGTTACGTGCGGGTGAGTACAGAGCAGCAGTCCGTTGAAGGAGTGAGTCTCGACGCGCAGAAGATCAAGCTGGCGGCGCACTGCACGGCGCAGGACATTCACTTGGTGGAGATCATCGCGGATGAGGGAGTGTCTGCGAAGTCGATTGACCGACCGGGGCTTCAGCGGGCTCTAAAGATGCTTCGGAATGGGCAGGCAGAGGCGTTGGTCGTCGTGAAATTGGATCGACTGACGCGGAGTGTGAAGGATCTCGGATTTCTCTGTGAGAACTACTTTAGTGAAGGGAAGCCGTGGTCGCTGCTCTCTGTGACCGATTCCATTGATACGCGCTCGGCGAGTGGGAAGCTGATCCTGAACGTGCTGACCTCCGTTGCGCAGTGGGAACGGGAGGCCATCAGCGACCGCACCAAGGTGGAGCAAGAGAGCTTGCTCCAGCAAGTGCTCTGTGCCACGCAAGGAAACGGACAGATAACCTCTGCTGTGACACCATCCGGCGAGTCCAGATCTGGCTTGCAGCAACGACTGGACCTCATGTTGACCGAGCGTGAGCAGCTGCTTCGTCACAGGAGGGAGGATGCAGAACAGATCGAACGACTCACCAGCCGTGTGCTCTCGCTGATTCTGCCGAGTGGGAATCTGACCGCAGCGGGCGCTGCGCACGATCTCAGACAGAGCGATCTGTTCCGTCAGATCCTTGAAGAAGTCGTTATGCGTGATCGGTACGCAGCTTGGCGGCAGGGTCGCCGCCCGATCGTGCGTGACCGTCCTGTGACAGCGACGAGAACGATTGATGAGGAAGCCGCCGAAGGAGTGCTGGCGGTACGTCGAATGCACATGTTTCGTCCTCCGCAGGGATTCAGAGGGACTGTGCGGTGGGTCATTGAAGGAGTGCTTCTTGATTCGGAGAGCGAGAGATTCCTGATCGAAGCATCGCGTCAGCGTGTGACCTACCGAGAAAACATGATGGCCAGACAGGCTTCGCAAGTGTGACAGGAGCCTGGTACATTCGACGGTGAGCTATGATGCACTTGCCTTGGTCAGCTTCTTGAACAGAGAGACGTAGCGCATGTCCTGCATCATGGTGATGAACTCACGGCATTCCTTCGCGCTCAGGTTCACTTTGGGCTCGCTTGGAGGATCGTCGTCATCAAGAGCGGCGGTTTGCCAATCGAGACAGTATTGGAGATAGGCTCGCTTTGCTGGGTGGTTGAACAGTTTCTCCATCCGTCGCTGCATCTCCAAGGTAAGGGGGAACCCTGGCACCGGAAGTGTCGCGAGTTGGTCTGTCCCAAATCGCCTGACATGTGCGAATGCGGCATTGCAAAGAGGGAAGAAATACGACGGGAGAAATGGCTTGTTCAACGTACCATGAATCGCGTCAGACTCTCTCTGCGGGAGATGCGTTCTCGGCTGCTTCGGAATCGGAAGTCCTCGGGCCTTCGCGTCGGCAAGCTTCTCCTCGTAAATGAGCTGTATCATGTACTCTGGCTGCATCACAAAGGCGACCAAAAGCTCGTTGATCTCTCTGCTCATGGCATGAAATCGCGACAGCAGCTTCTCCCACTCTTCCTGAGGATCGAGCCCTACTTCTTCTTGTGAGTTTTTTGGATCAGGAACCAGCGGCGCTACTTGTGGCGGTTGGGGAGAACTCGTGACCTCTCCAGCCTTCTCCGCCGCTTCTGTGACTTCTGACAGTGATTCTGTCTGAGCAGGAACTGTGGGCGGTGTGTCTATCACCAGCGCCGGAGCCTCGGCAACATCGGTGCAGACTGAAGGTGAACTCGTGACAGAATTCACCGGGTCAGTCACAGTTTCGGCGGCGGCTGGCTGCGAGACCGCAGAGTGTACCTCGCACTCGGCTACGGACGCCGCGATCACAGCTTGCTCCATAGATTGGGACGGCTCTTGGGAATCGCTCAGGAAGGAGGCCGGACCGACCGAGTACACAATCCCTGGCACGAATTGTTCTGGCCGCAGGCGCATGCGATTCCCTTGGGAATCGATCCAGACGATGCGATACCGACGACCATCACGCAGCCGGAGATCATCAGGGTACTCGAACGGACTCAGGCTATAGAACGGAGTGTCATTGAGTCGTGTTCGCTTTGGAATCAGCGTGGGCTTGTCTGTTTCGAGACGCCCCGGCAGCACGAGGCGATACCCCACCGCGTCATTGGGAACCTGTGACTGCACTTGCAGGCGCAAGTCTACACGCCAGGAGTTGTCCATCGGGCAGAGCGGACACCGGCAGGTCTGCTGGTCTGTCGCGAGTTGTTGCTCTGTCGCCGCCCCCAACCGTTCGTTTGACGTAACGGACTCGGGGCTGCTCACGCGAGAGGACGACGCTCGTGACTTGGTAGCCTTGGAGTTCCCACTCCGCTTGCTCCTCTTCTGCTGTGATACGACTTCGCCTTCCGGCACTCCGTCCCGAGACTTCTTCTTGCGACATCTGGCGCTGCACGTCTGTCGGCTCGACTTGCTGCCTTCCGGAATCAGATTGGGACACATCAAGCATTTTCGCGGTTCGGATTTGCCCATCTTGTCACAGTAACTCCACAGCGGTGTAGGTGTGTCCGCGCATGGATTGTCACGGATGGGTAGGTCGGAGCGAGGGGATCTGGCTGGGCCAATGCTCGCGATGAGGGGGGCTGTGCTGTGACTACTTCGGAAGGAAGGCGAGAGGCGCGGGCGGTGAGTCCATTGCGGTCATCGCGGCATCAAGTGTGGCGTAGCGCTGGAGCTGCACGCTGGGAAGACCCGGAATCCAGATGATGAGGGACCAGCGAACGCCCTTGGCTCCGTTGAACTTGGCGACTTCACGGATGCAGCGTAGCGTGCGTGACACTGGCTGTTTTCCGACGGCGTGAACTGTGACCACGCAATCGACAGTGCGCAGCGCAAGCGGGACATACAGCTCGCTGGGGTCGGTATGGAAGCGCGCAAACCACGCAGTCCATTCGCAGAGGCTTGCTTCGGTTGTGAGTCCATCATCGATCACGGCGGAGTCGCGCGTCACGCCGCAAGTCGTCCTTTCTCGTCGAGGGCGTGCTTGGCCGGATTGGGTGCTGGACTTGGGTTTCTGGTTACGAACGACAACAGAACGCGCAGATGGCATGATGCCTCCCGGTGCGCCGAGGTGCTCTAACACCAAGGCGTGCTACGGGGCCGACGGGTTGCCGCCCGTCGAGCCTCGGTCAATGCAAAACCCTCATTATCGAGGGTGGCAGTTCAGCCTGGTGTGACAAGTCCTCCTGGCCGCCTCGCTTGGTCGATTCCTTCTTGCCCGAAGTCGAGTGGCGATCTGCTCAATACCAAGCTTTGTCTAGCTCATCAAGAAAAACGAATGATTCACGATGTAATCTTGTGACGAACTTGAGCTTTCTGTCTCTCACTTGTTATGTCCTGAGCATGGTGAGAGGACGCAAGAACCCCAGCTACTACGGTTTGCCCGAGCGCCTGCGTCGGGCCAGGCGACGGCAGGCGCTTGGCATGTCCGCTGCGGCTCATTTCGTCGGCAAGTCCACCTCATCAGCGTTCGCCATCGAGCGGCGCTTGGCTCTTCCGCGCATCAACACCGTCGAGCAGTACGCAATGGCACTCGGAGTGTCATCAAGCTGGTTGGCCTACGGAGAGGGGCCGGAAGATGCGGTGCAAGCGGAACCGACCGCCTGTGGACTGGGCCAGCGACTCGTGGAAGCGCGCAAGGCGAAGGGTCTGAGCAGGCAAGCGCTCGGCAATGCCTCCGGACTCACCGGCCAGACGGTAGCCAACATCGAGGTCCACGGGATGATGCCGAGGGTGGACACTGTCGAGATGTTGGCGAGGGTGCTCGGGGTGACGGCGGGGTGGTTGGGGTTTGGTACGGAAACCCGTCCGTCCATTGCCCTTGATACCCCTGAGCCAGCTGTGGTACGTTAAGCGCGGCATTTTGTCGCTCAACTACATGCGCCGCCCCCAGGCTGACGAGGATACCGATGGGACTCTTCGAGGATCTACGAAAGCTCTCCGAGCAGGTTAAAGAGTGGAAGAATCACATCCACGGAGAAGAGGCGACCAAACACTCTCTTATCCTGCCGTTCTTCCAGGTTCTCGGGTTCAATATGTCCAATCCTCATGAAGTCAAACCCGAATATTTTGCTGATTTTGCATTAAAGCCCACAAGAAGAGTTGATTATGCTCTTTACACGAAGGGAGAGCTGTCAATATTTGTAGAATGTAAAGCTGTCGATGTGGAGATTCTTGAAGATCATCAAGGGCAACTCGCACTTTACTTTAACTCAACGCCGTCCGTACGGCTTGGCATTATTACCAATGGAGTTACCTATCGGTTCTATACAGATCTGCGATTAGCTCACGTTATGGATAGCAGTCCGTTTTTCGAGTTTAATATTTTGTCATTTACAGAGCGCGAATCGGAACTTCTTAAGGCATTCACGAAGGATGCCTTCAACTCTCAATCAGTCAGCAAATATGCAGAAGAGATCATTTCGACCGAAAAGGTCTCATCTTTTATTGGAGAATTACTAACGAATCCATCGGATAATTTCGTTAAATTTGTCATCAAAGAGAAAGACCTTGTTGCTGGGAATCTTGTGCCGTCTGTAGTCCAGAGATTTATGCCTATCGTGAAGAAGGCTATGCAGACCACGCTCTTGGAACTGATGACCAAGTCATTTCAGCAAGGGCTGTCGCCGCAGACGGTTTCTCCTGCCGAGGCATCGCCACCTGCAAGCGCTACACCTACTGGACCCTCGGTTCCGCAACCAGCGACCGCAACTCTGCTTCCGCCTTCTCCGAAGTCAACCAAGCCGCCCGAGTTGAATAACGCAATGACCAAGCCGGTAGTAGGCCCCGAGCGGGCGACTTCGGCCAAAGATGGCTCAGGAAATTCTGGAGTGCTTACTACGGAGGAAGAGCTGGCAATTTTCCAGATCGTAAATCGCATTTGTGGTGAGTCGTCGCTGAAATCCGAAGTCAAATACAAAGATACCACTGCATACTTTGGAATTAACATCGGTGTTGTAACTCGATGGTTCTTGCGGGTCTTCACCAACGGTAGCAAGAAATCGGTAGTTACCCGTTTGGCACCTACGCAGGCTGCGATGTATGCGCCAGGCTTTTCAGTCGAGTCTGCTCCTGACAATCTCGGAAAGAGCCGGATCTACTTTAATGCGCCGGCCGACTTCGAGCGCCTTCGTACTTTAATCATTCATGCTTATGAAGATGAGGTAAAGAGGCTCAAGTCAGGGATCGCTGACACTGATGAGTCTGCCGGGTAGATATCAAAGTCTGACCCAGCCGGTTCCTTTAGGGACGATCGGATACAGAGGCGTCGCGCAACCTGTGGACCGGGCTATGATGCGCCAGCCATGCCGTCCGCAATTTCTACTCTTCCGTCCGATTACGCTCCGTTCCTCGAAGAACTGAAAGCTCGCGTTCGCACTGCGCAGCTCCGTGCCAGCGTCGCTGCGAACAGCGAGATGGTGATGCTCTACTGGAGCATCGGGCGCGACATTCTCGACCGGCAACAGCAGGCGGGTTGGGGTGCGAAAATCATTGACCGGCTTGCAAAAGACCTGACCCACGAGTTCCCCGCCATGCGAGGTTTCTCGACGAGGAACCTCAAGTACATGAGGGCGTTCGCAAAAGCCTGGCCGGAGCGACAAATTGTGCAAGACCGGCTTGCACAATTGACGTGGTTTCACCAGATCGCCCTCCTCGAAAAGCTGAAAAATCCCGAGGAGCGGCTGGCCTATGCGGCGGCAGTGACCGAGCACGGCTGGTCGCGGGATATCTTGGTGATTCAGATCGAGACCGGATTCCTGAAGAGGCTGGGGAAGTCCGTCAACAATTTCGCACGCACGCTACCGCAGCCGCAGTCCGATCTGGCCGCGCAGACGCTCAAAGACCCCTACGTGTTCGACTTTCTGGAACTGACCGGTGATGTGGAGGAGCGCCGCTTGGAGCGCTCTCTCGTCGAAAAAATCCGACGATTCCTGCTCGAGTTGGGAGTCGGTTTTGCGTTCGTTGGACATCAAGTTCACCTGAACGTTGCAGGTGAGGACTTCTACCTCGACATGCTGTTCTACCATCTGCGACTCCGTTGCTACGTCGTCGTCGAACTGAAGGCGACGCAGTTCCGTCCCGAGTACGCAGGGAAGCTCCAGTTCTATCTGTCCGCTGTCGATGATCTGATCCGCGATCGCGAAAAGGACGGGCCGACCATCGGACTCCTTTTGTGCAAGAGCAAGAAGCGAGTGATCGTGGAGTACACCCTCCGTGAGGGTCAACGACCGATAGGCGTGGCCAGCTATCAGTTCACCCGCGCACTTCCAATCGACCTGGCCCAGAGCCTCCCAACCGTCGATGCCCTGGAGGCAGAACTGAGTCAGAGTCTCCCGCGCGCTGGGGAAGCAGACGAAGCGGAACAGAACGCAACGACATAACGCGCAGATGGCTCAAACTCATCGACAGAAGTATCCTGATTAGCGAATAGTCAGCTGCAATCGGTAGCAAAGGCGTGACCAGTGGCAGGGTAGGATACGCTACTGTCGAGTAGGGTCAGTCACGGACCGTTGCGTAGAATCCAAGGGTCACTGAAATCAGCCCAGTCCCTCGCCACGCCCATCCCAACAGCTTAGTCCGCCCATTGCAACACCCCACTCGTCGCTGCAAAACGAGAGCTTGACAGGTTCCCTTCAAAGTCTATTTCCAGGATGTCATCGGGAACAAGCAAACCCTTCCATGTCCCGGTGGCCGTCATAGCCATACGCTGGATTCCATCGCTGCTGGTCGTCAGACGGCAAGAAATGTTCCCAGCCGTGGCACCTACCCAACCCCGCTTGTCAAAGTAGGCCGCCATTTCATTCATCGCCTGCGCAACTTCCGCGCTGGATGATGCGAGTGGCAGGGGGTTTTTCCAAATGTGGTGTCTCCATGAAAGGAGCTTCCCACTGGAATCAGGCTCATGATCTAGAGCAGAAGGCACAGCCCCGGACTTGAGCCCGGCAAAATCCTCCTGTTCAGTTGGCATGGGAGGAAGGTCGATGGGTATGTTGCTCATGTTCTTCGATAGGGGAAACCGTTACGAAGTTCAAGTATCCGTCGGCGTCACAGAAAAATCAAGCCGTCCTTCGACGGGAAGATGAGATCGCACATGGCCCTTGCGGTATGTACGTGTACATTCCCAACGACACCCAAGTTGACAAACCTTTCGTCCAGAATTGCCTCGCATGGGCACATGGCCGGGCTGGTGTTGCAAGTCGCGGGGAGTTGCAGGACGTTGCAGGGAGTTGCGCAGACGTATTCATCCCCGGATTCCTATTCGAGCTCATCTTCTGGGTTGTCTTCGTCGGTCGCTTCGTCAGTTTCGGGGACAGCTTGCGCAGTATGTTTGATGGCACACGTATCACAGTAGGTCTTCCCTGTCCGCACGTGGTAGGTCGCACGATGTCCTTCCGCCATTTCCCCCAAACAGTCATCACACATACTGCCAACAGTCAGGGTCAGCGTCTCGTACCCCTCAAGTGGGAAGATGACGCCTCCCATCTTCTTGGGAAACGGCCGCGTCTTGACGATCTGCTTGCGGAACGCCTCATTCAGGGTACGCCATTGCGCGATGCTGGCGTCGCTGAGTCCGTGCTGGCGCGCGACTTCTGCCAACACCTGCTCCCGATAGTCGAACAGCTCATCCGAGATCACCATCCAGTGGTGCGCGTTGCGCGGTCGCTCGCCAAAATAGACCGGCTCTCCCGTCAGAATCTCGTACAGAAAGTTGTACTGTTTCTCGATCACGCGCTGCTTGGTCACGCCCTCAAAAAACGTGTTCAGCTTCGGGTCCGAAAACACGCGCGCATAAAAGTCCTGCAAGATTTCGGTCAGTTTCTCCCCCTGACCCAGGGCTTTCCACAGCTCCGGGTTCGGTGCCAGTGCGCCCCGACGAACTCGTTTTCGCTTGTCAGTCTCTTCGATCATCGATCCCCCCTTTGATGGTCCCCTAAAAAAGCACAGAAAGACGATAGCACAAGAGCAAGTCCGACGATGGCAAGCACGACAGCCCCCACACCCCCATTTCAGGAACCTCTCGGCTGTGCTCAGGAAAGGGAGTCACTGCAAGCTTCGGACAGAACCACGCAGAACGCGATCGATAGATCCCCCCTTCCTACATCCCCCCTTCCTACATCCCCCCTTCCTACATCCCCCCTTGTACGCATTCCCCACCACTCCATATTGGGATCAGGCGTCCGCGATGGCGGGGTAGCCGATGCCTTTGCCGGCATTCCAGTAGAGGGTGCCGTCCATGTGGTACGCGACGCCGCCTGCGACGAGTTCCATGCCGTTTGCTGTGTTTCCGTCAAGTTCCACAGCGATGGAATAGGGGGCCGAGACACCTGGCGGCGTGCCGATGGCTGCCCCGGTCCGCGCATTGAAGACGGCAAACCCAACGTACACTTCAGGAACCCCGTCGTGGTTCAGATCTGCGACTCCTGGAGCGTCATAGTACGTACAGGGTTTGGTTGCGGTGATCCACTTTTTGGTTCCGTCGTTATTCAGGGCCATGAGTGCGCCGGAGGCATGACACGCAAACACCTCGAGCCTTTCGTCGTTGTCCACATCGGCGAGCGCGAGTTGGGCACCCGGATTCGAGCGCAGCGTGGCATCCGTGACGGTCCAGAGTTCCTTTTTGCCGTCTCCTCGCACGGCACGAATCACACCGTCGGATGTGTAGTTCCCTCCGGCAAACGTGGAAAACACGATGTCCGGCATGCAGTCTCCGTCGAGATCGGCCACGACGGGGGTCATCATGATTTGGTTGTAGGTCGGCGCGACGGTAGAGCCGCTCCACGCCCATTTGACTTTGGGTGTGAATTGGCCGGTCGGGGGTCTGTATTCACACGTTCCGGTGGGTGCCAAGGGAAGACATCGGCCTACGGAGGGTTCGCAATACTCGTTTTCCGCACACATGGGAGGCAGACATGCGGAACCAGAGCCTCCACCCCCTACAGAGCAGGATGCTCCAGGTGTCGTGCAGGCATCCATGTAACAAATGTCGCCCGCTGGACAACAGATTTCTGGATTGGAACAACGGACCCCGCCCACACCGCAGTCTGGATGACAGATTCCCACCTCGCAGACTTCCCCGACTTTGCAAAAACCGGTGCCACACTGCGGTCCTAGCTGATAGGAAAGGTCCTCCCCCCCTCCATCGGCGTTCTCGCCTTCGATGCTTGAACCGCTGCACCTTGCGAAACCGAAACCAAGGCCGATGGATGACAGAAGAATACAGATGCGAAACGCGCGTTTCATGTTTTCCCCCGGAACGTAAATAGGATGTTGGGACAAACGCCCCCTACAAGAGTCCTACAAGAGATCGGGGTTTGGAAAAGGAAAGTTGCGGGAGGAAAGCATGATTCCTTTCCCGCATTCATAGCGGCAGGTCGAAGGCTTCCAGCCAGGCCTCGACGGACAGGAATTTCCAGACCGCGTGACTTTCAGCGTGGGTGCGCAGACCCCGTTTCCACGCAGCAGACAACGCTTCTTTGCGCAAAAGACCGGCTGCGGACAGGCGGGACTGTTGCAGAAACCGCTCGACCAGGGGACGCAGGGGGTTTTGTAGGTAGTCGGTTTGGGGGGCAGCAAAACCGATTTTGTCGCGACGGTTCGCAATGCCTGGAGGCAAAACGGAAGAAAGGCTGTCGCGGAGGAGTGCTTTGGTGCGGCCCCGGTGCAACAGCCATGGTGGGGGACACGCCAAACACAGCTCGACCAATGCGGGGTCCAAAAAGGGGGCGCGGGATTCCACTCCGCACGCCATGCTGGAACGGTCTTCCGTCCGCAAAATGGTGAGCAGAGATGATCCGGTCAGCAACCGAAACAAGTATTTGTGCAAAAGCGCGTTCGGTTGCAGTCCTTCACATGCACTTTCCACAATCGGGGGAACCCCCAACCGATCCGCATGAAAAAACGGCGCGTGGGCAAACGCGCGGTGCCATTTGGTGGAGAGTGCAAAGGCGGCAAGGGGCGCAGGCAAGGTTTCTCGAAACCCGAGCCAACCGGCCTGCGCAGTGGCCCGGAGGCGGGCGCTCCAGGTCGGATGTTGTGCGCAAAGGCCCGACGCAAACGACGCCAAATCTGCATTGCGCAGCGTTTCAGCGAGCCAAAACGGCCAACATCCGCCGTAACCGGTCAACGCCTCGTCGGCCCCTTGCCCGGACAAAACAACTTTGAGGCCGTGCGCTCGGACGAGTCGAAACACACAAGCTTGAGCAAACACGCTGGCCCCTCCCGTGGGTTCGTCCTGTTCCACCACAAAACGCAAAAACGCATCGGGGGACAGGTGTTCCGACGGACGCACGCGCACATGCGGCCCTCCGGTTTGCGCCACCACTTGATCGATGTAGGCGCTTTCGTCGCATGGATTGCCCGGACCATGCACGGCGGAAAACGTCGGCAGCGTCGCGCCCATCTCGTGGGCCAAACAAACAAGCGACGACGAATCGAGCCCTCCCGACAGCAGCGCGCCGACCGGACCTTCGCAAGACAGCCGCAGGGCCAGCGAATGGGCCAGTTGGGCACGAAACTGCTCCAAAAACGCCGCGTGGTCTGTGGGTGCAAAGGATGCAGGTAAGAGCCTGTAGTACCGGGTGGTTTGGGGGGATACCTGCGCAAGACCGTGGGCTGAACACGCAAACGACACGACGTGGGCAAACGGCACGCGCTGGATTTGCGCAAAAAAAGTCTCGTCGCCCGCTTCCTGTTCGACATCGGCCAGATACCGCGCAAGGGTTTGGCGATGGACGGACAGGGGCCAACCCAGGCGACGAGCCGCGATGACGATGGCCTTGGGTTCGGACGCCGCAAGCAGCGAGTCCCCGCGCCGATAGACATACAGCGGTTTTTTGCCGAAACGGTCGCGCGCCAGGTGAAGTGTCTGTGTGTTTGCATCCCACAACGCAAACGCGAGCGGACCTTCGACCGCCTGCAATGCACGGACGAGACCGTGGCGATGCAAAAGAGACAGAAGAACCTCGCTGTCGGATTGCGTCGCAAAAGTCTCGCCTTGCAACACCGCTTGCTGGCGAAGGGAACGGTGGTTGTAGACCTCGCCGTTCCACGAAAGAGCCAGGCCGTCGCGCGTCATCGGTTGCGCTCCGCCGGGCGTGGGATCGACGATGGCCAAACGTCGATGACCGAGGGTGATGCCAGGACCGCTTGTGATCGTCGTGGAATCGGGAGACTCGGGCAAAACGGCGGTTTGGGACGAAAACGGGACGCTCAAAAGACCCGCGCCGTCCGGCCCACGGTGCGACAGGGCTTGCACCATCAGCGCGCAGACCGCCTCACGCTCGGTCCGCGACAGGGGCGCACAAACACACGCAATTCCGCACATCGGAAGTTGCGCCGACTACGCCATTTGCGCGACAAGGGGAAACAGCGATTGCAGCGCAGCGTCGAGCTTTTCGGGCTGGTTCCCGCCCGCTTGCGCGACCTCGGGCTTGCCTCCGCCGCGACCCCCCACATGCACCGCAAGCGCACCGACGAGTTTTCCAGCGGGCCATTTCGCGCTGTGCTTTTTGTTGACCGCGACGACCAAAGACACTTTTTCGCCGTCTGCACTGCCGAGCGCGACCACTTCGGCGTGACCCTCGCCGACCAGCGTTTCGGCCAATTCTCGAAGGGCTTTCCCGTCGGAAATTTCCATTCGGCGAACCAAAACTTTCAGGCCGCTGACCTGTTGTTCTTCGGAATACAGACCGGCGACTTGGGTCTGCGAAAGTTTCTTTTGCAGCGCCAGCAATTCTTTTTCGCGGGCCTTGATTTCGTCTTGCAACTTGCCGACACGCTCGCGGACTTCCAAAGGACCTGACCGCAAAAAGTCGGCGGTCGCGAGCAGTTCTTTTTCGCGCACCTCGACATACTTTTCGGCAGCTTGTGCGGTCAGCGCCTCGATGCGTCGCACGCCTTTGGCGATGCCGGTTTCGGACACGATTTTGAACCAGCCGATGTCGCCGCTGCGGGCCACGTGCGTGCCGCCGCACAGCTCGACGGATTCCCCCATTTGCAGCATGCGCACTCGATCGCCGTATTTTTCGCCGAACAGCGCCATCGCACCGCGTTTTTGCGCCGCGTCGAAGCTGCATTCCTCGGTCAGCGCCGCGTCGTTGTGACGGATGGCCGCGTTCACCAGGCGCTCGACGTTCTCGATTTCGTCGGACGAAAGCGGACTGAAGTGCGAAAAATCGAACGTGAGTTTGTCGGGCCCGACGTAACTGCCTTTTTGCGTTACATGCGAGCCGAGCACATTCCGCAGCGCGTGGTGCAAAAGGTGCGTCGCCGAGTGATTGCCTCGAATCCGGTTCCGCCGGGCTTCATCGACGTGCAGCGAGAGTTCATCACCGACGAACAAACTGCCCGACAAAACGCGCGCTTTGTGGACGAACAGTTCGGGAACGGGTTTCCAGGTATCCAGGATTTCGACCTCGCACACCGTATCGCCCGAAACCACTTTTGCGGCCCGGCCCGCGTCGCCCACTTGCCCGCCGGATCGGCCATAAAACGGCGTGCGATCCACCATGATTTCGACTTCCTGGCCCGCTGCTGCCGCGTCCACCGATTGCGTGGCCGCAAGCAGCGCAAGCACGCGCCCTTGCCCACACACGCCGTCGTTTCCTGCGCCGTAACCCAAAAACGTCGTGCCTCCGTGCAGCGCACACAGCGCGTGGTACGTCTGACCGACGGATTGGTCGCCTGAACCTGCAAATTTGCTGCGTTCGCGTTGTTTGCGCATTTCGTCCGCGAAACCGGCTTCATCGACGACAAAACCCTGCTCGCGACCAATCACTTGCGTCAAATCGAGCGGAAAACCGTACGTGTCGTGCAGTTGGAACGCGACTTTGCCCGGCAGCGTTTTTTGTGACGCGGCGTTTTGCGCAAATTCGGTTTCTCCGATCAGGCGCAGCCCCCGATCGATCGTGCTGCGGAAGCCTTCGTCCTCGGCGTTGACCGCTTTTTCGATCAGGCCCCTCGCCTTCCCAAGTTCGGGATACACATCGCCCAAGAGCTGCGTCGCTTGTAAACAGAGTTTTGCAAAGAAACCCGCAGGCAAACCGAGTCGGACGGCAAAACGAATCGCGCGCCGCATGATGCTGCGCAGCACGTAGCCTCGAGACAGGTTCGAGGGAAGCACGCCATCGGCGATCAAATTCGCCGTCGCCCGGCTGTGGTCGGCCAGGACGCGCATCGCGACATCCTCGTCGGAATCCGATCGCAAATACGGCTTTCCGCACGCATCTTGGACGGTCATAAGGAGCGGCACAAACAGATCGGTGTCGTAGTTGGACCGCTTGCCCATTGCGACGGCCGTCACACGTTCAAGACCTGCGCCCGTGTCAATGCTCGGTTTGGGCAAAGGCCGCAGCGGTGCGTCTTTTTCGGGGCGCTCGAACTGCATGAACACGAGGTTCCAAATTTCCACCCAGCCGCTTCCGTCCTGTGCAGGCTCGTCGCCAAAACGGCTCAAATCGACGGCTCCATCGCCCAAAAAGTAGTGGATTTCCGAACACGGCCCCTGTGGCCCGGTGTCGCCCATCATCCAAAAGTTGTCTTTGAGGCCCAGACCGAAAATTCGGTCGTCGGTGTAGCCCGACACCTTGCGCCACAGCGAGCGCGCTTCGTCGTCGGGACCCAGGCCCAAACTGGTATCCCCTGCGAACACAGACACACACATCCGTTTCGGGTCCAGGCCGAGGGTTTGGGTCAAAAACTCCCACGCGAACGCAATCGCCTCGGTTTTGAAGTAATCGCCAAACGAAAAATTCCCCAGCATCTCGAAGAACGTGTGGTGCCGCGCAGTCCGTCCCACGTTGTCGAGATCGTTGTGCTTTCCACCGGCGCGCACGCATTTTTGCGAAGTCGAGGCACGCTGATAGGGAAGCTGCTTTTGCCCGGTGAACACGTCTTTGAACTGAACCATGCCCGCGTTTGTAAACAGCAACGTCGGGTCCGACGGCACAAGCGGGGACGAGCGAACGATTTGATGGCCCTGGCCTTGAAAATAGTTGAGGAAAAGACTGCGCACGGAAGCGGCAGTCGGCGTCGAGGAAACGGCTTCGGAAGACATGCGCGCGACTATATCACGCGGCAAGAAGGTGCAAATCCCGGCTTCCGGCCTCTGCGATAATCGCATGGGGGCTTTTTGGTCCCCCTTAAGGAGAACCCACATGAGACGAAACTTTGTGCAGACATTGCTTTGTTCCGCCTTGCTGTGCGCGCCTTTTTATGCGGCCCACGCCGACGTGAAACTCCCGAGTGGAGATCTCATTCCCAAGGGAACCGCGCTGCAAACCTATTTGAACGGCAGCGCGCAAAACCAGAACATCAATGAGGGAATCGACGCAGTCCGCGACGCGCAGGTCGAGCCGCAGAAGTTCTCTCCGTTGTGTGATTTTTCGGGCAGGTACGTTGCGAAAGGGGGAGGCGCAAACTTCGCCATCGGTTGGTACAACGTGGACGACGCCCGCGCCAGCAACAACCCGCCCAAGTACATCCCCGTCGATTTGGGCGCAAATTTGAACATCGCGAAAGCGAACAGCGACATTCAGATTCTGTTTCCCTTTTCGGCGTCTTTGCCTCCTCCCGACAAACTCGATCTGTCGGCAGCCTCGATTCGCAGCAACCCGGCCTACAAAAATGGTTTGATCGGTTTTGTGCTGGTTCCCAATCCCAACGGGACGGGCACCGGCAACGCGACGCAGTACCACTACACCGAGCACCGTTTCAACACGTACTGCTCCAAGTGCACGACGCCGGGTCCTTGGTATTCCACGCTCATCTACAAATCCAACAAACTCGCCAACACGTTCTATTTGGGTTTTGAAGATTTGGATTTTCTCGACGCTGCAGGCAGCACCGGCGTAAACGGGAACGACCTCGATTACGAAGACTTTTTGTTCCGCTTCACGGGCGTTACATGCGTCGGGGCAGGACAACCGTGTACCGAAAGCACCCAACAGGGGGCTTGCCAGCTCGGCGTCACCGAATGCGACGGTCAGGGCAAGTTGTTTTGCAAAGCCATCGTCAAACCCGGCCAAAACAACGAATTGTGCGACGGCATCGACAACGACTGCAACGGCACCGTGGACGACAAAGCACCCTGCCCCGTCGGACAAGCATGCAGCAAAGGCCGCTGCGCCCCGGCGTGCGGAACCGAATTTCCGTGCAACCAAGGCATGCAATGCGTCGTGGGAGAATGCATCGAGAATGCCTGTGTCGGAAAAACCTGCGCAGCGAACCAAGTCTGCCGAGGCGGAAATTGCGTCAGCCCGTGCGACGGAATCAAGTGCCCATCCCCCTACATGTGTTCCGGGGGCCTCTGTGTAGACCCATGTGCGGGAGTCACCTGCGGGCAAGGCAAAGTCTGTTCGGGAGGCGCTTGCATCACCACCTGCGATTGCTTGCCGTGCGGAAGCGGCCAAACGTGCCAAAGCTCATCTCAAAAGTGCGTCGATACAGGCTGCGAGAACACGACGTGCGGGACCGGCCAAGTGTGCCAAAAAGGGGCTTGCGCGGACCCCTGCCAGGGCGCTGTGTGTCCGACGGGTCAGGTGTGCGCGGCAGGCAAGTGCGGTGATCCGCCTCCTGACAACGGGGGCGGCGGCGAAGAACAACCGCCCATCGACGGAGGAACCGTCGCGACTGGCTGCTCGTGCAGGTTTGCACCGGCTCAAGATGTCGGGAGTGCTTGGGGTTTGGGTGTCGGACTCGCCGTCCTCTTGGGTCTTGGTCGAACCGTGCGACGAAGAAAAACCGCGAAAATCGAGAAGCGATAGCCCCGCCGTGTACGCTGAGGTCAGTGTTTCTGCAACCACTCCAGCAGGTCGTCGTACACACGCTGCCGTTCTAGTTCATTGAGAATTTCGTGAAACATTCCGGGATACGTTTTCATGGTTTTGTCCCGGCTTCCCAAACGGTCGAACACGCGGTCGGCGGCTTGCGCGTCCGTCAATCGATCGTCCCCAGCCAACAACATGAGCGTCGGCAATTTGATCTGCGAGGCTCGATTCAGCGAATCCGCATGGATCGCCAATACTTCCGAAAACCAACGCGCCGTCGCCGTGTGAAACACGAACGGATCTTGCTCGTAGGCTTTGCACAGGTTCGTGTCGTGAGACAACACACTGCCGTCGATGCCATTTGGCAGTTTCAACTTGGGATAGACGAGCGATGCACCCAAACCGAGCGCGCGTTTCCACGACGGCACCGCCAGCTTGATTCCGAAAAACGGAGACGTCATCGCAAGCGCACGCACCGCACCTTTTGTCGCGAGCACAAATTGCGAACACACCAAACCACCCATGCTGTGCCCGAACAAAATCGGCTGCGCTCGGTTGGGCATCGAAAACGTCTCTTCTGCTGTGCGAACGAACGCGGACACGTCATCCACATAGTTGCTGAACCGTTCTATGTAGCCGCGTTCCCCACCTGATTCCCCGTGACCTCGCAAATCTCCGGTGAGTACGTGAAAACCATGCTCGGAAAGAAAGTTTGCAAGGTGTTCATAGCGACGGCGATGCTCGGCGAAACCATGCACGACGACCACCACGCCTCGAGGCTCTGTTCGCTGCGTCGAATACGCATCGACGCGAAGCGGTGTTCCATCGGCTGATTCCAAAGTCAGCGTGTTCATGACGGATAGGACTACCGCAAAACCACGTCGTCGGGTTGACAAAACCTGCGTCTGCGTGCCACACAGCGCCAGAAAAAGCGCCCAGAAAAATGCGCCCGAATCGAAGGAGTGGTTTTGCGCAATTCAGCCAGCCCAGCCAGCAAAAAAGACAAACGGAAACAGGCGAGCGAAGGCGTTTCTCACAGGCCAGACGCTCTTGCGGCACACGACCTTCCGAATCCAACTGCGGCTCATCACGAAACGCCTCCGCGAGGTCAGGGCGACGGTGCCGACAACACCGGAAAACCCCTCGAAAAAGCTTCTTTGTCCCCTGTTTCCTGTATTCCAAAATTTGGCGAGACGTTGCGGCGAGCACGTGAGGAAAGGGGGTTGAGCGTGCACGATTTGGCATCGCTCACACGGATTTCTGTTCGATGGATCGTTTCGCTGGAAGCCGACCGTTTTTCTGAACTGCCCGCGTCGGTTTTCGTCATCGGATACGTCCGAAATTTGGCGCAAGCGTTGTCCATAAACTCCGAAGAATTGCTTTCTCGTTTTCGAGCACAGCGGGAAAATCAGGAGGCTGCATCGAAAGTCGGTCCTCACCGCACAGACCGTTTTGAAAACGCGATGAAGCAGCGCCGTCTGTTGATTTGGACCGTCGGTGTTGCGTTGGTTGCGGTCCTTTCACTTCTTTTGCTGTACCTCCGCAAACGCTAGGAGCGTGTTGCAGTAATGCCGCGTAAACGAGCAAAAAAGCTCCGCGAGCGAATCGGCGAAACGCCCGCAGCGACGACCGAGACGTACCCGTAGGTACGTCGCAGGGAGGAGTGAGGACGTATTCGTCCCCGGCCCTTTGGGCCGAGGTCAGGACGAGGCACCGTCGGAGATTTTTGCGCAGTAGGGGCATTACTGCAACACGCTCCTTGTCCAACCGTTTGACCGACGCAGATCCAACGCGCAATACTTTGCAAACAAGAGCCATGATGCAAAACCACTTTGCCCTGTTGTGTTCCTCCTCTTCCCTGTTTTCCGGGTTGTCCTCTTTTGTCACTTCTGTCTCGCAAACCGCTGCTCAAACCACTGAGCCGGTCGTTGCTTCTTTGTCTCTTTTCGACGGAAGCACTTTTTCGGCTCGTTCGATGGCCGTCGTGGTGATTCATGTCCTGACGCTGATTGCTTGCGTCACCGTCCATGAATTTGGCCACGCATATGTGGCCGACCGTTTGGGAGATCCGTTGCCCAGAGAACAAGGCCGCGTGACGCTGAATCCGCTGGCCCACATTGACTGGCTCGGAACAGTGCTTTTTCCTGCGCTCATGGCGCTCGGTGCAGCCATTCCGCTTGCGTGGGGAAAACCCGTCGAATGGACGGGCAATCCTCGCTATTTTTCTCGTCGCTGGTCTATGAGATCCGTGCGCCTTTTGGTTTCAACCGCCGGACCTGCGATGAATCTGCTGCTCGCGATTTTTTCGTCGATCGTTTTTGTCGTGGCGATGAAATTTCACGCGATAGGAATCGCCGCGATGTCGAGACAACTTTTGCTTCTGAACCTGGGCCTGATGTGTTTCAACCTGTTGCCCATTCCGCCGCTCGATGGACGCACATTCCTGGAGTTTTTGCCCAACGTGTTTTCCCCCGTGCGCGACTTTCTTTTTCGGTACGGAAGCTTTGTTTTTTTGGGCCTCATCCTGCTTCCCCCTATCGGCGGTTTGTCGCCGCTCCATTGGCTCATGACGCCGTTTTTCTGGTTCATCGAGAAGTACATGTTTTTGCTGATGTACCTCGTTTGAACGGCATTCACAGAGCCGCTTGCTCGGGTTCCCTTTCGCACACAAGTTCTCCCGACCTCATCTGCACATCGAGTCTGTCTCTGTCGAGTTTCACGAACGTCGGACTCGTCGTGGTGATGAACACTTGGCAGGGCATCGCACGCAAAAAATCAAACAGATACGCATTCCTTTGCGCATCCAACTCGCTTGAAACATCGTCGAGAAGCAACACCGGTGGGGCACCATGCAGCAAAAACAGGTGTTGTATCTCTGTGATTTTCAAAGACAGCACCAGCGCCCGCAGTTGACCTTGACTTGCATGACTCGCAGCCTCGCGTCCTGACAGCATAAATTCGATGTCGTCTGCATGTGGTCCGCTGTGTGTGAAGCCACGAAACAAGTCGCGCTTTCGATCTCCTTCCAATTGCTCGAGGAGAGCCTGATACAAATCCTCCTCTGTTGCATGCTCCACATCCGAAAGAGAGAGTTTCGGTTTGTATTTCATTTCTGCGCACAAACCGCTGCGACTCAATCTGTCAAACGTCATTTCCATCTGCGGAGAAAGGGTTTTCACATAGTCTCTTCTTCGCGCAACAACCCGCGCACCCAACCGACACAGTTGCTCTGTGTACACCTCGAGCAGCGATTCAGCATCCGTGTTGTCATCTGTCTGTTCCGAAAAACGCTCTGACACACCCGCTGAAAAACGCTGTTTCGCAGACACAAGCAGACGACGCAGCACCGCATTTCGGCTTTTTTGGACCTGTTGATAATCGCGAATCTCGTCGAGGTAGCTTGCTTGCGTATTCCAAATCGCCCGGTCCAAAAAGCGCCGTCTTTGTTCCGGCGAACCTTTCGGCAAACCGAGATCCTCGGGAGCAAACAACACCACGCGGACACCCAAAAAGTAATCGTTTTGCCGCGCCGCTTTCCCATCCACAGTCGCCTGTTTCCGGCTCGGTCGCGCCCACACTTTCACCGACAACCGCCGCTCCACTTGAGCATGACAAATGTCTGCGGCAACCTCGGCGGCTTCTTGCCCAAAGGAAACCCATTCTTCTGGACGGTTGCTCCGAAACGACCGCTGCGTCGCCAGAAGAAACACCGCCTCGAGCAAGTTGGTTTTCCCCTGGCCGTTGTCGCCGGAAATCACATTGAAACGAGGATGTGGCGAATACGACAGACTCCGCAGGTTGCGGAAGTCACAGATATGTATTCTGCGAAAATACACGCCCCTACAAGCGCATCGGCATGATGACCCCGAGGTACTGATTCCCAACGCCCTGTTTCGGGTCCAGGGGCCGCAGCAAGCCCGGATCGAGGTCACCGTTCAGTTCAATCTGCACCTCGGGCGTATCCATCTCGGACAAAAGCTCAATCATGTATTTGGCGTTGAAACCGATGACCGTCTCCTCGCCCTGATACGTCACATCGAGCTCTTCTTTGCCTTGCCCAAGGTCTGGATTGTCGGACTCGATGCGCATCGCACCATTCGACAAAGACAGTTTCACACCCCAGGTCTTTTCCGACGCCACGAGCGAAATGCGCTTCAGCGCCTCCAAAAGTTGGCTCGTGCTGACCGTCGCCTGCTTTTGATGGTCTTTCGGAATCACTTGCGAATACGGTGGGAAATTTGCCTCGGTCAGCCTCACTGACAACACCGTCGCCCCCGTTCGCAAAAAGAAATACTGATTCTGCGCGGCGATTTCGACCGACCCGTTGCTGCTCTCGATCGCTCGACGCACTTCCATGATTCCCCGCCGAGGAATCACCACGCCTGGCTTCAGTCTTGGCGCTCCCGGCAGCGGCCTTTCACATTTTGACAACCTGTGTCCGTCGGTAGACACCATGCGCCCAAACGCCAGATCGTCATGTCCCTCGCACTCAAACAGCACGCCATTCAAGTGACTGCGCGTCTCGTCCGTCGAGATTGAAAACATCGTCTTGGAAATCATGTCTCTCAGCGCCGCAACATCCACCTTGTGAAACTTCACTTCTTTGTGCGACGGCAGTTTCGGAAAATCGCGGTCTGGCAAACCCACAACTTTGTAACTTGCCTTGCCGCTCGCAATCTCGGCGTAATTGTTGTCCGCTCGACGGAGATGCAATTTTTCACTCGGCAATGTCTTCACCAAGTCATGCAAGTGTTTTGCTGAGGCTGTCAAACCGCCTTCTCGGTTTACCGAGCAGGGCAATTCTGTCGTAACAGTCAGATTCAGGTCCGTCGCTGCGACGGTAATTCGATCCGTTCCTTCCGATCGCAAAAGAACATTTGCCAAAATGGGCATCGTTGACTTGCGGTCGGCGATTCCTTGCGCGTAGTAGAGTGCCTGGAGGAATGCTGCCTTCTCGATGTGAAAGTCCATCTTTTCTCCACCTGTGTTGTTTTTCAGGATGAGGTTCTACCTGATTTGGATCTGTATATATAGATCTTATTCGTATCCGTACTATGTCCTGTGGATATGTGGAAAAGTGGCCAAAGTGCTTGCGCAGCAAGGACATCGCCTGTGGAGAAAAATGTGGGTTCCTGTGGAAAAACCCCCGAGTTTTCCACAGGTTTCCGCTGTCCACAGGTTATCCACAGGGTTATCCACAGGGTTATCCACAGGGTTATCCACAGGCCTACAATGCGGACGGTTGCCTACAGCAGCGCATTGTGCTTTTCCGAGGCACACAGCGCATAACGACAAACCGTCTGCGACGAGGAGCGACCAGAAGAGATGAAAAGCAAACGAAACAAAGCGCGTTTTTGGTGCAGCGGGTTGGTTTTTCGGCTGTCGTTGGGTTTTTGTGTTCTCGGTTTTGGGCAAGGATGTAAAAAGTTCTCGACGGAAAGAGTTGAAATTGGAAGTTATGGCGGGACGCAAACCGATCTGATTCGGCTGTGGCAAGAGTTGCTGGTCTCAGCGACGCGGGACGATCGGGATCGCGTCATCGCGGTGATGCAATCGTTTCGCATGTCTTGCGACGAGCTGGCGTTGCTCATCGGCGACGAGAAAGCCCAGCGGTTTTGGCCGCGCTATGAGCTTTTGTCCAGGCCGCTCCTGGGTCCGCTTGCGGCAGAGCTTGTGGCAAAAATCTATGAACACCACTACGACGACGTGGAGGTCATTCGCGTCGATGAGATGGCCGACGACCAATTGAGCGACGCCGAAAAAGCCGTTCGTCGAGCACTCGTTCAACCGACGCCCATATACCGGGTTCGCGTGATCCGCAAAGGCCAGCCCTGGGCGATTCGGTACGAGTTTTTTGTGTACGTTCGCGGTTTTTGGCGCACAGGGCGTGATTTGGGCAAGTTCCTCGACCCGCTTGGCCCGCTCAGTCCGACCAGCCCACTTCCCCCGAACGGCTCGCCTGGCCAGCCAGAGAGTGCTGTTTCAGCAAACCCCACAAAACCGGGTTGACGACAGCTTCGACAATTCCTAGACTCGCCTCATCCCTGTTTGCTCCCAGTTTGGGGGCGTAACGGTTTCGACGGGGGTGAACTGAGTAGACGGTTGCGTGTCGAGGCTCCGTGACCTCGTAAATCCTGCGGAAAAAAACAGAAACGCGAACGACAATGCGTTCGCTCTCGCTGCCTAAGAAACAGACAGAGAGCCGTCCCCCTCGGGTAGTTCTCGTGACGTGAGACGGGGCGCCAAAATAGACGAGATAGCATCCTCGATGTTCGCCGCGAGGACAGCGAAAACAAAGGCGAAATAGCCCAAGGGAGCTTGTGTCGGTGAAAGTTCCCAGCGGGTGAGAAAAACACCGACTACACACGTAGTAATCTCTGCCAAGCACTTTCGGACCCGGGTTCGACTCCCGGCGCCTCCACCAAGCCCCACCGACGATGTTGGTGGGGCTTTTTTGTTTGCGGGGTGAACGGAATTGCTCGGGGAGGGGAGGAGGAGTGTGCAACTTGGTACAGATTGGAAGGGGGGCAGGCGAAGAGACGAACAAAAGAAAGGGGTTTTTGGCGGCATGCGGTTTGCTGAAGCTCTGTTTGAATGCACGCAGCTCGCTTTTTTGAACCCCAAAGGGTCGGCTTTTTATCACGATGACGAGGCACAAGATGATGTCCAAGTGCTTTTGCATACTCTCAGCGATGGTTGTGTGGCTGTTCGCGCACCCAGTGCGCGGCCAAGCACCGACCAACACACCACTTGCGGAGTTATTGTCTGCCGCAGAAGAACAGGCAGACCTTTTTCCCGAGGACAAACACCAGCCTCGCAAAAACGATCTCCTAGTTCCTCAGGGGCATGCGAAAACCGATTCAGCGGAGTCCAAAAAGGTCGATTCGTCAAACGCAAACGGAAACGATCGAGCACAGACCCCCAAAAAGGAACGGACAGAGATTCGGGAAGCAATCTGGTCCGCTGTATCCGAAGAAGTTTCGCGCGAGGTGATGGGACGAACCCGCCCAAACGACGGAATAGGAATAGGAAAGGGAAAGGGCAACAATTCTCCGTCGGATGACCAGGGCGAGCAGAAGGGTAAAAGCGAAGCGGCGCGGTTGAAACAAGCGGCTCTGCAATCGCAACAAGCGAGACAGAACCAAATGGCAAGCGAGGCGCGCAAGAACGCCAAAGCGCAGGGTAACAAACTACTGATTCCACTTGGAACCGTTGTGCAAGGGCGAACAGGGGTGCCAAGGTAGTGCTTTTCGTGCTTCGCATACTTGTGTTTCTGGGCGGTCTCTGTTTTTGGAAATTTTCCGTTGCACAAGTGCAGGAAAGTGCGGGCACGGAAGTGTCTGTGCAGCAACTCCTTTTGCAGGGAGTTCGCGCGTTTCGTTTGGAGCACCACGAAGAAGCGTTGGCCCTGTTTCAAAAAGTGGAACAGACAGGCACGCGGCCAGACATCGGTGTGTATCTGGGAATGGCTCTGCACAAGTTGGGGAGGCATGGGGAGGCGCTTGCGGCGTATCGAGCTGCGCGGCGCGCGGGGGTGTTGGAACCAGTTGCGGAGTACTACGATGCCGTAAGCTGCTTTCGTTTGGGACTCCTTGTGCGAGCGCGGCGAGCCTTTTCGCAATTGCTCAAAAATCCAACAAACGGTCCAACGCTTGGGCCTCGGTTGCGCGAGGGGGCAGAACGGTTTTCGCAGGCCACCGAGCAGCTTCTTTTGCCGTACACAGATCCAATCCAGCGAGCGGTTCTATCGAAACGGCTCTTTGATGCCGCGTTGACCAAAGTGGATCAAACGCTTCCGCAAAACGAAGGGCTGGCGTTGGAGTGGTTGGAGGAAGCCGCGCAACAAATCCCCTATCTGAAACCACAGGACCACGCCGCAGCGCAGACGTTGTTTCGGCAGTACCTTTCAAAATTTCCCAAAGTGCAGCAGGACCGACTTTCTTCGCCGCTCGCATCTGAAGTTGATTCCCTCAAGACTCCCGACAAGACTTCCCGACAAGACTTCCCGACAAGACTTCCCGATAAATAGAACAACTCGCTATTGATGGACCCGTTTGGGACAAAGGGACGGGGTTCTTTGGACATGGTTTTGCTTGAGTGGGTGGGTGTCGGCGTGGGGATTTATTGGTGTACCGGAAGGAACGGGGAGTTGTACCAATCGGAACAGCATCCGTGATCCGCGCAAAGGGTCTCTCTCGTCGAAATTACAGCTTTTTTGGGTGTGGCAAGAGACTTGCTATTACCGCTGCACATGACCCATTTTCGGAAAACAATACGGTTGTGCAAACGGGAGATATCCCAAGGTCTTGTGGCGGTGCTGTTCTCGGGGGTAGTACTCTGTGAAGCGGGGGCGCTCGCGCAAAACCCGGCAGCCGGTACACCTACCCAAGGTACATCTACCCAAGGTACATCTACCCAAGGTACATCTGTGGAAGCCGCCAAACCGCTGTCGGATGTGCCTCCCGCAGTGCTGGAAGAGGCTGCGCAGATCTACAAACTCGGTCAGGAGGCGTATGAAAAAGGCCGGTACGAATCTGCATTCACATCGTTTCACCAAGCATACCAAATGACCAAATCGCCTGACCTTTTGTACAACTTGGCCAAGGTTGCGGTGAAGCTGAACCAGACGGAGGTCGCGATTGGATACTACCGGCAGTATCTCGCGAAACATCCTGCGGACGAGGCCACGGTGCAAAAGGAATTGGACGCACTCCTTGTCAGTTCGCCCATCAGTGCGCCCATTGCGCGGCCCGTAGAATCGGACTCCGAACCGAACATTCCGCGTTGGGTTCCCTGGACGATGATTGGTGGAGGAGTCGGTTTTTTGGGAATCTCATTGGGTCTCTTGGTCGCGGGGGGAATCTCTCCGGCGGACACACCGGCAGATCAAACGCAGAGGCGTGGTCTTTTGGCATCAGGAGGTGTGTTGTGCGGAATCGGAGTCGCAGCCACCGTCGGTGGTGTCGTGTTGAAAATGCGGCAGAAAAAACAGAATGTTCCGCCGAGTACGGCGCGGTTGTTTTTGTCTCCGAATGGTCTGGGTTTGCAACTGGTTGGGAACTACTAACCCCACAAATCGGATGTCGAACGATTCTTGGCGGCATAGGAGTAGCTTCATGACACGCTTAGGAAACCGGGTGGTGTTTGTTTCGGCCTTCCTTTTTTCCCTTGTTCCAATGTTGTTCGGATGTAAGGGGGAAATCATTTCACCGACGGCGAGCATTGACACAGTGCAGCCGCAAGTGGTCTGTCCCGTTCAAAAGACAACCCCTGTGAAAATCCTGGGAACCAACTTCACACCACTGCCAACGGGTTCGTTGACCGATCAACAGGGGTTGGAACTACCCCGCGTGTTGCTTTCGCAGAGAACACAACTTTCAGGGGCGCAAGGGGCAGGAACGGAACTGCGTGTGTACGATGGACAGGACCAGACTCATGTGCGGTTTGCCTCGCAAAACGAGATGCAATTCGATGTGTATCCAGCGATGGTAAATGCTGACCCCGCAACGGGTACACCAGGAGAGGATTTGTCGCCGGGTTTGTATGACGTGGTTGTGCAAAATCCCGATGATGTGCGAGCCCTCAAAGAGGGTGGTCTTGCCGTGGTTCCGCCCCCAGTCCTTTCTGCTGTGACACCGAATCCGTCTTGCAATGAACAAGCGGAATCCACGTTCACGGTGACAGGACAGAATTTGCTCCGAATCGGTGGAACAGAGCTTCCTACCGTGGTATTTGCGGCTGCGGATGGAACGGGTTCCCCCGTCGCTGCAAGAAGTGTCAGCGCAAACCAATGTCAACCGATTCCTTCACCGCAAGGCCTTTTGCTGGAGCTGTGTTTGGAACTTCAAGTTGCGGTGGACAAAGGGGCGCTTGTGCCGACCACGTATCGCGCAACGGCGACAAATCCGGGCGCTGCAGATTGTTCCTCCAAAGAGGATGTGCGGGTGGTTCTGATTCCGGCCCCCATCATTACCACAGTAAAAAACCTGGCGGTCTGTTCGGTGGCAAACACGACGCTGGTGGTACAGGGTCAGAACTTTTTGCAGCTTGCCGGACCTCCCGTGCAAAACCCCATTGTGAGCATAGGTGGACAGACATTTCAAACGACGACCTCGAATTGCACGCCGATCGTGGATGCTCCCAATGCGTCGCTGTGCCAGACCCTGCAATTCACGGTTCCAACCGGAACATTTGCAAATGGAACGTACGCCGCGACGATTCTGAATCCGGGACAGAATGCGTGCAGTACCAGCACTCCCATCCAAGTCGATGTGGTGTCTGCTCCGACGGTAACGAATGTGTCACCGAAATCGATGTGTATGGGAGGAGGAACCCTAACCATCACAGGGACGAAACTGTACACAGGGGGTTCTGCGGTCCTGGATGTGAATGCGACCACGCAGGTTCCTTCGAGCACGTATTCCTCAAATGCACAGGAAACGCAGGCGCTCGCTGGCTTTTCAGGGCCACTTCCCGTCGGAGGTCCGTACAATTTGATTGTCCGCAATCAGGCGGGCTGTGAAATCTCTGTTCCGGCTGCGGTCACGATTACGCCGGGTCCGGCGATTCTGTTTGTCGATCCACCTGCGATTCCCAACGTCACTACGATACAGGCGACGGTATATGCCACGAGCATTAGTCCCCCGATCAAAACGATCGCGATTGCACCGACGGGAACGTCGAGTTTCACAAACCTGACGGTCTCCACGAATCCGGTATTCCCAAACCGCGCAACCGTAACGATTCCTGCGGGTATGGCGGCGGGTGTGTATGACATGAAACTGGACGATCAATCGACGTGTTCGGCATTCTTGCAAAGTGCGCTGAAAATCGTTGCGACACCGACGCTGACGGTGACAAATGTGACTCCTGGGTTTGGGAGTACCGGACAAGACACAGGGGTGGTGATCACGGGAACGGGTTTTGTCAGCACACCGCGCGCGTATTTGACCTCTGCCACCACTCCGCAAGCGTTGGCATTGGCCGCAGTGACCTACCAGAGCGCGACTTCTCTGTCGGCGGTTGTGCGTTCAGGACTTGCCGCTGGAACTTACGATCTTTTGGTGGTGAATCCCGACGGGAGTTTCGGCATCAAGAAAAATGCGTTTGTGGTCACGCTGGCGGCTTCGCCTCCTCCTGTCATCACGAGCATCGCTCCCTCTTCTTTTGTTACCGGGACAGCCACACCCGCCACCATCAATGGTAGCGGCTTCCGGTCAGGGGCGACGCTGACATTGTCTTGCCAAGATGCAAACGGGAATCCGACAACAGGAAGTTCGGCGACGGCAGGAACAATCACAAGTACTTCGATTGCGGCCACTTTCACGGCAACAGGAGTTCTCTGCATCGTGCGTGTTGCGAACACAGATGGCACCTTCTTTGATTATTCCGCCATCGGTGTCACAAACGCTTCACTCAACCTGACTGGCTTCAAAAATGGGACGAACCTAACGATCGGTCGTCGAGCACTTGCTGCCTTCGCTGGTCGCCCTACCCCTGTTGCGCGTTTTGTGTATGCGCTTGGTGGCGACAACGGACAAAACAACCAACCGATGGCCTCTGTCGAAGCTGCGCCGACCGCGCTTAATGGTGATTTGGGGGCCTTTTTTGCACTTCCAAAATCGCTTCCAAAAGCCCTGTCTTTTCAGGGTGTTGCGGTGTTGGGTCGGTTTGTGTATGCAGTCGGAGGTTTCGACGGTGCGGCAGCAGTTCGGGATGTGTATCGCGCGGAAATCCTGAATCCCTTGAATGCTCCGCAAGTCGAGGATGTGGACGTGAAGTACAGCGCGGGGTCGGGGCTTACACAGGGGCTTTACACGTATCGATTGTCTGCGGTGATGAGTGGGGCAGATGCAAACAATCCAAACGGAGAAACTCTGGCGAGTGACTTCTTCCCGATTCAGGTTCCAGCGCTCAGCAATGGGAAGGTGCAAGTCTGTGTGTATGCTCCCCCAGCGGCCAGGTATCCCGGTGCGGCCAGTTTCAATGTGTACCGTTCCCCCAAGGCCAATGATCCAGCAGGAAAGGAGTTGTTTCTGGGGAACATTCTCAGCACCAAGACACCGCTCTGTTACTTGGATGATGGAACCATCACACCGTCGGGGGCATCCCCCTATCCGCTGGGTGCAACAGGCGTCTGGAAGACACTCCCACAGCTTGCAACCGCACGAATAGGGGCCGGTGCAGCGATCGCGCAAGACCCAGGCGATGCGTCCAAGTACTATCTGTATGCAACGGGCGGAAACAGCGGAACGATCGCAACCCCAACGTCCCTTTCTGGTATCGAGGTTCTGCCCATCACCTTGGTGACAGGGGGCCAGAACGTCGGAACGTGGTCTGCTTCGGCAAGTACAATGAGGGCCCGGTGGGCGCTTACTGCCGTCGCTGGAACCGCAGCTCAAAACAGTGTGATCACGGGAAATGATACCTATCTGTATGTCTCTGCGGGTTCTACCACGTCGGTGACGACGCTGGATGGCACGGTCGAGGTTGCGAAAGTGCAAGCGGGCGGTGTGTTGGCGGCGTTTTCGACGGCATCGTCTGGGTCTGGTATGAAACGGCCTGCTTCAGGGGTCGCGCTGGTCAACAATCAAATGATGACGTTCGGGGGGTTCCAAGCCGGTGCTGCCGTGACCAACTCGGACAGTGCGAATTTGAATACAGCGACGAGCCTGGCCAATTTTAACGCGCTTGGGAGTGGCACCCTCAAACTGACTCGCGCCCTGGCTGGGACGGCGATGGAAAGTGCTTTCATCTATCAACTCGGGGGTGCAAACGGTGGCGTGAACAGCGCCCAAAACACAACCGAACAGACCATTTGGTAACGGACGGGGGAGCCGATGAATACGTACACACGTTGGTTGAGGATGTTTTCCACCGTCTCACTGCTGTTGTGGGGCTCTTTGGCGTACGCGGATCGGAATGTGCCTTCGACGGCGCAAATTCCTCCTGGGGACAAAGGAGCGATGCTTGTTGGGTTGAAACTGGGTGTTCTTTTGCCGCAGGCGTTCTCGCCGCTGGGAACGCACATTCTGCCCGAACTCGAGGCCGGATATCTTCTGCCCTACGGTCGCCGGATTCTGGGCGTCACGGCATCCTTTGCGTTCACGATGCCCTCGACGAGCGGCAGTGGGATTGCCGACACCCGCGTACCTGGGGGTGCATTTGACTACAACTCGACCGAACAACACTTTCTGATCGGTGTGACTCTTTTGGCCAATTTGCCGCTCGGGAAGGTGCTGCCTTACGTCGGTATTGGGCCGCGCGTGTATGCCGTCCGCACGATTTCAGGAGGCGTCGCAGGTGGTCAAACCATCCTCGAGACAGTTGAAACCTCGACGCAAGTCGGCGTGGGTGTGCCCATCGGTGTGAACTACATGCTCGGGCCCGGACGGCTGTTTGGAGAGTTTCAGTTCTTGTGGGCTGGTATCGCACAGAAGTCTACAGGGGACGGCTCTGTCGGTTCGCTCACGCTGGGGGTCGGGTATCGCGTGGTGTTGTGAGGCTGCTTTTTGGTAAAGTGCGGGCATGGCCCAGACCTTTTTCGATCCACAGGGGAACCCCCTTTCCCTTCTCCTTTACCAGTATGAGACATGCCCCTTTTGCCAAAGGGTGTTCGTCGCAGCCGATGCACTGGGTTTGTCTCTACCCATGCGTGACATTCGCAAAGACAAAGCGGCCCTTGCCGAACTTGTGAACGTCGGGGGCAGCCGCCAAGTCCCCTGTTTGTTTGTGAACGGCAAACCCCTTTACGAATCCGCAGACATCATTGAATTTCTCAAGACGCAGGTGCGGATACATTCCTAGCCCGTAAAAATTCTCGTCGGACATCGCTGAAAACGAGGTGGGCTTTTTCCACGCTTTTTTGGCCGAGGCCCCACAGCGAGTCGATTCGTTCGCGCAACGGAGAACTGTCCTTGGCAGGTCGATCGGTTTCCCCCCAAAGCGCCGCGCTCGTTGAAAAACCGATCACGGACAGATACTCGCGCAAAAAAACGCTGGGTCGGGAGTCTGCGCCAGACAGCAACGCCATCGAGCGGGCTCGGGCGGCGCGATTGCCCTCCCAATAACGAAAAATGCCCTCCCGAAGAGCGCGCGTTCCAGGTTCCGTGCCGCGAAACACCTCGTACAGCGCGTCGGTGAGCAGCTCGCGGACGCGCACGAAACGATACCGTTCGATCTCGTACTGTCGCAGCGCGGCATCGACAGCCGTTTCATCGCCAAAATCCGTTATCGATGAAAGCAATGTTCCGAGTCGGCTTGCGTCGGTGAAACAAACCGTCATGCCTGCCGCTGTCAGAGGATGCGCACATCCGGCTGCGTCTCCGACGATGGCGGCACCGTGCGCGACGGCGTTTTCGGTTCGGATCGCTTCATTCGCCGCAATTTGCGGAGGTTCTTTGGCCAGCGAATCGAGCAACGCAGCCGCGAGCGATGCGGGCAAATGTTGGGCGTATTCTCGTCGCAAAAGCTCGATGGCACCTTGTGGTCCCCCTGACAATTCGGAAGACACGTCGAAGCAACCACGCGCATCCTTTTCGCCGGAAGGACCTCCGATGGGATAGATCAACATCGGTCCCCAAGCCCCCAGGAAAATGTGACCAAATGTCGGGCAAGGGAGCAGCTTCGCCGCGTCGGGCAGACGCATCGCCACCGAAAACGAAAGAAGCCGCGCCTGCTCAGACAAACCCAACAGCGCACGCATTTTGGAGTGCCGCCCATCGCATCCCAAAACGAGTTTTGCACGGAACGTACCTGTTTTCGTCGTCACGCCACAGACGCGACCATCTGCGGCACGAATCAAGCTCTCGACCTGCTCGCTTTTGCGAAACGTGACGCCGGGCTGTTTTTGCGCCCACGCACGCATTCCGTCGACGAGATCGCGGTGTTCCATTGCAAAACCGGTCGGTCGATTTCCGGCGATTTCCGAGTAGGGCAATTTCGTCACAGGCGAACCCGGCGATTTCACGACGGCAAAACCGTCTACATCGACACCGCCGTGCCGTCTCAGCGTCGGCAGAAATCCCAAATCATCCAGAACTTGCGTTCCCGTTGGGTGCAATAGCTCGCCGGCAAAACGCGGTTTGTGTTTTGTACGGGCCTCCAGCACCAAAATGCTTCGGTGTTCGGTTGCCAGCGCCGCCGCCATCGCGCAGCCGGTCACGCCGCCTCCAACGATGATTACGTCGAACACATTCGACGCGTCCGCCGCCGATGAGAGTTGGTCTTGGGTCTGTTCTGTTGGTTCTGTCTTCATGGTTGTCCGGTTTTTCAGGGTGTTTCGTCGCGAAGACCCGAGATTCCGTTTGTGCGAATGCGCACCTGTTTGCGAGGGCTCGCGCCGTTTTCGTGTGCTGCCTCGCACTCTTTTGCGAAACCGTGCGGATCACTTCCGACGGAAACGGGTTGGGTCCACTTCTGCGGCGAGTGAATACAGCAGCGCGTGTGCCAACCACCGTCGAGGTGGGGCTTGAAACACCAGCGCAAACACACCAACAACCGTGATATATTCGCAACGTGGCTCTCTATTTTTTCAACTGGACAACGACCTTGGCACCCGCTTTTTCTGCGCACTGGCTTCGTGGGGGAGCCGTGGCAGGTTTTCTTTTGTTCGCGGTTCCCGCTTTCGCAAAGCCTCAATCCTCGGGAGATCCGGCGCAACAGGCCACCAAACCGCCCACCGACGCTGAAATGGCTGCCGCCAAGCAACATTTCGATTCCGGCGCGCGGTTTTTTCAGGAAGGCAACTACGCCGCCGCGCAAGCTGAATTCAAAGCGGCATACGAGCTGTCTCGTCTGTCTGCTTTTTTGTTCAACTTGGGACGAACCGCAGAAAAGCAAGGGCGCAACGAGGAAGCCCTGGGGTACTACGAGCGGTATTTGGCCTCGAACCCTCCCGACGCTGAGGACGTGAAAATCAAAATCGGGCAACTGAAACAAGGCGCGCCCCAAACAGCGCTCGTGGTAGCCCCATCCCTGGCGTTGGATGGCGGCCCGACGTGGCTCAAGGGGTACGCCAAAATGCCTCCGATCCCGGCGCTGGCGACACTTGGCGCGGGTGTTGTGTTTTTGGCTATTGGCATTGGAACGGGGGCAGCGGCCTTATCGACACAAAGCGAAGTGGCTTCCGCACAAGGCCGGTATTGGACAGGCGACGTATCAAATTTGGTGAACAAAGGCAATGCGCTGAATAACACAGCGATAGCGTTTGATGTATTGGGAGGAGTCGCATTGGCCGGTGGCGCTGCATGGACCGGATACTGGCTTTATTTAAGAAGCAAACACAACACAAGCACAACAACTCCGGCTCAAACGCCGAGCGCACAAATTCTTCCAACTGGAAACGGTCTCGCAGTTGTTGGCCGGTTCTAGCGTTCACTGTCTTTTAATCCTTCTGGCCTTCTGGTTTTTATTCACATGAATTGGAGTATCGACAATGAGGAAATCGCTTGTTCTTCCGATCGCTTTGTTGATGGGTTGTTTCGCTCCCGACTTGTCGGGAATCACGTTCAAATGTGATGCCGACCGTGCGTGCCCCGATGGGTACACTTGCTCGACTGGAGAATGCAAAGTTCCGGGCGATGTTCCCGTTCCCACACCGAATCCAACGCCAGGTTGCTCTGGCACAAATGGTAGTGATGTGAGTGGTTCTGGAACAGGCAAAGTTTGGGCTTGTCCAGGGAAATGGGATCAATCGCAACTTGCGTCTGGACTCTGCGCAACTGGCTATTCGATATGCAAAGATGCATCTGCTGTGAATCTGGGAATTTGCAATGCAAAGAGCGGGTTCTTTTTTGCTGACGTAGGAGTGTATAAGGCAAACGGGAATAGGCTTGACTGTGGATCGAATAATAATTTATGGGATCGTGGATTTGCAGGTTGCGGGACATCTCCTGACAACCAGCAGAAAGCAAGCTCAATTTGTGGTGGGTTCAATCGAGCAATCATTGGTACCGACAGTACCTTACTCAAAGTATTGAAGGCCAATGACACTCTTGCAAAATCAACCGAGAACACATCTAGCGAAAACGGCGTTCTTTGTTGCAAAAACTAGTTGCTTCCTGCTTGGGGTGCGCTTGATATAGTGCGGAGCATGGAGACAACCTCTGCCCCTTTGCCTGTGGCGCAAGCTGAACTTCCCGTCGCGGACAGGCCGACCGATCCTGCGGACGTACCGGTGTTGCGCGGGGCGTATCGGCAAATGTTGCTGATTCGTCGCGTCGAAGAAGCAGCAGCGAAAGCATATGGACAGGGCAAAATAGGCGGCTTTTTGCACCTCGCCATCGGACAAGAATCGGTTTGCGTCGGGGCTGCGCTGTCGCTGCGTCCGACGGACTACATGGTCGGTTCGTATCGAGAACACGGTCATTTCATGGCAAAGGCGGGCGTGACGCTCGACGCTGCGAAGGCGGTTTTGTCAGAACTCTTGGCGAAAGACACGGGTTGTTCCAAAGGAATGGGCGGGTCGATGCACATGTTCAGCGCCGCGCATCGGTTTCTGGGCGGATACGGCATCGTCGGTGCTCAGACGCCGCTCGCGGCAGGCGTGGCCTTTGCGAGCAAATACAGGAACCTGGATGAAGTGACGTTGTGCTTTCTGGGCGACGGAGCGGTCAACCAAGGCGCGTTTTTCGAGGGATTGTCGCTCGCGGGGCTGTGGAAGCTACCGGTCGTGTTTATCGTCGAGAACAACCAGTATTCGATGGGCACTCCGCTGGAACGAACGCTGGCAGACAAAGACATCACGTTGCGCGCGGCGGGTTTTGCGATGGAGAGAGACCGTTTTTCCGCCGATGACGTGCTAGAAGTGCGCGACCGGATTTCGGCGGCGGTCCATCGGGCGCGGACGGGTGGCGTGCCGTCGCTGATCGAAATCGAAACGTATCGGTATCGCGGGCATTCGATGTCGGACCCCGGCAATTACCGGACGAAAGAAGAAATCGAGCAGTGGAAAAAACGGGACGCGATCGAGCTGGCTCGAAAACGGCTGTTGCGAGTGCTTCCCGAGGCAGAATTGTCGGCCATCGACGCGCAGGTTCGCAGCGACGTGACCGAGGCTGTGCAGTTTGCCGAACAAGCTCCCCCGGCGCAGGAAGCAAGTCTGTGGTCCACGGTTTACGCAGAACCGGGAACGGACCCGCGCAAGTTCTGATGCGGGCGTTGTGGCTCGGGAAAGTGCTGTATGAACCGGTTTGGGCGCTGCAAAAGGAATTGCGCGGACGGGTTCTCGACGGTGGGGAAGAGACGCTGCTTTTGCTGGAACACGAGCCGGTGGTCACGTTGGGACATCGTGCGACGGCGGCGGATTTGTTGGTGTCGGTCGAAACACTTGCGGCGCAGGGAATTTCCGTCGCGCGCATCGAACGAGGCGGGCAAGCGACGTTTCACGGGCCTGGACAGCTCGTCGTGTATCCGATTTGTCGTTTGCGAGGAGGCGTCGTCGGGCATGTGGATTGGCTGGCCCACGCGGCGGTGTCGGTGTCGGTAGACCTGGGTGTTGCGGCGACATGTAAGAAAGATCCAGTCGGGATTTGGGTGGCGCAAAAAAAACTCGGAGCGATCGGCGTTCACGTCGAGCATCAAGTGGCGATTCACGGTTTGTCGTTCAATGTGACCCGGGCAGCGACCCAGCCGTTTCGGCGCGGTTTGTTTGCGGCGTGCGGTGTAAAGAAACCCGAAGTGACGAGTTTGGTGGAAGAAGGCGCTGACTCGTCGGTGACGACGCGCGAGGTCGCGTTTCGTTTTGCGAAAAGACTGCTGGACGCTCGGGGGGAACGGAATGTCGTCGTCGAGGAAGCGGAACCGTCAGCCTTTTTTGGTGAGATGTCGTCCGCTGTCACGCGGTGAAATGCCCTCGAGAGAGCTGTTGCCCAGCCAGCCCTTTTTGCGAAACCACAAAAACATGCCGCCGGGCACAAAACCGAACATCAGAATCAGCACGAGCGAAAACACCGTTTGGGATTTGAACGGCATCATCTCGAAATTCATCCCGAAAAGTCCCGTCAGAAACGTGACGGGCAAAAGCAACGCGGACAAAATCGTGAGCTGTTTCATGATTTCGTTGGTGCGTTGACCGACCGCCGACATGTAGGCATCGACGCAGTTTCCAAGCAAGTCACGCCCGGCCTCGATGCTTTCAAAAACGCGGGTCAGGTGGTCGTAAATGTCGCGGAAATACGGCGCGGTTTTGTCGCTGACGCACGCAGAACCACCGTGGCGCGCCAAATTGCCGATGACATCGCGTTGTGGCGAAAGCACGCGGCGCATCGAGACGAGGGTTTTTCGCAGCGAATAAATGCGGTGCAGATCGGCGCGGCTGGGATTTTCAAAAAGCGATTCCTCCAATTCGTCCAAGATGTCGCCAAGCTGCTCCAAAACTGGAAAATTGGCGTCGCAAAGTCCGTCGGCGAGCAAGTAGTAAACAAAGTCTGGGCCTCGGGAAAAAAGAGACGGATCGCTTTTGACGCGATGCCACGTTTGCGTCAGCGCGGGGCTGTGTTCGTCGTGGACGGTGACAAGGTAGTTTTGTCCCAAAAACGCGTGGTTCTCGAGCATCGCCAGCGCGACCATTTGGGAACGGCTTTCGGCCCACAAAAGACGCGGCATGTGCAGCGAATTTTCGTCGGTGCGGACGTTCAGCGTGCTGGGCAAAATGTTGAAATTGTGCGTCACGACGAACAGGTAGGGAGACGTACCCGCGTATTCCTCCAGCTTCGGACGCTGGTCGAAATGAAGGCAGTCCTCGACGGCGAGTGGGTGAAAATGAAAACCGCGCGCGATGATGTCCAAGTCATCTGGCGTTTGCCTGGAAACATCGACCCATCGCACCGTGCCCGGTGGCGGCGGGCAGGCCAAAGCGTGCGCGGCTTCGCCTTGGGTCTCGCGGACCATCGGCAGACCGTTTTCCGTCGCAAAATCGAGCACACGAATCATGGAAACCCTCCGGTGGTCGTGGAAAGCGTGTTTTCGACGGGGATTCAGGCTTTGAGCGACGCGGTTGCCAAAATCCGCTCGCACAGATCCCCGAAAGCCAACCCGGCCTGAAGTGCAATTTTGGGTAGAAGGCTTCGGTCGGTGAGACCCGGCAGCGTGTCCACTTCGAGGCAAACCGCGCGGCCTGTCGGCGAAAGCAACAAATCAGTTCGCGTGACACCGGCGCAACCGAGCGCCGAATGTGCTCGACGAGCCAAATCGTGGCAAAGCTGTCGTTCCGCCAACGACAGAGGGGCAGGTACAAGGTACTGTGTGCCTATGTGGGTGTATTTGGCGGCGTAGTCATAAAATTCGCCCGGCGGATGGACCTCGACATCGCCGAGCACTTCTCCATCGAGGACGGCCACTTCGATTTCCCGGCCCGCGACAAATTCTTCAATCAGGACGACACCGTGTAGTTTCCCGGCCACATCCAGTGCGGGTTGGAACTGTTTTTCGTCGCGAACCAGCGAGATGCCGAGCGAAGAACCTTCTCTTGACGGTTTCACGACGAGCGGAAAACCGATCCGAGCGAGGTCGGCTGGGCCTCGGTACACGGTCCAACGCGGCGTTTCAATTCCGGCTTCGTCGAATACCCGTCGAGAAGCCACTTTATCCATGGCCAACGCCGACGACAGAACTCCCGAACCTGTGTACGGAATCCCGGCGCATTCGAGCAAGCCTTGCACACAACCATCTTCCCCAAGCGTTCCGTGCAGCGCGAGAAAGGCGACATCGACAAACTCCCGTCGCAAGTCCGACCAGAGGTTTTGGTCCGAGCCTCTCCAATCGATCGCGACGACGCGATGGCCTCGCGACGACAGTGCTTCAAACACACGCCGTCCAGACGCAAGCGCGATTTCCCGTTCCGCAGACGGGCCGCCCATGATGACGCCAATGGTTTGTTGCTGTTTGACTCGCACGCGCAGGTTTCTATCAAACAACACTTTGCGGTGCAGCGGGTTGCGGTTTTTTCAAAGCCCCGAACCGACGTTTTTGCGCGCAAGTTGGAGCGAGCGATCGTCGCCGAGTGCTTCGGCTTCTCGTTCCAAAAAGCGAAACACGGCGTTCGCGAGCACTTTTTCGCTGCGTTCATTCCATAGCCAACACGCCCAATTGTTCGCTTGCCGATGCAGCGAGGTCCACGCCAACCGACGCGCTTCGAGACCTCCGAAATCGTCGATGCGCTGATAAGCGTCGCGAACTTGCGCCCACTCGCGCCATTCGTCGAGCCACGGCAACGCGCGCTTATCGAGGGTGCGCTCTTCCAATTTCCCGGTGAGCGCCTCGAATTTTTCCAAAAACTCGGCACGCACAGCGAGCGAAGCCTCGAGAAGGACGCTTTTTGCGGGCATTTTCCCGTCGGGAAACAGCTTCTCCATCGAAACAGCGCCCTGGGCAAGGTAGCCGCGCAGCGTCGCGACGACCTGAGCCCGCAGCGTGTCTTTCGCTTTTTGTTCCGCGCCCGGAATGCCCAGCGCAAGCGCACGGGTGAGCAGTTTTTGTTGTAGGGCTTTGTCGGATAAAGCCTGATCCCAGGTTTCTCCGACGGCGCGAAGTCGGGATGGATCAGTCGCATGCGGCGGAGCGAGCCACAACCGGGTAAGTGCGGCCAGCGCGAGTTCGATGCGAGGTCGCTCTGACATGTTCAATTCGGAAGACCCTGTTTTTTGCGGTCTATGGTTTTGGGCTCGTGCGAGCAGCCATTGAAGATGCTGTCTCTGTTCGGCAGAAAGTCGCTGCCAGTGTGTCCGCCAGTCTATCCGATCGGCCAAGTTCGCTGCTTGTGCGCCATCCGGTTTGGATACAAAGACACGCGCGCAATCTCCCAAAAAATGCGTGAGCGGAGACGAAAACACGCCAGCTTTGTGCGATGCCGCTTTGGGCCAATCTCCGCGCGAGATGGCTTCGACGACAAGCAACTCGTGCGCGGTTTCCATCGCCCACGGATTTTGCAGTTTCGGGTCCAGCGTATCGACGCAACGCAAAAGCGGCACGGCCTGCGCAAGACCCTGCGTTCGGGCAAGCTGCATCGCTGCGGCCAAAAGTGCGGCGGCTCCTTGCGACACCAACGCCAGCCGTTTTGCGAGAAAGGCCTCGTCTTCGTCTGTGTTGCACAACGGGGGCGCGTGCAAAAGTGCGCGATGGGCCAGCAGAAGGGCTTGTCCTCGTCGGTCAGGCACATGCCACAGCAGCACAAGAGCGGTGTAATACGTCGCTCGGACCAGGCCTTTTGGCACCAAGATTTTTTCGATGACTGCCGTGGGCCACGCGAGCAAAAGCAGCAGCAATGCCAGCGACGGCAATAGCGCAAAAAAAAGCCAGCCAAGGTGTTCGCCTTGTTGAAGCAGCGAAATTCCGTGCAACGCGCCCCAAACGAACAGCGTGTATCCCAAAATCGTCATCGTCATCCGCAGCGCCAAATGCGCCTGATCCGATTCGCGCGCATCTTTTCCAGCGGCTTTGACCAACAGCAAGACGATCAGCGCCAGGGCACCGATGCTCACTTTTTGACTCCAAAACCGAGCGCGGACGCTGCATCCGGCCAGGGTCCGGGCACGCCGCTCGCAGGTTCGTTGGACGCGGGTTCTAGCGGTTCGGCTGGCAAAAGCGCCCACACCTCGTGCAAAAGCCGTTTGTGCGGGTCGCGTAGCTCAGCCATGGCTTGGCGCACTTTGTCAGAATCGCGCTGGGCGGCACCAAGCGGCGTTTTGTACGTCTGCGCGGCAGGCAAACCCAATTCGAGCATGCCAAGCAGCTTTTGCCCTTCACGTTCCATTTCCGCGCGGCTGCATTCCGGCAAAAGACCAAGCACGTAGAACGGATTTTCGGTGAAACGATCTTGGCTCATGTGTGCTGCGAAAGATAACGGGCCAACAGCGGAAGCGTCTTGTCCATCGGTTCGCGGCACCGTTTTTTGCACAGCACCTGAAATTCTGCGGCGGTGTCTTCTTCTCCCAAACGCGAAAAACCCCAAGCACACAGTCCCAAAAGCGCCGGAGCGTGGTCCGTATGCAGCGCCAGCCGAGCGCGTTCCCACAAATCGTCATCCAAAAAGGGAATCTGGCCTTCGCACAGCGCCAAATACAACTCGGTTTGGAAGTGGTGTGCGCGCAGGTAGTCTCCGTCGGGTGCCGGGCCCAAAGCTGCAAAAACACGCCTCGCCTCGGCAAGTTTTCCGCTCGACAAAAGCGCCCGAACTTCTTGAAGTTTGACAAGGCGCAAAAACTGAGGCTGCGGCGGATATTCGCTCTCAAAATACTGCGCCGCTTTTCGCGCGTGGGAAAGCGCCTCCTCGTGCAAGCCACGGTTGGTCGCCACCGTCGCAAGACGCAGATGAGCATGGCCGCACACGGTTTCCGAACCCCACGGCGGACGCAGACACCGCAACAGGATTTTTTCTGCTTCGTCAAGCCGCGCCGAATGAATGAACGCTGACGCTTGCTCCAGCCAATGCGTGACCAAAAGACCGTGTCCCCACGCTGCTGTGCCCACCAAACTCAGTGCCAAGACGAGAGGATCGCCCGACAGAAGCGAACAGGCCCCGATCCCCGACAGAATCGTGAGGGCTCCGTAAATGGCCGCTCGGCCCGCATGGCGTCGCAGCGGAGAAACCACCGCACCCCGTGAATCAATGGCGACGAGCGCCCGTTCCTTTGCCGAGGCGTCTTCATCCTGTGCCGACCATCGCCGCGCGAGCTGCATCCGCCACGCCATCCTTTCCTGTCAGGCAGCCGTTTCCGCCGCCGAGCGGTTCTGCATCATCCACGACCACAGACGGGGCATGATGCGAGCCAGCGGTTCGTTGTCCAGGCGGTCCAGCGATTCGCGCAGAAGGTGCCACGCCATGTCGCAATCCGCTGGTTGAGTTTTGGTGTACGCCCACGCACACAACGCCAAAAGAGCCGAAGAAGCCGTGATTTTCAGCGCCCGTTCCGATCGCTCCCACAGTTCATTTCCCGACGGAGGCGCTTCCCCCGAACAAAAGCGCACGTACATCTCGGTCGTCCAGAACTTGAGCCGCAAATAGTCGCCCATGTCCTCGGTTTTGATCTGCCCCAGCCGTTCCCGCGCTTCCGACACTTGGCCCACATTGCACAGCGCGATGACTTCCCCGTACTGACAAGAACGAAGATGCGGACTTTTGCGCCACGACACTTGATACAGGCCAATGGCTTGTCGAAGCTGCGACAGTGCCTCGGTGTGATCGCCCCGTCGTGTGGCGACCGCGCCCAAATTGTGATGGACCAGCGCCCGCAACCGTCGCCCCAGCACTTTTTGGCGCAGGAGTTTGCGCAGAATCGCCTCTGCTTCGTCGAGTCGGTCGTGCGACGACAAAAGAGCGGCCTGATTGATCCGCCGTGTGACCAACAAATTCCGCCCGACCAGTGACCCAAACACGAGCGGAAACAAAAGCCCCAATGCGCCCCACAAATACGTGTAAAGAACTGTGCCCCCCAGCAGAATCGTCCCGAGCATCGTGTACGACACCGCCTGCATCATTCGATACTGCGACGGGGGCCGCACCGTTCCGTGGCTGTCGATATAGACAAACGTCCTCGGACCCGCTTCCTCCAGCGTCCGAGCGAGTTTCATCGAAGGCACATCGCGCGCCGGCCTATCGATCGCATGCTCGACCGCCGAAAGCAGCTCGTTTGGCATCGGTTCGCGCAGAAAATCCGCGTGTTCAGCCTCGGATGCGTCGTCGCTTTGTGTGGCGCGGTCTTTCGTGTGGCTTGGGCTTGGGTCAGGACTTGCGCCGGGGCTCGTGGGCTCGGCGGCAGGGGGAACAGGTCTCGGCGCGTTGCTCGGCTTGGACACTCTTTTTAGCCTATCACGAGCCGTTTTCTTTTTTCCCTTCCTTCGACATCAAGAAACGAAAGCGGAGCGTCGGCAAGACCAACCTCATCGCGAACCACGCAGCCAGCGCGGCACAAGGCAAAAACGCCCATTTGATCGCAGGTCTCACTTCGGAAACAGACCACACGCCGCGTCGAGCCAACAGCACCACCAGCAGGTTGTTTTGACCATGCATTGCGATGGCCAAAAGCACCGAACCCGATGCCGACGCTGCAACGCCAAACGCGACCCCCAAACACAACGTCGGCAGAAACCGACCCGCCGATCCATGCACGAGCGCGAAAAGCCCCGCACACAGAAGCACAGCGACATACACCCGCGCCTTTTGCGCACACCTGTCTTGCGGAGATCCGTCTGTGCAAACGGAATCCTTCTCTTTTGCCCACAAAAGACGCAACAGAGCACCCCGGAACAGGAGTTCCTCGCAAACCGCTGGAACCAGCGCGAACGCAAACAAATCCGCCCACACAGGCCGCAGACCGGTTTTGGGTGCCAGCAATTCCGAAAGAAACGCGCGCTCTTGTTCCGACAGCCGCACAAACGGTTCCCAAATTGGGGCCAACCAAAAAGACAACACATAGAACAGCACGCCGCCCAGCAACGAACCTGCTGCCATGTGTCGCGCAATCGTTCCCAGCCGCTCTGTAACAGGCTCCGCAGAGCCCAAGGAGGAGGTGTCTGTCGATGTGTTTCGGAGCACGAACAGACACACAATCGAGGGGACCCCAAAACCCACAACCTGCGATCCCACAATCACTCCCCATGACTGCCATGTTTCAAACAGGGGCCCTGTCCATCCACTCCCAAACCGCAAGTGAGAAATCCCTGTTCGCAGCGCCCACGCCGTTCCCTGAAACAAGAGCACGCAAAAAACGAACAGCGAAAGTGCTCGCGCTACCTGTTCGGGTTTTGGAAACATGCAAGAAAGCGTCACAGGCCATCCCAAAACTGCCGACCGGTTTTCACATTCCGTGCTTTCTTCTTCTGATCCGGCGCGACCCCCAAACAGCCCACAAACCCCCAAAACACAACCCCCCAAACGCGATTCCTTTCGGAAAAGACGCGTGGGTTTGCACAGTGTTGCAATGACAACCGGGAGACTCCTCTCCTGGTGGGTTTGGGGGCTGCTGGCTTGCGTCGCCCACGCCCAGATCGGCGGTGTCTGTGCCTCCATCTGGAAAAGTCGTGTCATTTGGCACAACGGGGGTGCCTTTCGGATCACCCACAACGACGTGTTGAATCGGAGAACGGCTCACGTTTCCCTTTTCATCGGTCGCTTCGACAAAGTAATCCAGCAGGACGTTTTGATATCCCGTGACCTGCACAAAGTATTCGTCGGCAATCACCGTCGGCAAGATTGACGTATCGAAATTCGGATCACCGAACGGATGGTCTTTGGGAAACACCCTTTTTTGCAGCGCCACGGTTCGCCACGCCGAGACCCCTATTCCCCCCGAAAACGTTTCGTTCGCATCGTCCGAAAGCGGATTTGTGCCGTCTGCATCGACGCGAATCAGAAGCCGCGCTTCCCGAATCCCTGACACATCATGTGCAAACGTCCATACCCAAAAGTCCGGGGGCGCTTGCACTTTTTGGTATCGGTACAGAGGGCCGAAATTCAATCCACCCGGATTGTCGGGATACCGCTGCGGCAAAAAAATCGTCGGTCCCACCGTGTCTTTCGCGTCCGGCTTTTGCAAAACTTTTTTTGCTTGCTCGACCGCTTCATTGCACGCGACGACGGGCTTTAACATCATGTCCAGGATCTCGCCATAATACATAAAACCGCTGTCGAGCGCCCCGAGCAGAAAGTGCCACGCACGCGAAACATCCGTTCCGCCGCGCTCTGGATACAGCACCAGAGACAAATCCGGCATGCCCGCCACTGCCGTCGCTGTCCGCACATAATTCGTTGCTGCGACAATCACGGCCCAGCCGCGTTCATCTGCCGCAAAACCCGCCGGGATGTCCACTTGCCCCGATTTGTTCACGAGCGGCCAATTCCAATTCAAAAACTGCGTCGAACCAAAATCCCCATCCGCATTCAGCCACGCCCCTGATTCGACATGTACAACGTCTTTGTCATCGACCGGATGATCGCTCAAATACTGCGCAACCGTCGTCGGAACGTAGCCCTTTGTCACGGCGGCTTTCACGAAATTCGGGACGCATTCCATGTAGTACGAGTACCCACCCCCAAACGCATTGTCCCCATCATGCGCCATCACCACGAGCGGCGGTTTTTTCGGGTCCGCAAACGGTCCCAATGGATCGAGTTGGTCGGGAGAAAAACAGGCGTAACCATCTTTCCAAGACTCTCCCATTGCCGCTGGGACGACCACGACGCGGTTGGCTTCACCGGTTTCTGGATTCACGTACCGCGCGTAATGCGGCACATACGAAAAGGGGACGGCGTTTGCGGGTGAGACGCCTCGGTCGATCGAAATCCGGTTGTAGTTTTTTTGCGCCGGGTTTTGCACGTCCGCAAAGTTCGGCGGAGGCAAGTTGTCTCCGCCGCTGCCCGCGACATACGGATAGTCCGCGCAAGCCCGAGACAAGTGCGCGTTCGACACCACGACCCAATCGATGTTTGCGGCTTTCAACACTGGAATCAGGTGTTCCGAAAACGCCATTTCCGGCGGGAAAAGACCTTTCGACAGGTTGTTGTCCGAAAAAGCGTCCGGGAAAATCCGTTGATGCAAAAGAAGCTCCACTTTTGCGACCTCGGGATCGAGCAGAGGCAGAAGACCGTGATGAAAACTGAACTGCAAAAAGTCGAGCCGCTGTTTGCCGCCTGACGTTTTTTGGCTCCGCGTTTGTCGCAGCGCCTGATTCCATGCGGGCGAATACCCAAGCTGATTTGCGGCACCGAGCGCCGAGATGTTTTCAACCAGCACACCGGCATACGTAAGTTGCGCGCCAGCCTCGGGAAACGGGAGCATTGATGACAGCGAATCTTTGGCTCGCCACTGGTAAATCGCGACCCGATCGTCTTTGCCAAAAATCTCCTCGAGGTTGTCTTTTGGATGTTTGGCACCAGCGCGCTTGGCCTGGATCGATTCCCACGCATTCTGGTACCGCAAACCCGAGGCGTTTTTCGCAGGCCAATAAATCGGCTGCTCCAAATGCCAAAGGTACGTGGTGTGAATGCCTTCGGCGTGTGCGGGCGGTTCCCCCATGTTGCACGGCGCAAAAAGCCCCAGAAAAAACAACATCCGACGTGTCAGGCGATGTGTCATGGGCGGCATCCTAAAACGAGCCGTGTGCCGGACAACATCGCAAAGAGGAACGAAATCGCGGGATTGCCCCGCTTTCCCGATCCGCCATGGCTTGACGAAGCGCAAAAGGGTGCGGTTTGATGCCGCCGCGTTTGTCCTTGGGCGAGACGCCTGTTTTGCACAAAACAACCAAAGGAACGAAGGAGTGTCGCGATGAGAAACCGCTGGGCCGTGCCGTTTTTGGCTGTGTTCCTGCTGGCTGGTTGCCAATCTACCAATCCTGAGTATTGCCTCGACCCCGACGTGTGCGGCGATCCGCAGGACAACGAACGCCGCAAGGATCTTTCAGTTGAGCCGGGCGATATGTCCGTCGATCCGCGCGAGGATTTGGCCCATGGAAACGCGGACATGGTTGCCGAACAACCGCTCGATCTGTCCAAAAATGGGCCGCATTCGACGGTGTGTTTCGATTCGACGGTGACGGCGAACGGTGCCCGCATCGAACTGACCGCGTGTGGTCCGAGTACCGACGGAAAAGAGATCACCAAAGCACTGGGTGCGATGCCGTGGGTGATTGTGTCACCTGGTTTTTCGACGGATCGAAAGCAATACAAACGCCACGCCGAGCGCATGGCCAGTTGGGGCGTGGTTGCGTTTTTGCAAAAATCTCCGAATGAGTGGAACCACGCCCGATATCGCGATGACACCGTTGCGCTGATTACGTTTTTGTTGTCTCCGACGGGCTCGGATGCCGGAAGGATTGCCGGCAGGCTCGACAAAGATCGCGTGGGACTTGCGGGCCATTCGCTGGGCGGAAAAATCAGTTTTCTCGTCGCGCAGACCGATGCCCGTGTCAAAGCACTGTGGGGTTTAGATCCTGTGGACCAGCGCGATCCGCGTGCCGAAAAAGGCATGTCGTCCATCAAACTCCCGCCGGGGGTTCCGATTGGGTATCTGGGCGAAGTCGTGAGCAAAACGGGCACGCCGCCGTGTGCTCCCGGCGACTCAAACTATGAAGTGCTGTATCGCGTGGGTCCGTCCCCGGCATTGGCCATCACCGTCGTCGGTGCGGCGCACATGGATTTTGTGGACGACCCCGGAGCCTGCGGAACATGTGGGTTTTGCAAAGGCGGAACGGCCCCCAAAGAGCGCACGAACGCCCTGTCCGTGAAATACATGACCGCGTATTTCCTTTCGACCATTGGCCGCGAAAAACGCGCCATCGACACCCTCGCTGGCGTCCAGTTTCAAAAGGACGTCGCCGCAGGCTTTGTCACCAAGGTTTCCAAGTAGTCCCAAGAGCCAGAAAGCAAAAACAAGGAGCCCCATGTCTTCTCCCAGCCCGGCTTGCGAGCAAGCCCTGTCGTTTTTTGAGCAGAACCGCAAGCAGTCTTTGGATGACTTGTGTTCGCTTGTGCGGATTCCGTCGGTCAGCTTTGACGGCTTTGCCAAAGAAGAGGTCGAACGGAGCGCACAAAAAACCGCCGAACTGTTGTTTTCGCGCGGTTTTGAACACGTCGAGATTTTGCAATTGCCCGGCGTTCATCCCTATGTGTATGCGGACTACCTACACGCGCCCGGCAAACCGACGTTGCTTTTGTACGCTCACCATGACGTGCAACCGGCGGGCGAGGTTTCCGCATGGAACACACCGCCGTTTGAACCGGTCGAGCGAGACGGTCGCCTGTACGGTCGCGGGACTGCCGACGACAAAGCGGGGATCATTTTGCACAGCTCGGCGCTGTCGTCGTACCTGTCGGCGGGCCAGTCCTTGCCGGTCAACCTGAAGGTTCTGATCGAGGGTGAGGAGGAAGCCGGTTCGACGCACTTGTCCGAATTTATCGACCGGCATCTGTCCCGGCTCAAGTCAGATGTGATGGTGCTGACCGATACGGGCAATTTCGATGTGGGTCTTCCGTCCATCACGACCAGCCTGCGCGGTCTTTGCGTCGTCGAAATCGAGGTGTCTTCCCTGCGGCAATCGGTGCATTCCGGTTCGCTTGGCGGGCCGCTGCCGGATGCTGGGCTCGCGATGGCGAAAATTCTGGCGTCGCTGACCGATGATTCGGGGCGTATCGCGATTCCGGGCCTGTATGACAAGGTGCGGCCTTTGACCACCGCAGAACAAGAGAGCCTCGCGTGCCTGCCCTTCACAAGCGAGTCGTTTTGCAGCCAGGCTGGCGTGCTCGAGGGCGTTCCGCTGGTCTCAGCGTGCGACAATCCGTGGGCCATGATTTGGCGGCAGCCGTCGGTTTCGGTGAATGCCGTCGAAATTTCCAGCCGACGCGAGGCCCGCAACATCATCAACGGGTCAGCGTGGGCGCGTGTCGGCATTCGGCTGGTGCCTGACATGGATGCACAGGAAACCGAGGCGGCGCTCATCGCGCACATTCGCAAGGTCGCGCCGTTTGGCGTGAAAGTGGCCGTCACATCGCTTGGGGCCAAAGGTCCATGGTCCACGTCCACCGAACATCCGGCGTTTTTGGCTGCGCTGTCGGCCCTCGAGGCTGGGTACGGTCAAAAACCGACGCAGATTGGCTGCGGCGGCTCGATCGGTTTTGTGGGTCCGCTGTCTGAAAAACTCGGTGGCATTCCCGCGCTTCTCATCGGTGTCGAGGACCCCTACACCAACGCACATTCGGAAAACGAGAGCGTCTGCATCGCGGATCTATTCTCTGGCATCCGCAGCGAGATCCACCTGTTCGACAAGCTCTCCCGCCTCTAAACAAACGCCGCCAGCGGAAAACGCTGGGTGCCTATTCCCCTTTTCCGAAACGGTTTCGCAATCGAGCCCACAAACCCTTTTGCCCACCTGGCGAGGTGGTCGGGCCCGTCGGCGTAGGATTGCTCTGCGTCGGAGCTTCTTGCGAAACAGCAGACGGTGCCTCGTCGGAGGCACTTGGCTTTGCACCGGGTTCCGAATCGGAAACCCACTTGGCCAATTTTTCATCGGACGGATGTTGCGCTCGAAGCTGCACGCCCCCTTTTCCGCCCACTACGTTGTCGATCGCAGCAGCGGTCATCACCAGCGAGGCATCGCGATCGCCAGCCGTCGGAAGCTCAGCCTGCTGACACGAGGCGACGACTTGCATTTCTTGATCGTGTTCGGCACGAAAAAGGCTTTTGAGCTGCTCGACGATTTCTTTTTCTGAAAAACGGTACGGTGCCAAAAAAGCGAACAGGTCCTGCGCAAGGTCGTGCGCCGTCGCGTACCGTTCGACCACATCGCGGGCGAGTGCTTTCATGACGATCTTGTCGAGCGCCTCTGGAACGCGACGATTGAATTTCGATGGAGGCAGGGCTTCGACGTTGCGCACCCGTTCCATCAACTGAAATTCGGTGTCTCCCCGAAACAGTTTTTCCGTCGTCAACATCTCGTGAAGGATGATTCCCGTCGAGAACACATCGGTGCGAGCATCCACAGGCATGCCGCGGATTTGCTCGGGGGACATGTAACTGAACTTGCCTTTGAGGACGCCGATCTCAGACGTGAACTTGACCATCGCTTGCGCAATGCCGAAATCCAGCAGCTTGACACTGCCGTCCCAACCGATGCGGACGTTCGACGGCGATACATCCCGGTTCACAATCGCGAGGGGTTTTCCATCTGTATCCAAAAGTGTGTGCGCGTGGTGCAACCCCTCACACATCTTGGCTGCGATGTAGCAGGCGGCGGGCAACGAAATGCGCGAACCCGTTTCCTGGCACCGACGGAGAATTTGGGTCAAGTCTTTTCCGCCGATGTACTCCATGGTGATGAAGTATCGGCCTTCGATGCGGCCAATCTCGAACGTCCGAACGATGTTGGTGTGATCCAAAAGGACGGCCAACTTGCCTTCACGCACGAACATCTCGACGAAGCGCGCTTCCTTTGCAAGCTGTGATCGCATGCACTTGATCGCATACAACCGACCGTCCGTTTGGCGACTCCGTGCGCGGTACACCTCGGCCATTCCCCCGCGAGCAATCAAACCCAAAAGCAAATACTTGCCGAACGGCTGAGGTTGAGTAGGCGACCCAGGGTCAAGTTTGTCGGCAACGGATTCCATGTGTCCCCAAAAAGTCCTTCGGACTCTAACAACCCGTCGGAAAGGTGTCCACAGCCGCTTTGCCCACTGCATGCGAACATGTGGTCTGCAAGTGGGCTCGAAGCTGCGTATCGACAGACTGCTGCCATGCACTTTACCATGTGGTCCTGGGCTTTTGGGCCACGCTTCACAAGGAACACTTCTGTCATGGGTCATGCACACCTTGGATCGGGATCGGGACCAGGCGTGGGAGCACGAACACGCAACGAAACCCGCGAACGCGCGGTCGCTGTCGTTGTAGAGCGCAACCGCAACACGGCAAAACGACTGGCGCGAGTGCTGGTCAGTGCCGGCTATACGGTCAAGACCTACGAAGACGAAAACACCGCAATTGCTCCCATTTTGCACAGCGATTCGCAGGTGGGTTTGTGGTTCGTCGTCGGTGAAATGGCCGCAAGCGAGGCGATCGCGGAAGGGCTCAAGTCGGCACCTTCCGGGAAGCGTTGTGCGGGCCTTGTGTATGGCGCGCAAGAGGACACCGACCTGGCGCGCTTGTTTGAACAGCCGGCGATCGTGGCCGTGCTCGGTGCCAAGCCAGCGTCGGCAAGGCCTGATTTGGAAGGGGACCTTCTGAACGTCGCGGCGCTCCTGCGGGGACAACCACTTTTGCCGGTGCAGGGTTTTCTGCTGTGGGGCGCGCAGGCTTTTTCGGCCAGCGTCACCAACATCGGAGGCCGCGATGCCGCTGAGGCGCGTTTGGTCAAATTGTGCAGCGAACATTTGACCATTTCTCGTCGGGTAGCCGACAGTTTGGCAGAGGTCGTTCACGAGTTGATCACGAACGCCATGTACGACGCTCCCGTCGATGCGCAAGGTCGAACGCGGTACGCGCACGATCGAACTGCGCACATTGAATTGCCCGCTGAAGACAAAGTAATTTTCCGGTATGGCACCGATGGTCTGCGGCTCGCGGTCGAGGTGGTCGATCGGTTCGGTCGGTTGAAACGCTCCGATCTGGTTCGGTCTCTTCGTCGAGCGCAAAGCGGTCAGGTCAATCGAGGGGAAGGCGGTGCTGGCATTGGTCTGTCGCTGATTTGTCGAACGTGTCCGCTGGTTCAGATCGATGTCGAGCCCGGTGTGCGCACGCGACTTACGGCTGTTGTTGACCTCGAACCAGGTCGGACCACTGAAGGCCCTAAACCCGGTCGCTCGGTTATTTTCCCTGACTTGACTGTTTTCGCGGTCAAGCCAGACACTCTTAGGTAGGCTGCCGTCGTGAACTACGAAGAACGTTCAGGCATGTTGGGGGCCGTTCAGCCTCCGCCCAAGCTCCTCATCGAGCGTCTGTCGGAAGGCGATGTCACCTGCTTGCGCCTCATGGGAACCATCGACGAACAGTTCGATGCTCCGGGCTTGGCTCAGACGATCGCTTGTCGCTTTTTGATCTTGGATTTGGGTGGAGTCGATCGGATTTCCTCGTTTGGGATCAGACAGTGGATCGATTTTGTTCAACAGATCGCTCCCAGGTTGGCGGGTCTTTACTACGTCGAGTGCTCCCCGAAAGTCGTGGACCAATTCAACATGGTCGCCAACTTCGGTGGTGCGGGATACATCGTTTCGTTCTATGCGCCGTATCGGTGCGAGACGTGCGATCAGGAACGCAGGCATCTTTTCCGCAGCGACGAGGAAACACCCGTTTGGCGGGCCGGACAAGCCCCCGTTTTGACCTGCCCGACCTGTACGAACAAAGAGGACTTCGACGAAAACCCCGCGATGTATTTCAACTACGTCGCGCAGCAGCCGATTCAGGCGATTCCTCCGGCGGTGATGCAGTTTTTGCGCGTGCATTTGAATTACGGCCAAGGCGGCCAACGCAAACTCCGCATCGAGAAGCGAATCGAGGGCCGCTGCACCTACATCAAACTGTCAGGAGACCTCGACAGCGACCTGAAACCGGAAAAACTCGCCGATGGTCTCGAGGGCGAAGTGATCGTCGATTTGTCCGGGATTTTGTCGATCGATCCCGTCGGTGCCGCGCACTGGCGAAAGCTCATGCGCACGCTGGATTCCAAAACCGGAACAGAAGAATCCGTCGAGCGCGTGCATTTTGTGGGCGTACCGGCGGTCTTTTTGGAGCGCCTGGGCAAACCCGAGGATCTGACGCGCAAGGGGCAGGTTCTGTCGCTTATCATTCCCTACAACTGTTCCAGGTGTAGGGCAACCACCCCCAAGCTGGTCGATTTTACGCTTCACGGAGAGGAACTCCGCGCCGGTCGCGTCCCCCGAATCAAGTGTGCGCTATGTGGGGGTCCCGTCACCTGCGTGGTTTCCGAGACATGGTTCAGCCGTTTGCAGACCTTGCCGCTTCCGCAAGCGACGCCTGAACTGAAAACGACGATTGCGCGCCTTACTGCGGCACCTGTTTCGCCTCCGCCCCGCTCGACGATGGCTGGGCCCGCGATGGCTGGGCCGGTGATGCCCGCGCCCACAGCTTCTCCGTCTCCGTCCGGTGGGCCTGGTTGGGCACCGCAGCCCTCTGTCAATCCGGGGCCGTTGCCGTTGCCGCAAGGACCGAGTTGGACCCCGCAGCCTCAGTCTGGACCGGCCCCCATGAATCCCCGCGCCACCATGGGTTCTGCAACGGGCAGTTCGAGCGCAGCGTTCCCACGGCCCGATCTTCGCACGATGGGTCATGCGACTCCCTCCGCACAACAGGTGCCTCCTCCTCCGCAGGGTTTGTTTGGAAAACTCCAGACCATTCCGGGTTTGCTTCCGGGCCTGTTGGTCGTCGCGCTGAGTCTGTCGGCCATCGTTGTTTCAAGAATTTTGCTTCCCCCTTCCGGCCAGGAATGGGATGTCGTTGAGCAATCCGCACAAAAGGCTCCTGCGTGGCACACTGCGAAATTTGTGCCTGGTCCCAATCAGTTTGTGGGGCACTCTGTTCCTGCTGTCGATCGTGCTGATGCCATGGATCGCGCCGACGTGGCTGCGCAAGCAGACCTTATCGCGAAAATTGCTGAGGAATTGGAAACCAAAGATCCCGAATGGCGCAAAGTCGTTCATCCGCTGTTTGCTCCTGTGCGCGATGCGTTGAAAGAGGAACTTGCGCAGGCGCAAAAAAGCATCAAACCGGGGACCGACCCAGCAGCGCAAAACCAACCCCTTCAAGCCGCTCGCGATCACCAATTCGAGTTGGACAAGCGGGCCGTTGCTTCCCTCAAAACTGGACTTGGAGAATCGGGTTGGCTCAAGCCCACGCAATACTGGGAAAAGCGCGCCCGGAAGCACAAAGGAGTCCGCGAGGTCGCCTTTGTTGCGTCCGCGCTCGTCGAGGTCGAACGGTCTGCTTTCGACAAACTCGTCTTGAAATTTCGCCAAACCGAGGCTGCTGGCAAAGTCAAAGTCGTCCCGTTTTTCCCTCTGTTGGCCATGCGGTTTCAAGCGGAGGAACAGGGACCCATTGTTCTCGAAATGGAGGAAGGGAGTCCCCTTGCCGCTGCGTCCCTCAAACCCGGCGACATCATCGTCTCCATCGCGGGCAAACCCATTCACACCACCAGCGAGTTCTCCAAACAGGTGGAGCAAGCCCTGAAAGACCTTTCGACGCGCGATGTCGTGTTCAAAGTGCAACGCGACAAGGACTTGCTCGACCTCAAAGTCCCTCAAACCAAGCCCCAGCCCAAAAAGGGACCCCTCCCGGTCAAAAAGGGGAAATAGTTCGCGGCCCCCTATCGGACTCTGCCGTCGCGTTTGGCGGAAACAGGGGTGTTTCGCCGGATGAAGTCGAGTACGGTGTCGTTTACGATTTTTCCGGTGTCTTTCGGGGGTTGGACGGGAGCAAAGAGATCTTTGTATCCCGTCGCGATGTTCGCCAAATAATCCGTCGCCATCACGGTGTATTTCGCGTCCTTTTGAAGGGGCGCAAGGTCTGCATCTGTTGCACTCTTGCGAACCCAAATGTCTGTCGCGCGTTTTCCGCTTCCCCCTGTGCCGGGCGCGATTGCAAAACGGATTCCTGAAGTCACACCAAACAAATCCTTTCCTTGCTGCGATGCAGAGAAGTCCATCACCGCTTGCAGTTGTGCCCCTGTCATCGAAAAGGACAGGATTTTGTTTCGATAGGGCAGGGCGGACAGATAATCCTCATTCCGAATGGGTCCAGGAGGAATGGACGCACGAAAGGAACTCGCAGAGGACAACGCAACCTGGGTCTGTGCCGCGTCGCGCACGGTGTCCATGACAAAGTTCCCAAGCGGTGTGTCCGATTCCTCAATTCCATCCACGTCCAGTTCTACTTTCGCGCTTCCCACCACTTCAAACAACCGCGCATACTTGGGATCGGCTTCCAAATCCTGCTGCATCCGCAGCGTCTGTTTCGCGACAGCGGCATCTTGTGGCAATTCCGAATCCATGCGCACCAACTTCCCATTCACTTCCGTCAACTTTCCAAGGTGGAAAGCAAGCTCAACATGGCTCAAATAACACAGGTATTGATACGGACTGATGAAGTACGTTTGCGTTTCGGGAATCTGTTGAAACACTCCTTTGTGATGGGAATGTGTTCCTAAAATCAGATCAATGCCAGGAACCTGTTTCGCCATCGCAAAGTCGGCATCGCGGTCTTGGTGTCCGATGAAAACAACAGCAGAAACGTGTTCTTTTTCGCGCAACGAAGAAACGATGTCCTTGGCGGTAACAATCGGGTCCAGGAACTTAGCTCCCGTCGGTAAATTGGCCGGTTTGACGAGTTTCGCAAAATCACTTCCAGCCAAAGCAAACACACCGATGCGGACGCCTTCGATGGTTTTTACTACGTAAGGGGTTCCCCCATTGTCCAACAAGCGTTGTCCTTCCGAGGTGACCAGATTGCCGGAAAGAATCTGCATCCCACTTTCCTTCCGGCACCGCGAAAAGGCATCCCATCCATAGTCCACATCGTGATTCCCAAACGCCATCACAGAGACGGATTCCCCGAGCCATTTCCAATCCAGACACCCATCGGAATACTTGTCTGACCAGGCCGGAGTCCCTGCATTCCACATGTCTCCGCCCGAAAACACCAAGGTGTTCGGATGTTTCACTCGTACGGACGAAACATACGCAAGCGTTCGAGCCAAACCACCCTGGTCGGGCTTGTGTTCACTGAAAAACGGAATCGCGTGGGCGTGGTAGTCCGAAAAGTGAATCACTTGGACACGCACGTCCTCTTTTGTTTCAGAGGGAGCGGGTTTGGATGGCAGGGGCGACGGGGCATTCGGATGACAACCCCCAAAACACATGCCCGCCAAACCAACCAGAAGCCGCAGAGCGACACCTGTTTTCCGAAACATAGGTCCTCCTTTTCTGTGCAACATGGCCGCGCATCCTACCTTGGGAATGGGCAGCTTGGGAATGGGCAGAATGAAGCGAAAAAAAGGGCTGACGAGGTGCCAACTTTTGTAGGAAAATACACTGCTTGGCAAAGTGGCATTCGCTGTGGGGCTCATCCCTTTGGGTTTGTGTGGCACTTGGGGGAACGATTGCCGCACGCGCGGAAGGAAAGAACCCACAAGAGGAACCAGCGCCACCACGGTCACAAAAGCCACAAGAACCGCAAACCCCGCAAGTCACACAGGCCACACAGGCCACACAGGCCACACAGGCAGAAGACGAAGGGGAGAACACTTTTTCTGCTCGTGTCGTCGCTGCGCGCACCAAAACGGGCGCACCGATGGTGGTCTCAGGGGAACAAGTCCGTACACAGCCGGGGACGTTGGGAGATCCCTTTCGCGTGATTCAACTGCTTCCGGGAGTGGTTGCACCTTTGCCCGGACTCCCTCTTTGGTCGATCAGGGGCGCGAGTCCTGGCACAACGGGGTACTATTTGGACGGACTCCGGTTGCCACAACTGTTTCACCTGTTGATCGGGGGAGGCGTTGTGCATGCGGAACTCATCGACCGCGTGGATTTCTTTCCAAGTGGTTTTGACGCGACGATTGGTCGAGCAGCAGGGGGTGTAGTGCAGGCGACCACACGGCCTGCTCGCAGCGACGGAAATCATCTGGATTTGTCGCTTCGCCTGTACGACGTTGGGGGTCTTTTGGAATTGTCGCTTCCCAAAGGAGTCCGGTTGTCTCTGTCCGGGCATTACGGATATCCGGGGCCGATTCTGCACGCGATCGACAATCGAATCACGCTGAACTATTGGGATTACATGGCGCGGCTCGATTGGCGCAACCTGACGGTCCAGGTGCTCGGGGGGTATGACGAGCTGTCGGTTTCGCTGGACAAGAATCTGGAATATGCGTCTCCGCAAAATACGCGGATGATGTTTCATAGAGCGCAAGTGCGTGTTTTCAAAGCACTTTCCAAGGGGTCCGTTGAGGCTGCGCTGTATGGTGGATACGATTCTGCGGGAGACGTTTCGGGCCGAGGCGTAGACAAAACCCATGCAGGGGTTCGCAGTACGTTTCGCGTGCGGTGGCAGCGGTTGTTTTTGCAAGGCGGAACGGACCTGGAGGTCGCGCGTTTTGCGGGGGATCGGTTTGATCTGGGTCTGCGCACGTTGTCCTTTGTTCGGAATGCTGAGGGGCCTGCGCGCACAAGCGGAAAGAATCCAGAATTGACCCCGGATGAATTGGGAGAGATTGGAAACGAGCGGGTCGGAATCACAGCGGCGCTGTACTTGCAAAGCGAGCTTTGGTTGTGGCCTCGGCGGCTTCTGTTTTCTGCGGGGGGACGATTGGATGTGTATCACGTGGGGGACGAAACGCTGCTCGGTTTCGATCCGCGTGCGCAGTTGCGTTTTGTGGCGACTCCGTGGTTGTCCTTTCAAGCCGCAGTGGGTGTGTACCAACAACCCCCTTCGTTTCCCGTGCTCCTCCCTTCGATTGATACGTTTGCGCTGAAATTGGGTTTGCAGCGGGCGCAATCGACGGTGGTGGGTCAGGAGATGACGCTTCCTTTGGGAATGCTTCTGCGCGTGACAGGTTTTCATCAACGATTCACGAACATGACAGACCTGCCTCCGCTTGGGTCGGCTGTCTGTGCTGCGCCCCCTTCGGAAACCTTGCATGGAACCACAGCAACACTTTTGCGGAATGCGGACGGAACGGCCTACGGTTTGGAAATCTGGCTGCGCCGCACCGTCGGTGTTGTGAATGGTTGGATTGCGTATACGTTGAGTCGTTCGGAGCGTTCCTATCCGTGCGGAACGCGGCCTGCGGACTACGATCAAACGCATGTTTTGCAAGTGGTTGCGCAGGCGAATCTTCCCAAAGGAGTGGTGCTCGGGGCTCGGTTGCAATTTTCAACGGGGCGTCCCGAAACCTGGGTGAATGCCGACGCTGAGGCTCGTTCTCTGTCGGATATCGCAGCGCAGAATCCCGAGACGACTGTGCGCAACAACATTCGACTTCCGAACTATGTCCAACTGGACATTCGATTGGACAAACGGTGGACGTTTCGGCGGTTTTATCTGCACACGTTTCTGGAAGTGGTGAATGTGACGTTCTCGAGGACGAATCTGATGTTGGCGTACCCGTCTGTGGATGAAAAAGCGGAAGGAAAACGGGACCCCGAACTGGTCGGGTTCCATTGGATTCTGCCGTCGATTGGTCTCAGAGGGGGATTTTGACGGGGGCTTGCGTCAATCGTCGAGGGGTTCGGGCAATCGGACGATGGCTTTGTAGCGGTTTTGCAACAGGAAGGTGAGGACGCCCAAAAACAGGACCCAAATGGCCCACACCACGGTGACGCTGCTGGTCCACAATTGCGCGAGCATGTCGATGGTGCTTGCGGCCTCGGTTGGGGAAAGACCGGCGTTTTTGACCAGCGATTCGGCAGTCTGCGCGCCAACGGAACGCTGAAGCCGATTCATGTGTACGGAATGCACCAGAAGTTGCAACAGCGTCGGGGGAATGTTCGCCATACACGCCCAAACGAGCGCGGACACGCCTCCCAAACGGACTCGGACGGCCAAGAGGGCACCCCGGACGAGGACATAGCCCAAAATCGCGCGCAAGATGGCCATCGGGAGGTCTACGTTGCGCTGTTCGTACAGTTCCGAACCCAAGTTCAAACACAGGGGTTCAAGTTGTGCGGGCGCAAGCTTGAGCAGAGCGCGCAAAGGTGGGCGAAGGGGCGCGGACAGAGAATCGACCCCTGTTTGGCGGATGTGCTGGAGCATCGACATGTAAAAGTCGCGCGCGGAAGACACAAAATGGGCGCGATCTGTGGTCAAAATGGACCAAACCTCGACGAGGGCAGCCACACATTGTAGGAAACCAACACACAGAACGAAAACCGCTGCGACCCGATAGGAACGGGGCAGGGTGGGCATCAATACAGGGATGTCATCGAGCGGAGAATGAGCAGACATGTCCGGCTAGCCCGAAAGGGCTCCGTCCGTTGGCGTTCCTCCATCGGTAGGACCCGCCAAATCGCCCGTCTGCGGCATGTCGGAAGTCTGCGGCATGTCGGAAGTCTGCGGCATGTCGGAAGTCTGCGGCATGTCGGAAGTCTGCGGCATGTCGGAAGTCTGCGGCATGTCAGAAATCGGGCGCGCAAGATCCACTGGCATATCGGTGACAGGAGGACGTGGACCTGCGTCGAGGGGTCGCAACGGAAGTTCATTCCGATAATCATCCCTCTCGCATGCGGAAAAACCCAGCCAGACGAAAACACCCAGCAAACCAAAGGACAACAGCAACCGGCGCATATGCTCTCCAAGAAAAGACGAGGCAGGCTATCACTGCTTGCGGCGTGCGATCAAATTCAGAAGAGACGTTTTCCCGAAAACCGAACCCGGAAACCAAACAGGAAAGCGCGGTAAAGTAAGCTGCGATTTTCTCTTTTTGACAGGAGTGCGAGCAAACCATGAAAGAATATCTGTTGCGAGGCGAAGCAGAGCGGAAAGCATGGTCAGGATATTGGTGGCCGATGATGTCTTCGAGCGATCGTCGAGACTACCGAAACCTGTACGACGACGACGGGCCGCTCGACAAGTACGATCAATACTGCGTGGCGTGCGGTCTGCCGAATCCGCGCAGCAGAGAATTTGAAGGCTGGCGTCATTTTGCAGACAAACGACTGGAAGATGCACTGGGGCTGACTGCGTTTTGGTGGGGACACTGCAATGGCTGGGCGGCGGCGGCGGTGCTGGAGAACGAGCCGAACGGGGTGCGAAACATCCACGGCATTTCGTTTGAAGTGGGCGACCAAAAAGGCCTTTTGACGGTGTGTCACAACGGCGATCCCGTCGATGTCATCCGCAAAATCGGTGAGAACGACGCGCACCTGTTTCACGCGATGTTGATTCAATCGATCGGGAAAGAAAAACGCGGTCTGATTTTCGATACGAAGCTCGATCCGATCGATCCAGAGACGGGTGAACCCACGCGCGAGGTTTGGAATTATCCAGCGTACCGATATGAGTTCATCTACACACAAAAGGGGTCGGATACGTGGGATGTCACTGCGTCGGTGTGGTTTGCGGACGATGCAGTCGAACCGAATTTTATCGGCACAAAAAATTGGCCCTTGGGTGAAGGTCCCAAGGTGTATGTCTACCGCATTTCGGGGGACCAAGAACGACCCTCATCGGGAATGTGGATTGGGGGTTCTCGGCAAGACCATCCCGATTTGATGTGGAGGCCGCAACCCCTGAAAGTCCAAAATGCGGCTGAAGCACGCATTCCGGGGTCGAGCCAAACGACGTTTCACCCGACGCTGCGACAGCTTGTGTACGCGATTTGTGCAGGGGAAGAGGCGACCGTCACGCGAGCGATTCAGGAAACCTATCGTTCGTTGGATTTGCATTGGGTGGTGACGGAAGAGGAAAAGGCTTCCTATCCTCCTCCTTTGTCTGTGGGGGATTATTTCCGGTACTCCGTGACGCACAAAGACACGATTGGGAATTGGACGCGCCCGTTTTTGCTTCATGTAGAAGTAGTGGGGTGGGACAAAAACGATTGGGTGTTTGAAGTCGGGGCTATTCACGAAAACGAGATCATTCCCGAACGGCATGTTGTGTATTTCGACAAACAGACACGGATGCTGTCCGAGGATTCCCCCTTTCCGAATGGATATGCGTACACGTTGCGGCAGGACATTGAAACCGGGGCATTTTCGCGCAGCGACGATCCGGCGTTGTGGGAAAACAGTCCGTTGCGAAGGCTCTTGTCGGAAGTTCCGTATGCGTGGGATCGGGCAGGAATGGAGCCCGTGAAAAAGCGTGAATTTCGAGCACTTGGGAAAGAGGCTGTGCCGGGTCGATCGCTGTCTGTTTCAAAGGGAGTCCAATTTTGGGCAGACCACACGGTCAGTCATCCGCAAGGCAACGTGCGTGGGATGTTTCTGCTCGCGGAACTCGATCGGATTTCGGCCCAGCTCGTGGATTTCGGCCACAAAAACACCTGACCCCTAACCACTGTTTTCCCGCAAAAGGACGCGAACATGTCGGATGCGTTTTCTGGAAAAAGTAAATTCACAAACGGCGTGCAAACCGAGGGAATCTCCGACGATTTGCGGCAGCTCGTGCAAACACAGTTTGGGGGTTCGGCGCAGTGTTTTGTGGAAAGCCGGATGCACAAAGAGGGCGATGATCTTGCACGGATGGTGGAACTTTCGGGGGTTTTGGGCACAGACAGGGTATTGGACATCGCAACGGGCGGAGGGCACACGGCGCTTTCGTTTTCAAAACGTGCGCAAGGAGTGATCGCGCTGGATTTGACGACGGAGATGCTGACAGCGGCGCGGCGTTTTTTGTCGGAACAGGGGCAAACGAATGTGCAATTTGTGCGAGGGGATGCAGAGTTCCTTCCGTTTCCGTCGGATTGTTTCGACTTGGTAACGGCTCGGTTGGCACCACATCACTTTCCGAAACCAGGACATTTTGTAAAAGAGGCAGCGCGCGTGCTGAGGCCGGGCGGGCGGTTTGTCCTCGACGACAACATGGGCCCGGATGACGACGAACTTGATGATTTTATGGATCGGTTTGAAAGGTGGCGAGATCCGAGCCATGTGCGGGCACTGCGTCTGCCTGTGTGGAAGGCGTTGTGCGAAGAGCACGGTTTTGAGGTGTTGCACGCCGATCCATTGGTGAAAAAAACGTATCCGTATCAGGAATGGACGGCGCGAATGCGTCTGCCGAAGGACCAAACCGAGGCACTGGCCGCGTGGATTTTGGGGGCATCGCCGCGTTGCAAGGAATACTTCCGCGTCCACGAGGAAAACGGACAACTGCAATCGCTTTGCGCCACGTTTGGGATTCTGTGTGCGGGCAAAAAAGGTCCACGCATTCCGCACGAAAAGGGTGCTACCTGTTGATGATCATGAAACTACTGTCTTCCGCTTCTTTTTCGAGTTCGGGCCCCCTTTTGCCGCGTTCGGCGCAGGACTCCGTTACGGAAATGACGGAATACGTGCTGCCCCAACACGCAAATGCGATTGGCAACGTGTTCGGAGGGCAAATTCTGTCGTGGATGGATTTGTGCGCGGCGATCACGGCGCAACGACACACAGGCCGGTTGGCGGTGACGGCGTTTGTGGATGACATTCTGTTCAAACACCCGGTCAGCGTCGGTGAAGTGGTACATTTGCGGGCTCAGGTGACGGCTACGTTTCATTCTTCGCTGGAAATCGAAGTGAACGTGCATGGAGAGGACCCCTTCACGCGCCGACAATGGCCCTGTTTGCACGCTTTTTTGACGTTCGTTTGCATTGATGTCGAGACGCGAAAACCCATTCCGACACCGCCCCTTTTGTTGGACACAGAGGAAGCGAAGCGTTCGCAGGCCGAGGGGACGCGCCGACGGGAACAGCGCCTGGCGTCGAAGCCCGAAACCGACAAGACTCAAAACACGCAAAGTCCGCAAACCCCGAAAAACCCGTAAGGCCCACGCATGAACGTCTGCATGATGGTCGCGAATCCTGTGGTGTTCGACGGGCGGGTGCTGCGACATGCCGAGGCGCTCGCGCTTGCGGGTCATCGCGTGACGGTACTGGGCGTGGTGGGTCCGAACGACACGGCGCAGCAGCCGAACACCGAAACGCTCTTTTCGATCCGCCGGGTGTCGCGCCAAAAACGAGGTTTGGGGCCGCGTGTCGTGTGGGCGGAAAGTGCGCTGCGTCAACGGTGTGCGGCGCGTCTTGCGGCGTGGTTGCCGTCAGCGTGGTTGGAACAGGTGCCTGCGTTGGCAGTGCTGGCAGATTTGGCGGTGGCGACTTCGGCGGTCGAGCTGGCGTGGCTCGGGCTGGCGCAGCCGTTCGATGTGTTCCACGGAAACGACTTGAACACGCTGCCCGCCGTCGCGTGGGCGGCGAAGCTGCGGAACAAACCGTTTGTGTACGACGCTCACGAATTTTATGTGGAAGAAAGTCCGGCGCTGTCCGAGGCAGAGAAACGCGCGCGGCGGTTGGTGGAAGGGCGGTGGGCGCGACAGGCGGCGTGTGTGTTGACGGTGAACGACTTGCTCGCGGAAAAACTGCATGACCTGTATCCCACGTTGTCTCCTGTGGTCGTACGCAACGTGCCGCCGTTTTTGGACGTACCCGATCCTGCGGCGCGGCCCGAGGGAAAACCGGGGACGCTGAAACTGCTGTATCACGGCACACATGTAGGTTTGCAGCAACCGGGCATCGGCGACGTGCTGGCGGCGATGGCGAAACTCAAAACGAAGGCGCACATGACGTTGGTGCTGCGCGGCCAAGTGTCGGACGCCGAACGCGGGGCGCTGCACGAGCGAGCCGACGCGCTGGGCCTTGTGGACCGATTGGTGGTCGCGCCGCCGGTTTCTGGTCCGCGTCGCCTGATCGAGGAAGCCCAAAAAGACCAAGCCGAGGTGGGTTTGGCACTGCATGCTCCGCTGCCGGGAAACTACGCACTGGCGACGCCGAGCAAAATCTACGAATACCAAATGGCGGGGCTTGCGGTGTGCGCGACCTCGACGCCGGGCAATCGGTTGATTTTGTCCGAAGACGCAGGCGAGTTCTTTCCGTTCGGAGACGTGGAAAAGCTGACCGGTTTGCTGGCTCGGCTGGCCCACGATCGAAACAGGCTCCGCGCGATGCGGACCCAGGCCCGAGCACGCGCCCAACGCGAATTTGCGTGGGAAACGGAGCAACAAAAACTCCTCACCGCCTACGAAACCCTCGAGCGGTAAGCCCGGCGTGCGAAACCGTTGTCAGGAAAAAAACCACAGGGGTAGGCGGGCCACCTACAGCTCGATTTGGGCACCCATTTCGACGACGCGGTTTGGGGGAATGCCGAAAAAGGAAGTCGCGGAACGGGCGTTGCGGGACAAAAACGCAAACAGCAGTTTTCGCCACCGCGACATCCCGCTTTTTCCGGTGGTGAGCAGCGTTTCCCGTCCCAAGAAATAACTGATGTCGCCGTCAGCGGTTTTTAGGCCCTGGCCTTTGCACAAACCGAGGACCTCGGGGACGTTCGGGCTCTGCATGAAACCGTAGTGGGCGACGACTTGGAAAAAACCCTGGCCCAGGTCTTTGACGCTGACGCGGGTGGCGGCGGGAACTTCGGGAACGCGGTCGGTGACGACGGACAAAAGCACGATTTGTTCGTGCAGGGCTTTGTTGTGTTTGATGTGATGAAGCAAAACGACGGGTGCGCCGTCGGGATTGCCGGTCATGAAGACGGCGGTGCCTCGGACGCGAGGGAGTTTGCGTTCCATCAAGTCGCCCAAAAACAAGTCCATCGGCAGGCTGGCGCTTTGGACGAATTGCTCGAGGGCGGCGCGGCCAGATTTCCAGGTGGTCATGATGGCGAAAATGCCCATGGCGACCGCGAGCGGAATCCATCCACCGTCGGCGATTTTGGCGAAATTGGCACCCATGAACGACAAATCGATAAACAGGAATAGACCGACAAGAAAGAAAATTTTGGGGAGGCTCCAATCCCAGCGTTCGCGGGCGACGACGGCAAACAGGACGGACGTGATGGACATGGTGCCGGTAACGGCGATGCCGTAAGCCGCCGCAAGGCCGGTCGAGCCCTCGTGACGAAAGGCGATGACGAGGGCCAAACAGCCAACCATCATCGCCCAGTTGATTTCGGGCACGTAGATTTGCCCTTCGGCGTCGCCCGAAGTGTGGACGACAGCGACGCGGGGCCAATATCCAAGCTGGACGGCCTGGCGGGTCAGGGAAAACGCACCGGAAATGAGGGCTTGGGACGCGACAATCGTAGCCAGCGTCGCAACGACGACCATTGGCGCAGTCGCCCACGACGGAACGATTTGATAAAAGGGGCTAAATTGCGCCATGTTGTCCGGTTTGCCGTGTAGGAGCAGGTGGGCACCCTGTCCCAAGTAATTGAGAAGCAGAGCCGGCAGCACGAGCGCGAACCAAGCCAACCGAATGGAACGCTGGCCAAAGTGTCCCATGTCTGCATACAGCGCCTCACCTCCAGTCACGGCGAGAACGACCGCACCGAGGGCCAAAAAGCCGTGGAGTTTGTGTTCGGCAAAAAAGCGCAATGCATAAATCGGATTGACGGCGCGCAGCACGGTGGGCTGTTGGATGAGCGACGCAAAACCCAACGCGGCGATCGACACAAACCAGACCAGCATCACCGGACCAAACAACGCGCCGACCGAGGCCGTGCCGCGTTTCTGCATCAGAAACAGAAGCACCAAAATCGACGCTGTGAGCGGCATGACCAGGTTCGCCGTCGAGACAGCAAACGTGCCGTGGCCGATGTGCGGGGCGAAGACGCGGACACCCTCGATGGCGGAATACACGGAAATGACGGGTGTGATGACACCGTCGCCGTACAAAAGAGCAGCCCCGAACAGTCCGAGGAGAATCAAAAACAAACGACCCCAGGCGCGTCGGTCCACGTTGCCGCGCGGCGCGAGGACGGCCAACAGCGACAAGATGCCACCCTCGCCGTGGTTGTCGGCTCGCATGATGAACGTCATGTACTTGAACACCACGACGAGCAGGAGCGACCAGAAAATCAGGGACAAAATCCCAAGAACGTTGGCCTCGGTGATCGGGACTTGGTGTTCGCCGGAAAAACACTCTTTGAAGGCGTACAGAGGAGAAGTGCCGATATCGCCGTACACGACACCAAGCGCGGCGAGCGCGACTTTGACCAAATCAGAGGTGTTTTCGATCTTGGGGCCGTGCGCCGGGCTGTGTCCTGGTCCCGACGGAGAACCAGGCGATGAAGGCGAATTTCCGAGAGAACGGCCAGACGGTGCGGTCGAGGTCGAAGGAGATTGGCCCGAGGGAACGGGCTGAGTTGGCAACATGAACGTGTCTACGAATAAAGCACGGTTTTGCGAATTTTTCTAAACGAAGCGTCTCGTCGAGAAAAACAACAGCGGGGAAAACGCTCAGACGGGCCGATCTGTGTGTCGAGCAGTTTTTGCACTTTGCCGATAAACCGAAAACAACCTGGAAACAGAAAAAGGAGGTTCATCGTGAAACGACTGGCTCGTGTGTTTGCCGTGGCTGTTGTCTGTGTGATGGGTTTTGGCTGCGAAGACCCGCCGAAACCGATTCCCGTCGGAAGTTGCGCCGCCGAACAGGAGTGTGCAGCGTCGGAAGGGACATGTTTGTCACCGGGACAGTTTGCGGGTTGCGGGATCTGCCGAAGGCCGCTCCCGTCGGAACTTTGTACAAACGACGCGGCGTGCGCGGCGATGGGAAAGAACGCGATTTGCACAAATAGTCCGTCGCTGTGCCTGTGCGGCGGCGAAACGGTCTGCACGTTTGGGTGTGGTGCGGACAGTGAATGTGGGGAAGGCCAACGCTGCGGGGGCACACATCGCTGCGAGGCGAAAACGTGCGCGACCGCAGCGGATTGTCCGACGGATTTTCGTTGCGACGCCGGAAGTTGCAAACGGAAAGGGTGCGGGAAAAGCAGCGATTGCTCGGGCTATTGCGTAAACGGGAGTTGTTTTTCGACCCCAGGAACGTGCCAGCTGCCCAGACCGTAAGCGGTTCCTTTCACACGTCACATCCATCGCGCCTTGCACATCATGGTTCAAAGGCACCGATCGAGACGGATTCCGATGGGCGGGGGCGTCCATCGTGATCGAATTTGGGGGCGGAATACCTTTCGCCTCCTACCTCGACAAAGGGAACTCCTCCCCTAAGAAGGGGGGCCGCATCCGGTTCAAGAGGGGCCAGGCGATAATCTCGCGCGGGGGCATTCCGAAACGGATAGGAATGTTCAGGGAGGACCACGGTCCCACCCTCGGTCACGTCAGGATCGTTTGTGGCGTTGTTGCGAAGCAGGACTTTGCACTTTGGATCGAAAAACACTTCTTTGTAGGGCGATTTGATGAGTGCCCGACCCTGATGAAACACGGAATTGGCGACAATCAAACGGTCTCCAATCTCGGTGTTTCTGCGGGGTTCGCAGTGGATGGCCACCGCCGCAGTCCTCGGGTCGGACTCGATGGCGGCACCGGAGTCTTGCGCATAAAAAACGCTGTTGAAAATGGTCGAGCGGGGCAGGTCAGGAATCGGCTCGGAAACCATGATGCCGCCTGTGTATTGCTGCATGGTTCCGTTCCCAGAAAACACCGTGTTGGAAACAGACATGGTTCCGCCAGCCAAGCGAATGGACAGGTGGTTGCGCCTTTCGTCCTCAAGTGGGGTGTCGCGCGTCCCCCGACCGAACCAAGAATCGGTCAACGTCATGTGACAGCCGGTACCCAAAACAATCGCGTGGTAGTTGTTCGAGAAATAGGACCGTCGAATGAACAACTTGGCAGGGAGTTTTTTGCCGGGCACCTTTTCGCTCTGTTGGCAGAACACGCCCTGTAGGCCGTGGTTTACGTACACGCCGTCCAAAAACACGGTGGTGCCTTCGACGATCAATCCATCTTGAAAGGAGTCCATGGGATTGGTTCCGATGCGCGCCCGAGGGAATTGGGTCACGGCATACGCGGGTGTGTCCGCCAGTTCCCCGATGATTCGGATGGTGGGCACGAATCGTTCGACACCCAGCTTGATGCGGTCCATGCCTTTCCATCCAAACGCGGCGATCAGCCGAATGTAGGGGTGCGCCGCGTCGAGTTTGTTGGCGGCCTCCTCTAGCGTGCAGAAGATGTTTTTTTCGCCGAAACAAAGGTTTTCGTTCACGACCAGCACGTTGGCTTTGGGAATGCAGGCCCCGCGCGGAAAACGGAGCGGATCGGCATCGTCGATCGAACAGACACCGGATGCGCACTCGCTGTGCAGGCGACAGGGCCGGCAATTCATGCTCTGCGTGTCGCAAACGGACGTGAGGTTTTGGCCGTCCCCCATTCCACCGCAGTCGAGGCTTTCCATCGCTTTGTCCGCAGGCCGACACCGCACGCACCGACCGCCGACGCATCCTCTGGTATTGCCATCCCGCCGCCTGCACACGTCGTCTTCGCCGGGCAAGCAGGCGCGACAAATGCCGATATGTTCGTCGCAAATGGGTGCGCTGTCTCCGCATTGTGAAAGCGCCGAACACGTTGTGTAACAGGCCGGTTTGTTGTTGAAAGACAAACACAGTTCATGGTCTTCACACCCCGCGCTTTGGCCGCACAGACTCGGGTTTTCTGCTGCACAGCCGACGAACACAGAGGCACTGAACAGCACCGCTACGAGTTTGAAACGGGAAACCATCGCCACTCCTTTTCCGCTACCGCGCAGCGGTTCAAGTGGCGGAACCGTATCAAAACTCGAGCACGGTGAGTATTCCCGTGGTGCGAGCAGGCCGCGATGGCAAAAAAGACACCTGGCCGGTCGAGCCGGTTTGGCTGATCGGACGGTAATAACGAGGGTGACTCGCGGCGTGGTAGGCCATCCACACAATCCCAGAAATCACGGCTGCGCCGCCAATCGCCATCAGCGTGTAGCCCGCAGGCGCGTAATTCGTCTCGAAGAAACACTCGGGCGCGTCCAGGCAGCGGCCATCGGCAAGATACGCAGCGACGCCGCCTCCGATGGTCAAAAGCCCTGCCGACATGAGCAACGCGCCCGGCCACAGCGGCGGCGGATTCAGGGACACTTCGGTGGAACTGTTCGGCAACACGTCGATGTGCTTGCGAACCGTGAGGCCGCGAAAGCTCACCGCCGTCACGACGTGCGATCCCGATCCAGTCTTGTGCGTCGTGGACATCCAAAGACCCTGCGTCGCAAACAGGTCCTTTGGCACCATCCGATTGTCCACGCTGACCGAATATCCGAGCGGTGCTTTGATGCGAAGTTCGGTCAACCGCTGAAGCGACAGCCGCACCGGTTCCATGTTCCGTCGCACATGCAGGTCGCGCACAATCGGTTCGTACGGTTGTCCCGGCGGTGCCGTCACTTCCAATCGGTGCGGGCCTTCGGACAAATCCATCTCGGGCGTGCTCGTGCTGACGATTTGATTGTCCACGCGCACGATGGCGTCTTTGGGTGTCCACTCGAACCGAACCAGCACGGGACTTGGCGCCAGATCGATTTTCACCGTCGCGCCGGTTTGCAACAGCGTGACTGCGACGTTCTGCGGAGCAAACCCCGGTTTTTCAGCATGAAGCGTGTACCCGCCCAAAAACAGCCGGACCGGCATTTTGCCGGCCACTTCGGCGTCCGTCAGCTCGCGAACCGTGCCCTGATTCGCGACCACTTTGACCTTGGCATCCGCCGGAGAAATGTCGATTTGCAGCTGCGCCGCCGTTCGTTGCGTCGCGATGACATTTTCGACGGCCTCGGATACGACCGACGAGACTTTGCCTGCATCGCGTTTGGTCTCGCGCTCGCCGTCTGCCGCAATCCCCCGCGCCGCCGGATCGAAAATCGACACCGACGCTACGATGTCCTTCTGTTTGGGCGACTGCAAGATCACGTCGATCAGTCGAAACAGCTTCAGCCGTTCGGCGATCACGGCCCGACACGAGTCGTTGCGACAGCTCCGCAAAGACGGTTCGCTAGCAAAGAACGCCTCGAGTTGGCCCGGTGACACAAGTGCATACCGCCGAGAGGCCGCCGTTCGCGCCGCCCCAAGCGCCGCGTCACAAAGTTCTTGGCTCGCACCCACATCGCAAGAAATCCGCACCGCTGCGGTCGGCAGGTTCAATTCGACCAGCGGAACGGGAGGGCCGGAGGGTGGCGGTTTCTGCGGCCCGCGTTTTTTGGGTCCCGCAGCTTTTTTGTCCGCCCGTTTCGCCTCCGCATCGCTCGGAAACCCCGCGCTCACCGAGGTCACAAGCAACCCGCACAAAAGCGCACCGCCGACACCGGAAAAGATGTCCCGAAAGCGGCGGCGAACTACCTGCAAACGTCGGTCGGGCAAGGAAACACTCGATAGCGATGTTGGTCCCCGAAGCGAACCACCGGGGGTAGCCGAGTGTACCGTGGAACAACTCGCCAAGGAAAGAACTCCAAAAAGCGCGCGAAAACCGGAAGCCGTCACGTTCCAAACCATCGCAAACCATCGTGTTGCTGGGCGCGGTCAGTCGCGTTGCAGAAGCCGCAGCGCGTTCCGAACCAGTTGCTCGATCGGTGCCTCTTTGGCTTCGTCCACGGCTCGCGCCGCCGCCTTTTCCGCATCCGCAGGCCGATACCCAAGCTGCGTGAGCGCCCCCATCACATCGGCCACAACGCCCGTGGCTTTCGGTGTCGCTCGCGTTTTGCCACCGGCGGTCACTGGCACAGACGGCACTTTGTCGCGCAGCTCCATCACCAACCGTTCGGCGGTTTTGGGACCGATGCCTGGAATTTTGCGCAAACGACCCACGTCATCGGTGGCCACCGCCATGAACAACCCGTCTGCGTCGAGTCCCGACAGAATCGACAGCGCCAGCTTGGGACCTATCCCTGAAACGGCGATGCACAGCTCGAACGCAGTGCGTTCTTCGCGCGTCGCAAAACCAAACAAAAGCAGCGCGTCTTCCCGGACGTGCAGGTGCGTGAACAGCGCGACTTTCTGTCCCAGCGCGGGCAACGCAGACAAGGTTTGCAGCGAAACCGCGACGTGGTAGCCCACGCCTCCCACGTCCACGAGCACGCAGTCCATGTTTTTTTCGGCAAGAAGTCCCGTCAGGCGAGCAATCACGGCCCGGACTGTAGGCATCGACCCCGCGCCCGTCAAAAAAAGCGCCAAAGCCACGCCGTTTGCGCGCCTACAACCAGCGTCGCCAGCCGTCTTGCGTCAGTTTCCAGTTGTCCGTGCGGGGTTTTTGGTCTGTGTCCCGTCCGCCGAACAGGTAGTACGTGCCGCCCGCAAACGTCAGGCTTGCGTCCACCCGTGGCGGAAGCATCGCAGCCGATTGGATTTGCGACCAGGTGTTGTTCGACAGGTCAAACCGGTACGTGTCCGAAAGCAGCTCGCTCGATGCCGAGGTCCCGCCCACGATCACGATCGCGCCCGTTTGCGGGTCCTGTGCCGCCGCAAAACCCGTGCGGAACGCCGGAGCGCCCGCATCAGGAGACACCGCCGTCCACGTGTTTGTGGCCCCGTCGAAACGCCACACCTTGACTGCGCCCGTTCCCGCACTTTCGCAGCCCACCAAATGCGGGCCATTGACGGCGGCGAACAGTTTGGGCGTGCGCACCACCGGAGGCGTGTTCACCACAACAGGCTGAAGGTTCGCGTCCGTCGGTAACATGCGGAACAGATCGCCCTTCTGTTGTCCCGTCGAAACCTCGAGCCCGCCGTAGAAAAACGCGGTCGACTCGCCCGATTTCGCGACCGACATCGCCAAACCGCCAAACGCGCGCGGCGGAGACGGATTTGTCACAAGGTCCAGCTTCGACCACGCACGCGGCGAACCGGGCGGGAGCGACGCAAACTGCCACGCCTCTGCCGCAGCCGTGTTTCCCGGACCCATGCCTTGCACCACCACTGCGCGATCGACCACGAGGTCCGCCGCCATGTTGGGTTGTCGAGGCGATGGGCTCAGCGGCAGGACCAGCCGCGTCCAGGCTTTTTGCGCCAGGTTGTATTCCCAGGTCTCGCTGTACGGCTCTCCGAGCGTCGCCATGCCGCCAAACATCACAAGCGACGCAGGGGCCGACGTGGGAAGCGCCACAAAACCCGCTCCCGAGCGCGGTTCTGGCCCCGCAAACGGCAGTCGCCCCAAGTCGCGGGTCAGCGTGACCGTCACCCGCTTGTGTTCCCCCGAAGAGACCGACACGCTTGTGTTTCCCCGCATCACCGGCACTGCGCCAAGTTCCGCGATCACGTCGATGACCACGTTCCCTCCCTCGCCCAGCGGCAGCGCATACAAGATCGGCAAGCTCGCCGACGCCTGGTCTTGCCCCGCGTGTCCCATTTGCCGGTTCGGGCCCCCGTTGACGCTGTACACCGACCGCAACAGGTCGATTTTCTGATCTCCTGCGGCTTCCACCTGCACAGCGATGCACGCGGCACCTTCCCCCTCGCACGGATCTACGCTGCTGCACGAAGACGCAGCGACAATGCCCAACAAAAGGCCAAGGCCCACAGAAAAACGACCAACACCAGCAGCTTGGGTCATGGGTTCACCGGTTGAAAAACAGTGGGGGCCGGGGCGCGCGTTCCAAAGTACACACCCAGGCCAATCGCCGTTCCCACAAGCACTGCGCCCCCCGCTGCGCCTGCGATGATGTACCAGGTTTTCTTCGACAGCCCCCCAGACTTCGGCGGAGGCTGGTTTTGCGGCGGAGGCTCGACCGCAGGGGCCTCCGGGAAGGTCTTGACTTCGGGCGGAGGGGGTTTTGGCGGCTCGACCTGCGCCGAAAGCTCTGTGATGATCTGCTCCACGTCCGCGCGGTTTTGCGCCGTTGGGGCCGCTTCCAGGTATTTTTTGTAATACTCCAGCGCCGGTTTCGGACGCCCCGCTTTGTTGTGCGCCTGCGCGATGTTGTACAGAAAGACCGGCTGCGGGAAATTCTGCTGGCAGATCTCGAATTGTTCGATCGCCAAGTCCCACTCGGCCTTTTTGTAGTGCGCCGTGCCTTGCTCGTACGCTTTTTTGGCGATCGCCTTGGCCGCTGGCGTGGCCGCTTGAGGCTCAGCCGCCCGCGCCCTCCCCGGATGAATCGGCGTCCCCGGAAACGACGGCCCAAGCAGGCCCAAGATCCAAAAACCCCACACGCAAAAGGCACGAGGGCACCCAGAAACACCCGAAGCACCCGAAGCATGAGACGTACGAAGCGAGCGAGCGAAAACGTGTTGCACACCTTACCGTATCACGTTTTCCCCCCTTCAAAACGCCGCCCAAACGCCCCCTGTCCACACCCAAATCAAAGGTGATAGGGTTCGGGCATGGCTTCCTTGTCCATGCAGACTCCGAAAAGGCCGTTGGCGACGTTTGCCGATTTGATGCGCATTCCCGAAGAGCGCCGCTTCCACGAGATCCTCGATGGACACCTGGTGCAAAAAGCCTTGCCCCGCCTGGTTCACGGGTCGGCGCAGGGTCGCGTCGCGCAGCTTCTGCATTCGTTTGACCGCAAACCCGGCGGCGTGGGGCGGCCCGGCGGGTGGTGGTTGGTCGTCGAGCCCACCGTTCGGCTGTCGATACACCAAGTGGTCCAGCCCGATGTGGCCGGATGGCGACGCGAGCGGCTGCCCAAGCTG
>Ga0268298_10000220_pt1 | contig 74831 bp, 62 predicted proteins | sample WWTPWeurt_MetaG_FD_194462 | JGI IMG/M metagenome (GOLD analysis project Ga0268298, IMG submission 194462) | Activated sludge microbial communities from WWTP in Nijmegen, Gelderland, Netherland - WWTP Weurt | ecosystem: Engineered > WWTP > Aerobic digester > Activated sludge | place...
CGGGCAGTTCACTGCCGGGCAGTTCACCACCGGGCAGTTCACTGCCGGGCAGTTCACCACCGGGCAGTTCACTGCCGGGCAGTTCACCACCGGGCAGTTCACTGCCGGGCAGTTCTAACGATCGGTGGAAAGGGTTTCCCGCCGACCCATCATCCGGCCATTCAGGCGATCGGTTGAGGGGTGTTTCACCGAACAGCTCATCCAGTCCCGAGCCCAATCGCTCGAATGACCGGTGGAAAGCAGTTCCATCGTCGGGAGGTTCCGGCGACCTGTGGGCGACTCCTTCCAGCGGGCGTTCGGGCGACCAGATTGAAAGCGCGAAAAACAACCGAACCCCGAAAAAACCATGATACTTTGCGTGGAAACACTTTTTGGGAAGTGCAATTAGGAGAACCTCCCCATGGCCAAGACCTCATGTCCTGTGACGCGCGAAGAATTCAAAACCAAAGCCAAAGCGGTGAACATCCAAGTGGAAGGCACGCCGCTCGTCGCTGAACCGAAAGAATTTTCGACGGGTTCGTTTGGTTGGTATTTGTCTGGAAAAGCAACGGTGATGGTCGATGGAAAACCTGTGCAAGTACAGGTGGGTGCCAATCTGACCATCATCGGCAGCAAAGAAATGAAGTAAGTGCGGCAGTAGTAGCGATTCCTCCTCCCGTCGATTTCCCACACACTCCCCTTTTCTATCTCCGGTTTCGCAAGTCAAGACGCAGCAAGCCATCCTCGCATTCGCAGGTCTGGAACTAACGATGTGAAGTGGGAAAGAGAGCTGAAAGAGGGAATGCGGAAAGAGGAAGGAACTCGCTACGCGGAAGTGGTTGTGTCCGTTGCTTCGACAGGCGCGGAAGCTTCGGAAGCGGTGTAGATCGAACCGATTCCCGTCGGGGCCTTGGTGCGAAGCAGCCTGCCGCTCTTGACGAGGTTGGTGATGTTGTTGTCCGATTTGCCGCCGCGTCCCGAGGCTTCCCAATGCTTGCGGATTTGCTCGGTGGTTGCCCCGCCTTTGTCGCGCACAAAACGGAGAATGAGCTCGTCACCGGTCATCTCAAAGGTGCCGCGTTTGCGAGCGATGGGTGCCTTGCTGACTGCCCCCTTCTTGGCACCCTTGACGGCTTTGATAATGGAAGAGGCGGCGCTCTTGTTTTTGGAGCCGGCTTTCTTTCCGGCGGCGACTGCTTTCAGCAGTTTGCCCGGCCCCTTTTTGCCGTTCCGCTTGGTTCCCGAGTTGGTCAAGAGATAGTCGAGCCCAAACATCCGAAAGGTGGTTTCGATTTCTTCGAGCGCTCGCACATGCTCTTTGCGAATCGCGGTGAGTTGTTTGATCAGGTCCATCAGTTCCCCAGAGGTGCTTCGTTTTTTTGGTGTTGTCATGGCTTCTTGCTCCTTACTCCTTCATGCTGTGTACAGCAAAAGCGTGGCGAAACGTACATGACCTACCAAAGGACCACAAGAGGGATATTTGCGCCCTTCACTTTTTTGTGAACGAGCGGTCTTGACGCACTGCCTGTGTGAAGCGGTGAGGGGATGCTCCGGGGGGCATGAGGGGATGGTGCGGGGCCAAAGTGGGGAAAACGGAACGAGTATCGCTTGCGAACCTGCAAAACGCACAATTGCTCCTGCTTTTTTCCCGCGTGTTGTCGTTTTGATATAGTCGCGAAAAATCCATAGCCGCCCTTGCAAAAAACGCCGTTCTTATGGAATGGGAGCCTACATGTCTCGCATGAAAAATCGTTTCAAGCTGTCGTCGGTGATCGGTCGTCGTTCTTCGTTGCCTACTGGGTTGCTTTCTGGGTCGCTTGCAGGCCAGCTTTCAGGTTTGGGTCGAGCCGTGCGCGCGACAAGCTTCGGAAGGAGCTTGGCCCTGTGCTCGCTGTTTTTCCTCGCGTGCAGTCCTTTCCGCAACGGAGTCGATGAGTTTCCAAACGAGGATGGTGGGCAAAACGAAGAAGACGATCTGTCTTCTCATGAAAAACCGTGCGGTCCAGACCGTCCGTGTCCGTCAGGTTGGCTGTGTCATGAAGCGAAATGTGTTCCGGATCGCGGCTCGTGCTGTTCGGACAACGATTGCCTAAACGACACGCGATGCAGTGTCCAAGTTGGCGATGGTGGGAGTTGCGGAATTTGTCTGGACTGGAAAGACGGCGAATCGGACGCCATGTGCAAAGGAAATGGGTTTTCAGCGACGGAGTTTAAGCCTCCTGTGGACCATTGTCAGTGGCCGCCGAAAGGGAGTCCTCTTCCGACTTCGAGAGATGTGGTGATGACTCCGCTGGTGATCGATTTGGATGCAGATGGCGCGCCCGAAATTGTGTTTGCCCCGCAAACGAGCGCGGGCCCGAGCCGTTTGGTGGCGATGTCGGGAAAGAATTGTTCGGTTCTGTACGACGTGGCTGCGAACCTTCAGGGGTTTTCCCAAATTGCGGCAGCAGATCTGGATGGGGACAAAAAGCCGGAAATCGTCGGAATCCTTTCGATTGGCGCACCGGGGTCGGGACATCAGGTGGCTGTGTTTGAGGGGACAACGGGCAAACTGCTTGCGGCAAGTGGGGAAGCGTATTCGCTATCGGGAGGCGTGTCGTTCGACTGTTCGGGTCCTGCGATCGGCGATCTGGATGGGGATGGAAAACCGGAAATTGTGGCGGGAGGGATGGCGCTGCGCTTCGACAAAGCTTCGGGACAGCTTACGAAAATGTTTAGCACTCCGGTCATTGGTGCGACGTGGGGAACGCTGACGCTCATCAATGACATGGACGGGGATGGGAAGCCGGAAATCGTGTCTGGGAATCGGATTTATGATGGACTTTCGGGGGCAGACAAAACACCGAGCTCGCTCGCATCGCTTTCGCAAGGGGGCTATTCGGCGATCGGGGACTTTAACGCGGATGGGAGCCCGGACTTGGTGTTTGTGCAATCGGTCAGCGGAGACCAAAAAGTGGCCGTTCTGGATGTGAAGGCCAACAAATTCCTCATGTCTCCCATGTCGATTCCGAGTGGTTGGGGTGGGCCACCGACAGTGGCTGATTTCGACGGAGATGGCGTTCCTGACTTTGGGACTGCGGGTCCCAATTCGTACTACGTGTTTTCGCTGGATTGCTTGAAGACTCCGAAGCCGTCCAAATGTCGGGGGTCTTTGCCGGGTGTGTTGTGGAATACGGTGACAAAAGATCGTTCATCAGGGGGAACCGCCTCTTCTGTGTTCGATTTCAATGGGGATGGTCGAGCAGAGGTCGTTTATCGGGATGAATGCTGGCTCCGCGTGTACAACGGTCCCGACGGGAAAACGGTATTTGCGCGTCCTATCACTTCCGGGACTGCGTTGGAAATGCCGATCGTGGCGGATGTGGACAACGATGGACATGCGGACTTGGTGGTTCCTTCGGATTCGATCCAAGGGAATGCGTACTGTTCAGATCAAAACCCAGAACGGGACACCGGAATGCCGCACACGGGAGTGACGCAAGGGGTGTACGTTCTGAAAGATCCGCTCAATCGATGGATGCCGTCTCGTCCGTTGTGGAACCAGCATTCCTATCACATCACAAACATCTTGGACGACACGACAGTTCCGGCCAAAGAGACACCGAATTGGACGACCTACAACAACTATCGCCAGAACATCCAAGGTACGTTGGTCAAGACGATTCCTCTTCCCGATGCGACCAGCGAGGGCTCTCAGGCACCTGATCAAAATGACTGTTCCAAACAGTGGAAGCTGTATGCGCAGGTGTGCAATCGAGGGGCCGATGTGCTGGCGGGTCCAATACCGGGCGCGTTTTACAAAAAAGATCCGCGCATCGATCCATCGGGTGTGATTTGTGTCGCGCAAACGAGCGGACCGATCGCTCCGGGCAAGTGTGACCTGGTGAGCTGTGTGTGGGCAGATCCCCCTTCGGGCGCGGTCGATCTGTGGTTTCGGGCGAACGACGATGGGAAAGGGGCCAGACCCCAGCCTCAATGCAAAAACGGCAATGACTTGGCGTTCATGCCGGGGGCGCGGTGTACGCAAGGTCCGGGCTGAACACAGAGACCTCGTTCCTTTGCGCAGGGTGTGGGATGCGCAAAGGGGCTTCAAAGTTTGCTTTGGGGGAAGCAATCTTTTGGGTGTGAAAAGACGACGCGGTTTTGTTGCTTTGTGCCTTGGGTTGCTCGTTGGATTTGGGTCTGGCTCTGCTCGGGCTGATGAAGAGGGGTGGCTGATTTTTGATTCGCGTTTGCCGGTGCATTCCCGCTCGCAGACAGAGAATCGGCACCGGGTGAGCGTGCGTTTGATGGGCGATTTTCGCGTTGCTGGACGTGCGCACGGGCTTCAGCAGGCGTTGATGCGCTTGGGGATGTCTTGGGAGCCATGGCCGTTTCTGCTGCTGGGATCGCAAACGAACGCGAACGTGCAGACCTCCGACGGCACAAAGTATGTTCGGGAGTGGCGGCAAGAGTTGGAGGCCACGCTGGGTCTGCCACTTGCGGGGCCTTTGTGGCTGGAACATCGGCAGCGGTTGGAATTTCGCCATCAAGAGGGAGTGGGCTTTTCGCCTCGGCATCGGATTCTGTTGCGGCTGAATCTGAAGGTGCGCGGATCGCTGTGGCCGACGCTGTTTGATGAGGTGATGGTGACCTCGGGGCCGGATTGGCTGAATCAGAATCGGTTGTCTGTGGGGGTTGTTTGGCGGGCGCGAAAAAACCTGATCATTGAAGCGGGGTACATGTGGCGGTTGCGGAATGTGGGTGCGGGGGGTTTGGTGGGCGACCATGCGCCGCGCATTGCTCTGTCGTTTTTGCCATCGAGCGTCGAAAGTTCTCGTCAAAATTTTTTTGCAAGCGACTGAATGTTTGACGCGATTTGTGTTGGACCTTGTCCCAACCCGAAACGCGGCGTGTTTTGGCCTGAGTCCTATTTTTCCTCACACCTTTTGCAAAAAAGAGGGAAAACACGGGCGCACGTTTGTGCAAGTCAGGAAACACACGATGTCGAACATGCTCCCAATTTCGTTGCGGGGAGGCAGAACACACAACCTCAAGTCGGTCGATCTTCGTTTGGAGCCAGGGACCCTGGTGGCGCTGTGCGGGCCGAGCGGGTCTGGCAAATCGTCGCTGGCGCTCGACACGTTGTATGCAGAAGGGCAGCGGCGTTTTGTGGAGAGTTTCAGTCCGTACGCGCGGCAATTTTTGGAACGATTGCCAAGGCCGGATGTGGATTCGCTAGAGCCTCTGTGTGCGGCTGTGGCGGTGGACCGACGTGCGCCGATCAAATCGAGTCGCTCGACGCTGGCAACGCTGACGGATGTGGCACCGTATCTGTCTGCATTTTTTGCGGCGGAAGCGGTGCCGCGTTGTCCGACGTGTTTTGTGTTTGCACAAATGATCTCTCCGGTCGAAGCGGCGGAAGGCATCTGCGAACAGTACAGCGGACAGAGCGCGCTGGTCACGTTTCCGATCGGTTCTTCGGTAGAGGCGCAGGTCGCGCTTCCCAAGTTGAGGGAACGGGGTTTTCGCCGGCTTTGGCTCGACGGCGCGGTGTTCGATGTAGAAACGGAAACACTCCCGAACGCAGCGCAGGCCCAGGTGGTGGTGGATCGGTTGGTGTTGTCGAAAGGGGAACGGGCGCGTCTATCGGATGCGATCGGTCTGTCTCATGAACATGCGGGGTACGCGCTTGTACACTTTGTGCCGCAGCGTGGCTTTGCTCGGGATGCGCCGCCCGCGTCGGTGTATACGAAGGCGAGGCCGCTTCTTGTCGGGAAGGACTTGCACTGTCCGGGGTGTGGAAAGGGGTTTGAACCCCCCAGTGGGAGACTGTTTTCGTACAACTCTCCGCTTGGGGCCTGTCCTGCCTGCAAAGGGTTTGGGAGGACGATTGGTTTGGATTGGGACAAGATCCTGCCCGACGGAAACAAGAGCATTGCGAAAGGCGCGATCCGGCCTTGGAGCGGAAAAAGTTCAGAGTGGGAGCGGGCGGCCCTGTCGCGTTTTGCAAAGACACACAAGATTCCGCTCGATGTTCCGTGGCGCCAGCTCTCGCCGAGCATGCAGAAGCTTGTGATTGAGGGGGAAGGAACGTGGGATGACGACAAATATCCGGGGGTGCGGGCTTGGTTTCAGTTTTTGGAGACGCGAACCTACAAAATGCACGTCCGCGTGCTTCTGTCGCGATACCGATCGTATGAACTGTGCGGGGCTTGTCGGGGGACGCGGCTGAATCCGACGGCGCTGTCGTATCAAGTGGGACAACAGAACCTAGCGGAGTGGCATCAACAGACGGTGTCGGGGGCGCTGGCTCGGCTGGGTTCGCTGCGTGTGCGTTCGGCGCAGGGCCGTTTTCTGCAAAACACGCTTCGGTCGAGGCTTTTGTATTTGTCGCAGGTGGGGCTCGGGTATTTGACGCTGGACCGTCCGGCGCGCACGTTGTCGGGAGGGGAGGCTCAGCGGGCGAGTTTGACGACGGCGCTGGGGGCGGGTTTGGTCGGGACTCTGTTTGTACTGGATGAGCCGAGCGTGGGTCTGCATCCGACGGATGTGCCCAAACTCGGGGAGGCGATGCGGACGCTTTCGAAGGCCGGCAACACCGTCCTTTTGATCGAACATGAACCGTCGCTGATCGCATCGTGCGATCGAGCCATCGAGCTGGGGCCTTCTGCGGGACCGAAAGGGGGTCGCATTCTGTTTGATGGGCCGCCGAAAGGACTGGCGAAACGGGCGGATTTACCGACGGGGGCGGCGTGGGGAAAACAGACGCTTTTGCAAGGGCCGAAAAAGAGCTTTGTGGAATGTGTTTCGCTGCGCGGAATTTCGGAAAACAACCTGCGCGAGCTGGATGTGGACGTGCCGCTCGGGGGACTGGTTGCGGTCACGGGGCCCAGCGGTTCGGGCAAATCGACGCTGGTCGAGGACGTGTTGTATCGGGCAGTGGCGCGGAAACTCGGTGATACGACGGTGGAAAAACCGGGCACGTACCGGGAACTTCTGCGGACGGATTCGTTGAAACGGGCGGTGCTCGTGGACCAGGCCCCGCTGGGCCGGACGACACGCGGCAACGCAGCGACGTATACAAAAGCGTGGGATCGATTTCGCGCGAGGCTCGCGGCCCAGTCGGGGGCCATCGCACAGGGGCTTACAACGTCGCACTTTTCGTTCAATGCAGGGCCAGGTCGGTGCGAGGCGTGTGCGGGTGAAGGCTCGGAAACGGTCGAAATGCAGTTTTTGGCGGACGTGTCGCTCGTGTGTCCTGTGTGCCAAGGCAAGCGGTTTCGCCCGACGGTGTTGTCGGTTCGGCTCGGGGGTTTTTCGGTCGCGGACCTGTTGGAAATGTCTGTCGAAGATGCGCTGGCCCAATTCGACAAGAAAACGGAACCCGATCCGGCGCTGCGACGAGCCCTTTTGCCGCTTGTGCGCGTCGGGCTTGGGTATCTGCCGCTCGGGCAGCCGCTGTCCACGTTGTCGGGTGGAGAGGCGCAAAGGCTGAAACTCGCGCGGGCACTTTCGGAACCTGCGCGCAACACGTTGTTTGTGTTGGATGAACCGAGCGCGGGACTTCATCCGCAGGACACCGAAAAAGTGGTCGCGGCGCTGCGTTCGCTGGTGGACCAAGGCGGGTCGGTCGTCGTGGTCGAGCACGATTTGGCGGTGATTGCACAGGCGGATTGGGTCATCGACATGGGGCCGGGCGCAGGGCCTTTTGGTGGAAACGTCGTCGCCGAAGGTCCACCCAGTGAGATTGCCAATGCTCCGACGAGAACGGGCACTGCGCTTCGTGCGCTCAAGACGGTTGCGTTTGCGGACCAGCCTGCGGCGCAAGCCCAGTCGCATGCGGCGATTCGCGTCGAGCGGGCGCGCGAACACAACCTGCAAAACGTGTGTTGCGACATCCCACATGGGGCGCTGACCGTCGTCACGGGGCCGAGTGGTTCGGGCAAATCCTCGCTGTGTTTCGATGTGATTTTTGCCGAGGGACAGCGGCGGTTCATGGAAACGCTTTCGCCGTATGCGAGGCAGTTTTTGCCCGAGATGCCAAGGCCGGATGTGGATGCGGTGGGCGGCGTGCCTCCGGCGATCGCGTTGTCGCAGCGGGTGAATCGAGCGGGGGCGACTTCGACGGTGGCGACGGTGACGGAGGTCGCGCACTACCTGCGTTTGCTGTACGCAAAGGTGTCCGTGCCGTTTTGCCCCGATTGCGATGAGCCGGTTCAGTCCACCGACGTCGAGGCGTTGTGTGAATTGTTTGCGACGCTGACGGGTGCGGCGACGCTGTATGCGCCGGTGGTGCGGGGTAGGAAGGGAACGTACCTGGAGGTCTTTTCCGCAGCGAGCCAGGCCGGTTTGAAGTTTGCGCGCGTGAACGGAAAGCTTGTTCCCGTCGAGCCTCCGCCGAGGCTGGCCAAAACGCAGGAACACCAGATCGACCTCGTGATAGCGCGGGGGCGTCCGTGTGATTTTTCAAGAGAGAGCCTGGAGCAAGCGATTGCGCTCGCCGACGGAAACCTGACGCTGGCACACGGTGCTTCGGAGGCTGCGTCGAGCGAACCCGATCGAACGTTTTCGGTCCGTCGAGCGTGCAGAAAATGCGGTCAAGGTGTTCCTGAACTCGACCCGCGTTTCTTTTCCTTTCATGTGAAACAAGGCCAGTGCAGCGTGTGCGCGGGAGCCGGCCACATGCCCGACGACGAGCATCGGCCTTGTCGAGAGTGTGGTGGGACGCGGCTTGCGAAACTGCCCCGAAAAGCGCGGCTGAAAGGTTTTACGTATCCGGCGTTGACGGCGCTGCCTGTCCAAAAAGTGCTGAATGTCGTCGAGGACTGGCATTTTTCGGGCAACGAAGAAAAGCTCGCGCGAGCTCCTTTGCAGGAACTTGTGCGACGGTTGAAGTTCATCGAGCAGGTCGGCCTGGGATACCTGTCGCTCGATCGTCTGGCCAGCACGCTTTCAGGCGGCGAAATGCAGCGGCTTCGTCTGTCGGCGCAGCTCGGCGCGGGGCTGACGGGCGCGCTGTATGTGCTCGACGAACCAACGATCGGTTTGCATCCGCGCGACACGGACCGCCTGCTTGCGAATTTGCGGGCGCTGACCGACTTGGGCTCGACGGTCCTCGTCATCGAACACGACGAAGCCACGATTCGCTCGGCGGACCACTTGATCGATTTGGGCCCGTCGGGAGGAAAACACGGGGGCCGAATCATCTCGCAAGGTCGCGCGGACGAGGTGCTTGCCGACGAGCTGTCTCCGACGGCGCACGCGCTCCGGGCTATGCCACCGCGTTTTTCGGCGCGGCCTCTGTCGGACAAACACCTTTTGCTGCGAGGCGCAAAGGTTCACAACCTGAAAAACGTGTCGCTGAAGTTGCCGATTGGGCGATTCAATGTGGTGGTAGGTGTGAGCGGGTCGGGCAAAAGCACACTGGTTCAAAAAGTGTTGTTCCCGACGCTGCGGAGGGCGCTGGGTTTGTCAGAAGACGGGCCGATAGTGCAGGTGGTTTTGGACGGAATCGAGCCTGTCAAACGGGCGCTTTTGGTCGATCAATCGCCGATCGGTCGCACGCCTCGGTCGGTGCCTGCGACGTTTCTGTCGATTTGGGACGAAATTCGTCGGTTGTATGCGTCGCTGCCGGACGCGAAAGTGCGCGGTTTTTCGGCGACGCGCTTTTCATTCAACACGGCTTCAGGCGGTCGGTGCTCGACGTGCGAAGGGCAGGGCGTCGAGGTCAGCGAGATGGCTTTTTTGCCCGATGTGGTTTCTCTGTGCCCGGCGTGTGGGGGGCTGCGGTTTGAACCGGCGACGCTGGAAGTCCGCTTTTTGGGTCTTTCGATCGGCGACGTGTTGAAACTGTCTGCCGAGGAAGCGACGGAGCACTTTGCGAATCATCCCAAAATTGTTCGACCTCTCAAAACGCTGTGCGAATTGGGGCTTGGCTACATCCAGCTTGGGCAAGGTTCGCACACGTTGTCGGGCGGGGAAGCGCAGCGACTGAAACTTGCGGCAGAACTGACCGCGCTTGCGAAGCATCAGCCGACGGTGTACGTCCTGGACGAGCCGACGACGGGGCTGCATGTGTCGGATGCGCGCCGACTCATCGAACTTTTGCAAAAACTCGTCGATCGAGGGGACACGCTGGTTGTGATCGAACATCACCCGGAAGTCATTGCGGCGGCGGATTGGGTCGTGGAACTGGGCCCAGAGGCGGGCGAACACGGAGGAGAGATTGTGTTTGCGGGCACGCCGAAAGCACTTGAACGGGCCGATACAGCGACGGGAAAATGCCTCGCCGCGCTGTTTCAATCCCGCCGAGAAAGGTACGACGAGACTTCGTCCTTGACTCGTTCGGACCACTCAACGACGGGTTCTGCGATTTTTTCTTCTTCTCGGTTGGCGGACCAAAGAAGCGCACCGTCATAGCCTTTGCGCTCGAGGTAGGACAGACGGCTGCGTGTGTCCTGTTCCGTGCCCAGCTCGGGCCAGGATTTCCAGCGCGCCGACGGAAACTCCCCGACGATGCACGGGCCAAAATCGCGCATGTTGTTTTGCGGCACAGCGTCGGGATCGACGTAGTAATGGAACTGGTGCAGGGTCAGACCCAACGCAATGGATTCCCACGCCATCATGCTGCGGTGTTTGGCGAAACCCACCGTCGATAGAAAGCCAGCCCGGTTGATTCGCTTTGCGCCTTCCGTCACAAAATCCTGCATCGCAACCAGGGGAACGGCCTTCTTTTCATCGGCCCAAAGCCCGTCGTCAGTACACCATTCCGGTTCATTGATGATCTCGACGGCGTACACGGTTTTTGGAAAACGCTGACACACGGCAAGGATCGGATCGACGAGGCGATCCAAAAGCTGTTGTCGCTTGTGTGGATCGATCAGGGCGTCGATTCGACCACACTTTACGATCGGTGATCCCTCGACGGGAACTGCGGGAAAGCAGAAGTGAAAATCCAAGATGGACGGCAACAGTTGGATGTCGGCCCGTTCGCAGAAAAGAAGAAGCTGCGCGAAATCGTCGAGAAACTCGGGGGACAGTTCGGGGACTTGGTGAAATCGCCATTGACCCGGACGGTGGGGGTCTTTTTCGGGTTTGTGATCGCCTGTGCCGAGGGTGGTGCCGTCTCCGATGAGAAACCAGCGCAGGACTTTGAGGCCGAGGACGCCAAACTCTTTGAGTTCATCCTCGATGGTGGTGGTCCAGGCGGCTCGTCTTCCCCACGGCGTGCCGGCGTCGGATGTCGGAGGCAACCCAAAATCCCAAGCGTAATTTCGCCAAGCGTAGTTCATACCGACGAACATCGAACACCTCTCTTTGTGAAACGGGGACCCGAGCGATCCCACCCAAAACCCGATCCTAAGCAAAGGAGGGGCAGTTTCTTGCGGGTTTGTCGGTTTCTTTTTGAATGAGGGTTCTTTGCCCAAAAAACAGTTGACGCACAGGCAGGTGGGCGCTATTAGTCGTGGGCCTCGGTCGATTGGCCTGGGGTACAGGCGCGTAGCTCAGTGGTAGAGCACTACCTTGACACGGTAGGGGTCCGCGGTTCAAGCCCGCGCGTGCCTACTCGAAGCATTGGTCCGCTCCATGGTCGACCTCCTCGCTTGTGCGGTGCCGGGCTGATTGCTTCGTTTCGAAGGAGATGTCCGAACATGCCCAAGCTCAAGTCCCACTCTGCCGCGAAAAAACGCTTCAAACGAACGGCGTCGGGGCATTTCAAGCACAAACAAGCCCACAAGAGCCACTTGCTCACGCATGAGTCCAGCAAACGCAAACGGCACTTGCGTGGAACAAAAGTCGTTCACAAGTCCAACGAACAAGCCATCCGAGAACTCCTCCCTTACGCCTAACCCCAAACCGGAAGCCGAAAGTCCACAGGGGGGCCGCTGGAGGGTGACGAGGCGGTCGTCTATTTGCCTGAAATCTGGAGCGGGAGGTCGCGCAGTCTGTAGCCGACTCCGCGCTCTGTTTCGAGCAGGTCTTGCGGCGCGCCCACCTGGTTCAGTTTTCGCCTGAGCGCCTTGACGTGCGCGTCGATCGAGCGATCCGTCACCGCGTAGCTTTCCCCAAACATCCGATCCAACAGCTGTTGCCGCGTGAACACCCGTTCCGGCGCGCTGACAAGCACTGACAACAGTTCAAATTCCGTCCGGGTCAAATCCAGTTGTTTGTCGGCAAAGAAGGCTCTGCGCGTCTCGGGGTCCAGATGAAGGACCGACCGCGTGGTCTTTCCGCCCTGCGCAATCGAAGGGGGCGTGGTCGGGCTGGCCATGTTCGCCTGTGTTCGGCGCAAAACGGCCCGGATGCGCGCGACGACTTCGCGTGGCGAAAACGGCTTGACGACGTAATCGTCGGCCCCGCCTTCGAGACCGGCCACGCGATCGGCCTCTTCATCTCGGCTGGTCAGGACAATGACGGGCGTGCCTTTGCCCATCCCGCGCAGCTTCGACAAAAGGTCAAACCCCGAACCATCCGGGAGCATGAGGTCGAGCACGATAAGGTCCGTCTCGCCAAGCCGCGCACACGCGCCGAGCAGTGTTTTTTCGTGCGTCACCTGAAAACCATCGCGACGCAGCGCATACAAAAGCGATTCGGCAATCGCGGTCTCGTCCTCAACGATCAATACGGAGGGCACGACGGCAGCATAGTCGGTTGCTTGGAAGTCACACAAGACGGTCTTTTCGCGGCCTTTTGGCGCGATATAGTCCGCGCATGACGCTTGGACCTGATTCCACCGCACATCCTGCGCCGTCTTCCGGCCTGTTTGTGCCGCATCGTCCGTTGCCGCCGCATGTGAATCCGTTTCGCAAAGACGCGCGGCTCGCGGACACCTATGACACGCACATCGAGCCCGTGTGGAATCGACCGTTTGCTGCGCTTCTGTCTCGGCACATTGCGGCTCTTTCGGGGAAGACCTCGCTGCTTCAGGTCATGTGCCACACCGGCAACCTGAGTCTGCACTTGCTCAGCCGGTTTCCGACGGCGCGTTTGATTGCGATCGATCCTTCCGAAACGCTCGTCCATGTCACCCGAACCAAGGCCGGGTCGCTTGTCGGCAAGCGGTTGTTTCTTCGGACTGATCCGTGCGAACCGCGCCTTTTGTTTGATGAGGCCGCGTTCGATTTGGTGGTCTCGAACCTGGGGCTTGCGGAAACCGCCGAGCCGCCGGTGCTTCTGCGCGAATTGGCTCGGGTGGCAAAGCCGGGATCGCAGGTGCTGGCGACGCTGCCGCTGCGGGGAACGTATGCCGAAATCTATTCCCTTTTTCAGGCCGAGCTGCACGAGCGCGAGGCTTCGCTTCCGCTGCTGGCTGCGCACGTGCAAAGTTGGCCCAGTGAAGAAACCGTGCGGGCCTGGGCGGACGCTGCGGGCCTGACCGATGTCGAGCTGACGGTGGTGCCGTTTTCCCTGTTGTTCGGCGGAGCAGCGGACTTGTACTACGCGCCGGTCATCGAATATGGGCCGCTTTTCGCCTGGAGGTCGCTGTTTGCACACGACCCGACGGCGATGCAGGAGGTGCTTTTGTCGCTTCGAGGCAAGATCGAAGCGCACTGTGCCCCGGTGTCTGCGGGCAAAAGCCCGAGGTCCCCTGCGCTCCGTCGGCCCTTTGTGTTGACCGTTCGCGCTGCGTGTCTGTCTGCGCGCCGACCGCTGTGATGAGGAAGGACAAGACCGTGTCCGCTTGGGGGCTCGCCGTCAGAACATCCACGCGACGAGTTGCCGCAAAATCACCCCGAGCACGATGCCCCAAAACAGCATCACCATGTTGTGGCTGGGGAGTGCCCTGGTTTTGGCGGCACCCACGGGTTCTGGCTGTGCGATGGCGGCAGGCGTCGCTGTGGCGAGCGCCGTCTGGGGTTTTGCCTCGGGCGTTTCGGGTTGGTTGCTGTTGGGCCCCGATGCCTCCGCTTGTGGCCCCGATGCCTTCGCGAGGTTCCCCGAGGGGTCGGTCGGGCTGACGGGAGTTTGCGGGCCGGTCGATTCGGCGTCCGAACCTGCCGCCGCCTTGTCGAGCGGGACTTCCTCAATCGGCAGCGCAAAGCCCAGCATTGCGTCCATGGGATGCGGCACCGTCGCCTGGTCTTCGACGATCTCGGGCACGCCCGCATCCGAGTCGCGCATTCCCGTCGCGACAAATTGCAACGAGGGTTTGGAATCCGCCTTTCCCAGTGCCCGCGCCGTGGCTTCCTGGGCCGCCGCGCTGTCCTGCATCCAGTCTGCAAACAGCGGCTTGAGTTCCTCGGGCAATGGTGCGCCCTCCCGCAGCGCCGCCAAGAAGTCGGCCACGGACGGAAAGCGAGCCGTGCGGTCTTTCAGGATCGCCCGCATGATCGCGTGCTCGGCGGCTTTGGGCACGTCGGGCCGCAGTGCTCGCAAAGGCTCTGCCGAACCGCGCATCACTTGCAGCACTGTGGCTGCGGTCGTGTCTGCCTTGAACGGTCGGCTGCTCGTGAGCGCCTGATACAAGAGCAGCGCAAGTGTGTATTCATCCGCCGCAGGCCCTATGTCCAGCGAAAGGCCCCCGAGCTGTTCCGGCGCTTGGTATTCCGGCTGTCCGATGCAGCCGTTCGGCGCAAATTCCTCAAACAACCGCGCCACGCCGACATCGAGCAGACGCACCCGCGCCACTCCATCTTGTTCAAACAGGTGTACCCGTTCTGGGCACAGCCCCCGGTGCGTCAAATCCAGCGCGTGCAGCGCCGACAAGCCCGCCCCGATTTGTATGGCGCACGACATGGCTTCGGGAAACAAAAGCGCCCCGCGCAAGAGCCGTTGCGACAGGTCCTCGCCCGGCTCGACGACCACCGCTTGGTAGGGGCGACCGTCTGTGCTGACGGCTGTTTCGACCACGACCGCGAGCGCCGGGTGCCGAAGTTCCCGCGTTTGTTCCGTCTCGGCCACAAAACGCTTCCACGCTGCCCCGTCCGGGTCCGTCGAAAACAGGCTCAACCGGACTCGACTGCCCTCGGGCCCGAGCGCCTCGTACAGTTCCGAAAGGCCTGTTCGCTGCCGGAGCCGCACAATTGAACACTGTCCCACCGTCGCGCCAGTCGGCAATTCTCTGCTCATTTTGTAGTGCAAGTTACAGGAGCATCCAAAAACAAACAACGCTTCTTTGCAGCCCCGCGCGCCGCCCCCGGCCCTTTGGGCCGAGGACAAGCCCCCCGGCCCTTTGGGCCGAGGACAAGCCCCCCGGCCCTTTGGGCCGAGGACAAGCTCCCCGGTCCTTTGGGCCGAGGACAGGTTGCGGTGGGGACGGGGCTGTTTGCGCAGGGGCGGGTCGGTTACGTGGTGGAGTTTTTGGTTTCGAGTTCTTGGGAGAGTCGGCGGTTTTTTTCCACAAGCTGGCCCAGGCGCTTCCACAGTCTGGACAGCGCGTTTTGCGACAGTTTCAGACCGAGCTGCGGATCGGCCCCCATGAGTTCCACAAGTTCAGCCACGGGAAAGATCAACATCCGCGTCGCGACATCCGCCCGGACGTGGGTTGCGCTTGGGGAGGGCACAAACGACAGCGCCCCGAACGGATCGCCCGGCCCAATCCAACCCACGCGCTTGTCTCCGTCGTAGACCGACAGCATTCCGTCCAGCACCAGGAACAGCTCCTCGACGAGCTCGCCGGCGGAAAAGACCGCTTGGCCGGGGGTGACGACCTGGCCGATGGCGATTTGCTGGACGCGCAGAAGTTCGTTGTAGGAAAACTTCGCAAACAGGTCCGCCTGCATCATCGCCTCGCGGATTTCGGCGGAACCGACGCGGATGGGCTGGGGAACGCCGCAATCGCCGACGCGCAAGACGATCGCCGTGGCGTTGTCGCGCCCGCCCGCCGCCAGGGCGTCCGAGATGAGGCTATTGACCGCAAACTCAGTCTGCTTGCGCAGCGCGTCTTCTATCGCGTGTTGCCCGACGAGCCCGTGGACCCCGTCCGAGCAAAGCAAGAACACATCCCCGGCGGCCAGATCGAAATAGGCGGTGTCCACCTCGACGCTGGGATAGACGCCGATGGCCCGCATCAGCCGGTTTTTGCCCGGATGCGCCTGGATGTCCTGTTCGTTGAGCAAGCCGCTTTGGCGGAGCGTCTGCTCGAACGTGTGGTCTTCGGTGAGTGGATACAGCACGCCGCCCAAGAAACCGTAGATGCGGCTGTCCCCGACATGCGCCAGAAACAAACCGCGACCGCTCACGAGGGCGACCGACAGCGTGCAGCCCATGCCGCGCAGGGCCGCGTCCCCTTGGGCCTGTTCGTGGATCTTGGCGCTGGTCGAAACGACGGTTTGCTTCAGAAACTGAAGCACCCGCCGCCTGTGCTCCGGCGAGGCCGTTTCGGACAAAAGCGCGCTGTGCTGGGTCACGGCGGCGCGCAGCTCGTCCACGGCCCGTTGCGCGGCGACTTCCCCGGCGGCGTGGCCACCCATGCCATCGGCCACAGCGAACAGGCCCAGGCTCGGCTCGCACACGAACGCATCTTCGTTGTTTTTTCGGACTCGGCCCACGTCGGTTTTGGCCGACGCGACCAACTGAACTCTGCAATCCCCCATTTGGGAAGGTCCCCCTTTCCACAAGGTCTGTGTCTGACGATGAGGATGATATCGCGCAAATGCCCCAAACAAGAGGAAGAGATTGCGATGTTCGGCAAGGTGGTGATAGGCTCCGTCGCCCATGGGTAGCAATCCTCTTTCTCCACGTCGGCGCACGGCGCTTGCATTCTGTCTTCTGTCCCTGTTTTGCGGCGGGGTCTTGGGTTGTTCCCGCACGATTGGCGATGCGTGTGCGAACAACGTGGAATGCAGCCCGCTTGGGGACCGGTTTTGCGATGTGGCGTCTCCGGGCGGGTATTGCACGGTCGAGGGCTGCGACCAAACGTCGTGCCCGGATTCATCGGCCTGCGTGCGTTTCTTTTCGATGCAAAAAGGCCGACCCGCCTGCAACGCGGGCCTGGTGGTGCGCCCAGACTGCCAAGGCGCAGGCTGCTGCAAACCCGGCCAGCCCGGTTGCTGCAACATGGGAGAACGCTGCGTGTGCGATGAGCCCGATTGCCAAAAAGGTTTCTGCGCCAGCGAGGCCAGCGAACGGCGGTACTGCATGAAACCGTGCGATACAAACGACGATTGCCGCAGCGGATATGTCTGTTCGGTGACGGGGGGCTCCGGGGCCCTGTCGGTGCTTTACAAGGACACGGACGGAAACATCCAAAACCCGACGCACCATTTCTGTACGCCCCCCAAGTAGCCCCAGAGGCCGGATCGCCCACGCAAACTGAAGACCCCACAAAACCCCCGCACAGCACCAAGAAGGCAGCCCATGAACCGGACCCCCCAGCAAAACACGACAAACAGGGTGGTGCGGGTCGTGTCGGAAGGGGGTTCGTGGATCGTGCGGCTGGTCGAGGCGCTGTTTCAAACCACCTGGCGTCTGCGGACGTATCTTCTGAAGCGCGTGTTTTCGAGCCTCCTGTCCGTGCTGGGCGTTGCGGTGCTGACCTTTTCGATGCTGCACCTCATCCCCGGCGACCCGGTGGAAAACCTGCTGGGGGAAGACGCTCGGCCCCAGGACAAAATCGAGCTGCGGCGCTGCATGGATCTGGACCAAACCCTGCCGGTCCAGTTTGGGCGGTTTCTGAAGAGCATCGGGGACGGAACGCTGGGGTATAGCTGCCCCGACCGGAAGACCACCGTGATGCAGCGGCTTGCCCAGGCGCTGCCGCACACGGTGAAGCTTGCGATGTGTTCGATGACGTTGGCGCTTTCTTTGGCGCTGCCGCTGGGGATTTTCGCCGCGCTCAAGGCACGGACGAAGTGGGATGCGGCGCTGACGGTGGTCGCGCTGCTCGGCATCAGCTTGCCGTCCATGTGGCTGGGGCCGATGCTCCTTTATGTGTTTCACGCCCTGTTGCAATGGATGCCAGGGCCGGGGGAGGAAGTGGGGACGCTGGCGAGTCTTTTTCTGCCGTCGGTGATGCTGGGCACGCACCTTTTGGCGATGCTGGCGCGGATGACGCGATCGTCTTTGCTCGACACGCTGCACGAGGACTATGTGCGAACGGCCAGGGCCAAAGGCTTGCCGGCGTGGAAGGTGGTGCTCAAACACGCGATGCGGAATGCGCTCTTGCCGGTCATTACGGTGGCGGGGATGCAGTTCGGCGCGCTTTTGGCGGGTGCCGTCGTGACGGAAAAGGTCTTTGGCCTGCCCGGTCTTGGGACCACGCTGCTCGATGCGATTTCGCAGCGGGACTACCGCGTGGTGCAGGGCGTGACGCTGGTGGTGGCGGTGATGTATGTGGGGCTGAACCTGCTGGTGGATGTGCTGTACGCGGCGGTCGATCCAAGGATTCGCGCATGACGGGCCCAGGGGACAAAACCCGGTGGACGCTGCCGGCGCTTGGGGGGGCGGCGTATGTGGGGGCGGGGCTTTTGCTTGTGTTTGTGCTGATGGGGCTTGTGGGGCCGTGGCTTTTGGGGGGATCGCCGACTGCGCAGAACCTGGATCATCTGCTAGAGGGGCCAAGCCGCGCGCATCTTTTGGGCACGGACGAAAACGGCTGCGATGTGCTGACCGAGCTTTGCCATGGGGCGCGTCTGCTTTTGGGTTTGTGCGTGTCGGTCGTCAGCTTGTGCCTGTTTTTGGGTCTGCTGTTGGGGGTGTCGGCGGGGTATCTGGGGGGCCTGTGGGATGAGCTGGTCATGCGCGTGATTGATGTGCTGCTGGCGTTTCCGGGCATCTTGCTCAACATCGCGATTGTGGCGGTGACACCCAAGGCGGGGGTCGGGGTGCTGATTTTTGCGCTCGCGGTGAACGGGTGGGTCGGGTATGCGCGGGTCGCGCGGGGCCAGGTGTTGCGGGTGCGCGAACAGGAGTTTGTGCTGGCGGCGCAGGCGCTCGGATGCAGTCCCCTTCGCATCATGTGGCGGCACATCCTTCCGAACATTTTGTCCCCCATCATTGTGCAAGCGACGTTTGGCTTGGCGGGGGTCGTGCTGGTGGAAGCCAGCCTGAGTTTTCTGGGTCTTGGGCCACAGGTCCCCTATACCTGGGGTGCGCTGCTTTCCCAAGGCACGAGTTCCTTTTGGAGAGCCCAACACCTGTTGCTCGCCCCCGGTCTGTCCATCGCGCTGCTCGTCCTTGGCTGCAACCTCCTTGGAGACGGCCTGCGCGACTACGTAGACCCCAAACGCAAACGCTCCGCCTAACCCCTTTTCAAGACAACGGTCGTCTTCCCCCAAGACGATCGTTGTCTTCCCAAAGGACGATCAGGGTCTTGCCCTAGGACGATCAGGGTCTTGCCCTAGGACGATCAGGGTCTTGCCCTAGGACGATCAGGGTCTTGTTCTAGGACGATCAGGGTACCTCGCACGTACGATCGGGGTACCTCGCACGTAGGATCGGGGTACCTCGCACGTACGATCAGGGTACCTCGCACGTACGATCAGGGTACCTTGCACGTACGATCAGGGTACCTCGCACGTACGATCAGGGTACCTTGCACGTACGATCAGGGTACCTCGCACGTACGATCAGGGTACCTCGCACGTACGATCAGGGTACCTCGCACGTACGATCAGGGTACGGCGGCAGGCTCACATCGATCCACAAACAGGATCTATGTGGTGTCATGTAGGATAGTTTGGTGAGGTCCCAGGGGTCCTCAAAAGGCTTTTTGCGCGGGAAATGCACACGCCGGGGTTGACGCCGGTCCGCAAGTTTGAAACTACTTCCCTTTCGGAGGTCACACGCCAGTCTGGAACAGAGCCTGGAGGCTGCGCTCGAGCTCGTCCGTGACACCCGTGCGCAAGCCCGCAGCGAGGCGTCCGAGGCCGGATACATGTTCTACGGCATGCTCCAAAGCGCAGCGGCCCGCATGCCCGAACTGCAAACCGTCATCCAGGACCTGTCCGAGGTCCTGTCCCCCCGAACCCGCCGCAAACCCAAAACCCCCTAAACCCCAAAACCCGCCCTCCTCTTTCGCCCGCCGCATCCCAACGACGAACTCCCAGAAACGGCAGTGCTTGAGCACTGCATACGCACTGGCTCAGACAGCCAGGCCTACCGGACGACCTGCCGACCCGGGCCCGTTCCTTGGGTCCTTCCCTGGCCCGTCCCCTGGCCCGTGTTTGTTCTGATGGGGCTTGTGGGGTCGTGGCGTTGACAGTCACAAGGTGGGGTCTGTATAAACCCGGTAGGATGAGGACCAACTAGATCCACGCGAGGCAAAACATGTGTACCAACATCAAAAAGTGGGGAAACAGTTTGGCCATTCGGCTACCCAAGTCCATCACCGATAAACTCCGTCTTACGGAAGCCTCTTTGGTGACCCTCACGATCGAAGAAGGGAAGATCGTCATCACGCGGGCTCAGGAAACTCCAGACCTTTTGAAGCTTGTCGCGGCCATCACGCCCGACAATCTTCATCCCGAAACAGATTGGGGCCCGCCTGCTGGCAAAGAGGTCCCTTGATGCCGCGAAAAACAAAACCCAAAGGCAAGGTCGACCTGCCCAAACTGGAACGCGGCGGCAAGAGAGGGGGCACCGCTGGAAACGGGCGGAATGGGGGGCTACTGGGGGTCGGTTTGCAGGCGTTTGTGGGAGTGGCTTAGGTAGGCGGCAACACCCATCCACAGGGCGCACAACGACGCGGCCAGAAACGACACCGCCACGTTCCCAAAACCCAACGCCGACAGGCCTCGGCAAAGCCAACTGCCCGCCATGTCTCCCGCCCGACAGACCGCCGTGTCCATGAAGTTTTTGGCTTGGTACTTTTCGACCGGGGACAGCACGTTGAACAGCGTTTCACGCGACGGTTTCGCGATGGCGTATTCCGACGCGCGAGCCAGCACCAAAAACACCACCAGAACGGTCAGCTTGGGAAACATCGCCAGGCCCACAAAGCCTGCGACCCCCACCAAAGGGGCCAGCGCCAATCCCGCCACAAGGCCCAGTTTGACCCACAAGGGCCTGAGCACAAACAATTGCAACACAAGCACCAGCACATTGACCGACAAATCAATTCGCGCCAGCAGCGCCGTTCGCTCGGTCGAGGATTGAATCGCGGTGCGTATGATTTCGACTTGCTGCAAATACAGCACCGTGGACGTAACCGTGAACAAAATCAGATACCCGCAAATCCCACGCAAATACGGAGACGACAGTGCCAATTGGATGCCCACCCAGATAGACGGTGGTTTTTGGGTGGTTTTCGGGGCTTCGTCAAAGAGCTGCTGGCGAGACCACGCGGACAGCTTGAAGACAAACACCACACTGATGAGCAGACAAGCCAACGCCACAAGCAGCAAATTCAGCGGGCCCACCGACCGAACCAGCAGCGTTGCGAGCGACGGTCCCGCGATGGCGCCAGCCGTTCCGCCCGCCGACACAAAGCCGTACAGCCGCTTCGCTTGCTCGGTGTTCCACAGGTCGGCCATGAAGCTCCAAAACACCGAAACCGCGAACAGATTAAACACGCTGACCCAAACAAAGAACACGACCGTCGCTTGCACAACATAGTGCTGGGTCGCGAACAGCACCCAAAAGACAAACAGATGGCTCCCAAAAAACAAATACACGTACGGGAGCAGCTTTCTTCTGGGAAAACGCGAAAACAGATAGCCGAAGACCGGCGTGATGATGAGCATCACGAAAAACACGACCGTAAACAGTTGATTGACTGTCTTCACGCCCGCCCGAATGCCCATTTCATCTCGCACCGGGCGCAGCAGGTAATACCCACACAGCAAAAAGAAGAAATAAAACAGCGACCACAAAAGCGGCGGCCATTCGTCTTTGCGGACGAGCATCAGCTTGTCTTTCAACAAAGACCGAGACTTCGCCAGCGCGGTTTCCGGTTCGTTTTTCGGGGGATTATTCGTGGTCGTCATCGTCATCGCTGTCGTCGTCATCGTCCTCGCTCAAGTCGGAAGGCACCGTCGTGTCTGCGCTGGGTTTCAACCTGTGTTCCAAGCGGGTCCGCACGGCTTGTTCGACTGCGCCCAGCTCATCCAGCAGCGACTCTGGCACCCAAAAGTGTAGAACCCGGTCTGCCGCTTCGACTTTGGCCCGCACAAACTCCCCTGCGGGGGTCTGCAACCGCTCCGGGGCATCGGCGAAACAGAGTTTGCACAGACATGGAAGGGGGCCATCGTCTTGATGGACGGCCAGATTGTAGGGGCGGCTCACCTTGACCGTGGCGGCCAGAAGCAGCGCGGCGTCTTCGGGCACAAGTTCTCGCGGCGTTTGCAGCGACATCCCCAGCGCACCGAACTTGGTCGGCAGCCCTTTTCCGTTCTCGAACTTGAGCCGCTTTTTCACCAACCGCAGATTCACAATCGGCGTCTGATTCGGGCTCGCCGTCCACTTCGTTCCATCGAACACCGGCGCATCAAGCACCGCGCACAGCCACAGCACTTCCCCTTTGGGCCGCACCGTGACCAAAAACAGCCGGCTCAAGGGGTCGAGTTTGTGCAGGTGTTTGTTTTGGCTGTGATACGCCGAAAGGGGCAGAACCTGACCCAGCTTGGCTTTGGGGAAGTCCTTCTCGAACACGGCCTTGCTGATGAGGGCGAGCATGTCGGGCATGAGGACTACTTTACCGGAATGCCTCACGCCGAAGGGAAAACTCCTGCGGAGCACGGGCAGCGGCGGGGACTTTTACGGAAGCGCGCCAAACGATGGCACGGGCGCAGCGGCGGGGGCCGGGACTTGGACTTCGACTTGGACCGGGACTTGACCTTGGCCAGGCACTTGGCCAGGCACTTGGACTTGCGCCGACGTTTTGCCGAACCGTCGCTCTCGTCGGCCAAAATCGGCCAGGGCGGCCATCAGGTCTGCGGGCGCAAGGTCGGGCCACGCGCAATCCACAAAACAAAGCTCGGCGTAGGCGGCCTCAAACACCAGTGCGTCTTCGAGTCGTCGCGCGGAGGGAAAAGGGGTGTTGCTCTTTGCATACAGAAGCAAATCGACCGGGGGCAGCGGCGCGGTGAGCAGGCGCGTTTTCACAAGCCCGGGGGTGATGGACTCCGCCAGCCGCTTTCCCTCCCGAACCTCCGTCGCCAGCTCGCGGCACACGCGCAACAGGTCCCCCCGTCCGCTGTAGCCCAAAAGCAACGTCAAGGTCATGCCCGAAGCCTGGCAGGTTTGCTGCTCCAGCGTCTGGCACGCCTGCGCGACCGTGGGCGGAAGCCCCGCCGAAGCATTCGGGCAAAGCACCCGCACCGACAGGTCACGCGCTCGGTCGAGCAGGGCCTGCAACGCATGCAGACACGCGGCCTCGTCCCCATGGGCCCCCACGCCCGCCCCGCTCGCCATCGAACTGGAGAGCGTCAGAAACCGCACGCCCGCCGTGACCGCCGTTTCCGCCGCCGTCCCCATCGCCTGGCCAAAAGCCCAGTCTTCCCCCATCCAAATCGCCACATGTTCCGCACGTTGTTTCATCGAATAAGCCCCTCAGGTGTTCTGCTTCCGTACCGAATAACCGAATCAGTGTTGCGAAAGGCTCGTACAACAAACCGAACCCGAAACGCCAGTTTTCAAGCAAGCGGTGAAGAAACCAAGAACCCAGCGGGAAACTTCGATGAATTGCACCCCAAAGACGCCGGGGCGTCCGGGGTCAGGACAGGACGGCGGTGCATTGGGTGACAGCGAACTCCAGGTCGGTTTCGGTGACGACCAGCGGCGGGGCCATTCGGAGCACGAAGTCGTGCGTCTCTTTGCAGAGCACGCCGCGTTGGGCCAGCGCCTCGCAAAAGGGCCGCGCCCGGCGGTGGAGCTCGATTCCCACCAACAGGCCCCGCCCGCGCACTTCTTTCACATGTGGGCTTTTGATCTGGCGCAGCCGTTCCAGCAAGCGCACCCCCAACGCCGCGGCCCGGGCGGGCAGATCCTCATCCACCAGCACCGACAACGCGGCGCGAGCCACCGCACACCCGAGGGGATTGCCTCCGAACGTGCTGCCATGGCTGCCGGGCCGAAGGACCTCCATCACCGCGCGTGACGTGAGCACTGCCGACACCGGATACACCCCGCCCGACAGCGCCTTGCCCAGAATGGCCACGTCGGGTTTGACCCCTTCGTGGTCGCAACACAAAAGAGACCCCGTGCGCCCAAGCCCCGTCTGGATCTCGTCTGCGAGCAGCAGCACCCCCCGTTCCTTGCACAGCGCCGCCGCCTTGGACAGATAACCGACAGGCGGAATCAAAATCCCTGCCTCGGCTTGAATCGGCTCGACCAAAAACGCGCAGGTCCGTTCGTTCATGACCGCAGCCAGCGACTCGATATCCCCAAACGGCACCGACACAAAACCTGGCGCAAACGGCCCAAACCCGTCTTTGTACAGGGGCTCGGACGAAAAACCGATGATGGTCGTTGTCCGCCCGTGGAAATTGTTGTCGCACACGATGATCTCGGCTTGGTCGGGCGCAATCCCGCGCACCGTGTACCCGTACCGTCGCGCCAGTTTGATGGCTGTCTCGACCGCTTCCACCCCCGTGTTCATCGGCAGCGCCGTTTCGTACCCGAGCAGCGCGCACACCTCTTGCTCAAACAGCGGAAGCTGGTCGTTCCGAAACGCCCGCCCGGTGATCGTCAGCCGCTGCGCCTGCTCGCACAGCGCCGACACGATGCGCGGGTGCGCGTGCCCCTGATTCACTGCGGAATACGCCCCCAGGCAATCCAGATACCGTTTCCCCTCAACATCCGTCAGCCACGCGCCACTTCCGTGCGCCAGCACCACGTCGAGCGGTTTGTAGTTGTGCGCCCCGTATTGTTCTTCCAGTTCCACAAAACGCCGCGTCGCCAGCGGCAGTGTCTTGCCCGTGTCATTCATGGCCTGGACCCTCCTGCTGAGCCGCCTGCAAAAGCGTGTCAGCAATCTCCTTGGCCGCCTGCCGGGCCTGCGCCACCTGATCTTTCGAGAACGACACGGCCCCCACTGCCGGATGCCCTCCGCCCCCGTATTGGCCACACAGCGCCGCGATGTTCGCCGTCCGCCGTTTCGACCGCCAGGGATTTGACCCCACGCTGATCTTCGTCCGCCCCGGCAGAGCCGACAGCCCCACCACGTAGTGCGCATCGGGGTACAGGTAGTACGGCGCGAACTTTCCGATGGCGATCTGCGGTTGGTCGATCACGTCGAACGTGACCACGCCGTTTTTCACCTGGGCTCGCTGTCGCAAAAGCGAAAGCGCCTGTTCCCGTTGCCGTTCGAGCGGTGCCAACACCGCCTCGATGTGCGGTTGCGCCGCAATGTCGGCCAGCGGAAGCTGCAGCAGGTCCCGGATAAAGCGCACTTTGTGTGCGGGGTCTCGGTTGTGTTCCACCCACAGCATCAGTTTCAGCGCCGGCTCTTTGCACAGGACCGCTTGCTCGGGGCTGTCGAACTTGGCCCCGTCAATCAGGTCCGCCCAAGCAATCAGGTCCGCGTGGGGCGTCGTGTCAAAGCCGAACGTCTCTTTCACGCAGCCGGCCAGGAACTTGCTGCACGACCGCGCCTTTGGGTCATAAAAATGGCGCGGGTTTTTCGCTGCCAGAAAGTAGGCTCGGTCGGGGTCCGACTGAAACGCGCTCTCGTGGTGATCAAACCACCACGTCAGGCGCGGGTCGCTCGAATACCGAAAGTCTACGCAAGCGTGTTCGACCCCCGGCGAGGCCACAAACGCCCCCTCGAACACGTCGCCGGGTCCGTGTTGCAGACCCACGAACTCGAACGTCGCGTCGGCAGAGACGCACCGCCTGTAAAACTCCGAAAACAGAGCCGCCGACGTGGCCCCGTCAAAACAGTTGTCATGAAACAAAATTCGCATGTGCATGGTTGGTCCGTTTTCTACGCGATCGCCCTCGTTAGATGGCCACAAATCGCACATCCCTCCAAAAACAACCCACAAAAGCCGCCAAGTGATTTCGGTAACGAATGCGCACTTGGACCCGTCACCCAAGCAAGACCCACATGGGGCGCATTCGATGGCGTGCGGAAGATCTGGGTTTTGTTTGGGAATGTCTTTACAATGAGGCGCGATGCGTCGTGTCGTCGGTTATGTACGGGTGTCTACGGACATGCAGGCCGCTGATGGGTTGTCTCTGGATGCGCAAGAGGCGGCGATCGGTCAGTACTGTGCTGCGCACGGGTACGTCCTTGTCAAAATCTGCAAGGACGTGCTGTCGGGAGGCAAATCGGATCGGCCCGGTTTGCAAGAAGCTCTGAAGCTTCTGGAGCGGTCGGCGGACCTTTTGGTCGTGCTCAAGTTCGACCGGTTGAGTCGGTCGATCAAACACTTCTGCGAGCTGTACGAACAGTACTTCAAAGACGGGCGGAAGGAGCTTGTCGCGATTCGGGAGTCGATTCGGCTGGATTCGTCGCTCGGGCGGGCACTGGTTAGCATCTTGCTGGTGTTTGCACAGATGGAACGGGAGGCCACGGGGGAACGGACGCGCGAGGCGATTCGACACTTGCGGAATCGGGGGTATCACTTCGGGAAAGTGCCATACGGAATGCGCACGGTGCCCGCACAGGACAACCCCCGTTTTCGAGTGTTGGTCGAAGAACCCGAGGAACAACGGGCGCTTCAGCTGATTCGGGAGATGCTCGCAGACAAGCAACCGAGTCGGGAAATCGTGTCGCGACTAAACGGCCTGGGCATGAAGCCTCCGCAAGGGGAAAAGTGGACGCAGAGTTTGCTGTACAACCTGCGGGTGCGGCAGAAGTTGCAAAAACCCCGGCCTCACAATGTGCGCCCCCATTCGGATGAGGACGTACGCGACCGAATGGTGGAACTGCACAACGATGGTCACGTTCCCAGGGAGATCGCGGAACGACTGAATCGCGAGGACTTTGTTCCGCTCAAGGGCAGTCGGTTTACGGAAAAAAGTGTGCGCGGTCTCCTGTCGCGAACAGAGGAAGCAAAACACATGACTCCCAAACGCTTCCTGGAGGTCCTTTTGGAGCGGATGCAGCGGGAACATGAAGAACACTTTCCCGACGAACAGTGGCCGAAACCGGGGTACGGAAAACTTGCGCGGTACTTGATGCAGGCCGGGTATGTGACGCCGCGCGGACATACACACTGGTGGCCCGCGCAGGTGCAACAGCTCATGGAAGGGCACTTCGATCAGCACTACGCCCGCGCCAAAGAAGTCCCGGTTTCTTAGAACTGAAGGGACAGGGTTTCTAGGTACGTGGGATAGCTCTTGGGGAAGACGCTGGTGTCGAGGGTCCAGCGGTCATGCCCGGTCATTTCGTATCGGATGGGATACGGACGGACGCGAGCCCCTTTTCCGGCGGGGTCCACTTCCACATCGCAGAGCATCGCGCGATTTTGAACCACGACGCGCCCCTGATACGCAGCGCCCGCAGCCATCACGAGGGTTTGCCGATACGGAGACGCAACCCACTGCGCTTCGTTTTCGTGCAAGTGCCCCCGGAGCACAAAGTGACAATGTTCCTGAAGCAACTGCTCGATGTTTCGCCGCTCGATTTCGGACAGGTCGTGCAGCGGATGGTGCATGAGCGCGATTTTCACCTTCGCTTTTTGGACGTGTCCTAACGCCGCCCGCAAGAGAGGTTCCCCGACGAACAACTTGCCGCTGTCATCATCGGCCTGCGCAAACCACGCTGTGTTCAGGGGAATGATTCCCAACTCGACGTTCCGCACGGTCAGGATTTCCGCTTCCGACGTGGCCAGGCGGGCCTCGGTTTGTCGAAGCGGACTCGTTCCAAAGTGCCCCGCTTTGTAAAACCGATTGTAGAAATTCACCCACGCATCGAACTTTTTGAGGTGCCACCGTTCCGCCGGGGGATGAAAGAAGTGCATGGCATCGTCGTGATTCTGCAGCGTCCGTTGCAGACCGAACCCCTTTTGCCGCGCGACATCGTGATTCCCAGGGACGAGCAGGACATGTTGTGTCGCAACTCCTGCGTGTTCGCACAAACGCAACAGATATTCCTCGGCCAGCCGGTATTCGGACTCTGCGCCACTTTGCGCGATGTCTCCGGTCACGAAGATGCAATCCAGACCGCGCCCAGCCCGCCGCATGTCATCCATGGTGTTGAGCAGGGCCTCGAGCACGATTCCCGCACCCTGCGTGTGGTGTTTTTCGGAAAAATGGAAATCCGAGACATGCAGCCAGCGGATGGTGTGTGGTCCCGGAGGCGTGTGTACTGGTTCTGTGCGGAGCAGCTCGATGCGGCGATGCTCGTCGCTGCTTTGGCCGGGGTGATGGTTTGTGTGGTTTCCCACCGCGCGTTGGGTGGACGCAAGAACGTCCCCGCGCCGTCGCAAAAAGATCTCAATCGCTCGGCTTCGGGGGACGGCGAGCCTGCGCTCCCAACTCACAAGCCCGTCAAGATACGCGCGCCCATGTTCCTCCCAAGTGAAGGGAACCGGATGGGACAGAAGCGCGGACATGCCATCAAATGCGCTCGGCAAAAACGGACTGGATCCGGCTCCCAGCATCGAAGGGGGCAAGGGCAGAATTCCTGGCGAACTGTGTGCGGGGGTGGACAAATCAGGCAAGTCGCTTCGGCCCGCAAACGCGGCATCCAGAAGTTTCTGGCTCGCCTCCCATTCGCGTTCGGACGCCCGCAAAAGCTGCGCGAGTTCCCACAGTTTGTGCCGCAGCGCTTCGATGTCTTGCAGCTTCGCGAGCATCTCGAAAAATCGGTCGCACAAATCCGGCCAACCGCCCGTCAGCTCGTGCAGCGTCCACAGAAGTTCCGCCAAAAGCTGCGGGTCCTCGCGCGCGAGCCGAAGTTGAGGAAGCGCATCCAAAAACTCGGCAACTTGCGGCGTGAAGACGACATTGACGGGCAACGCCATGAGTTCCGACGCCTGCCGCAGCCACGGACTCGACCGCTTGTCCGTCAAACTGTCGGTCGAAAGCAGCACAAAACACAGCCTCGGCGTCCGCCTGAGCGAAAACGGAGAGACCGGCAACAGCGCCTCGGTTGCGTCGGTGAAGAGTTGATACAGATTGCCGATGTACAGCGGCACCAACACATGCAATTTGTTCTGCGCCAAATACTCTTCGACGGAAATCAGGATCTTGTCGGTCGGCAATTTTTCGAAAGCCGAAACCTGTCGTCGCTTGGCCGGAGGCATCGTCTGCGCGATGCGATCCACGATGGCTTTCAGAAGCTGCGGCACCGACGCATGCAGCGACGCACGAACCGGGGCGGCGAGCCGAAAAGTCAGGTCTTCTTCGCCGTGTTCCACTTCGGCTGCGGGGTTCCAATCCCACGACGCATGCAGACCCAACACCACTTCGAGAGATTCCTCGAGTGCTTGTGAGAAATACAGCACATGGCCGGAAACTTCGCGCCCGTCCAAACTGACCGCCGGATACCACAAACAGTGCGCCCTCAGGCGTTCGATGGGTACCGTTTTTCCCGACGCAATGTGAACGGCAACCCGTGGAAACACGTACTGTCCTAAACCCACGCAAACCTCCTGTCCGTAAGCCGAAGCATACGACGACTTTCGTGACGCCGTGTGACTTGGCGCAAGGTGTCGCAAAAGCGCCAACGCGCGACAGCGTTCACTCGTCGGCCAAGCCCATCGGTTGAGAGGGCAGGGTTTTGCCCGGATGCAGGATTTCGCCCGCTCGGATCGTTTCGAGTGTGCCTCGCGGTGTGCGCAGGACCAGCGCGCCGTCGTCCGAAAGCCCGAGCGAGATGCCTTCCACATCGCGTTCTGCGGTGTGAACAAACAGCTGCTGACCGGGCGCACACGACGGGGACGCCGCCGCAAAATCGGAAAGAACCCAAGCTGGGCCGTTTTGCTCAAGCCGCGCGAAGTCTTGCAGCAAAACCGGCACGAGTCTGTTCGCAAACGTCTGTGGCGTTTCGGAAAAGGCCGTGCCGTGGCACAGCTCGCCAAGGCTTGCGCCAGGGACACCCGGCGGGAAGGACTGTTCGGTGAGGTTTGCTCCGATGCCGACGATGACGAACTCGCAAACACCGTTTGAAAACGAAGCTTCCGTCAAAATGCCTGCAAGTTTGCGCAAACCCTGCGGCGTGGCGACCACGACATCGTTTGGCCACTTGAGGACAGGCGGAAACTTGGCACCGCCGTGTTCAAGAAGGACCGTGCACATCGTGCGAAGGACGGACAAACCTGCGACCAGGGTCAACAGCGGCAACCTGCAAACGGGCAGGGCAGGGCGGAGGATCACGGACAAATACAGGCCGTGTCCGGCAGGCGAAAAAAACGTGCGGCCATGGCGACCTCGACCCGCAGTCTGCTCGTCCGCTGTGACCACCGTGCCGTGCGGGGCAAAAGCCTTGGCCAGCGTTTTGGCCTCGTCGTTTGTGGAACCGCAGACCGGAACATGATGAAACGTCGCCGAAAACATCGAGAGCCAGGGAGCGAGTCAGTCACATTGGATGAGGTGCCATAGTTTTTTGCCGCGCCGGATCGCGACGAACGCTCCGTGGAGCAGGTCGTTTTCCTGCAAACGATCGTCGAGGCCAACGGGCCGACCGGACACCGACACCGCACCTTGCTGCAAAAAATCGCGGGCCTCGCGCTTGGATTTGGCGAGCGGTGTTTGCACGAGCAAGTCCAGAATCAGCGGGGCTTGGTCTTGTGCGATCAGGCTTTCTTTCGCGAGGCGGGTTTTTGGCACGGCGGCGAAGACTTCCTGCAAAAGCGGCAACGACAGCGAGCGGACTTGGCCGGAAAAAAGGGCCTGGGCGGCTTGCTCGGCCTGCGCGCGTTCGGTGGGGCCGTGCAAAAGTTCGGTCATGTGCCCGGCCAACGCACGGTGAGCGACGCGAGCGCCGGGATCTTGCGTGTGTTGGTTCGCGAGATCGGCGATTTCGGGCAGCGACAAAAACGTAAACAGGCGCAGGTATCGTTCTACGTCGGCGTCGTCCGTGTTCACGAAAAACTGATAGAGGGCATACGGGCTGGTCTTGTCGGCGGTGAGCCAAATCGCGCCGGCCTCGGTTTTCCCGAATTTGCCACCGTCTGCTCGGGTGACAAGCGGCGCGGTTACGGCGTAGCTTTCGTTGTCGCCGTCGGGCAGCGCGCGACGGATGAGGTCACAACCCGAGACAATGTTGCCCCACTGATCACTGCCGCCCATTTGAAGGGTCACGCCGTCTTGCTTGCGCAAATGCAGGAAATCGTAAGCCTGCAAAACCATGTACGAAAATTCGGTGTAGCTGATGCCTTGTTCCCGTTTTTCCAGGCGATCGCGCACCGAATCGCGCTGGATCATCGCGTTGACGGAAAAGTACTTGCCGACTTCGCGAAGCGCCTCGATGTAGGTGAGCGAACCGAGCCAGTCGAGGTTGTTGCGCAGCACGGCGCCTGCTGTCCCAGAAAAATCGAGCAGCCGTTCAAAAATGCGCGTCTGGCGAAAGACGTTGTGCTCGATGGTTTCGCGGGAAAGAAGTTGGCGCTCGGCGGTTTTTCCTGACGGATCGCCGATGAGGCCCGTGCCGCCGCCCATCACGACATACGGTTTGTGGCCCGCTTGCTGGAAATGGCACAGCAACTTGATCGGAATGAAGTTGCCGATGGTCAGCGAGTCTGAAGTGGGGTCAAAGCCGGCGTAGCCTCGACGGCTGCCGCTTTCGAGATAGGTTTTGAGGGCGTCTTCGTGGCTGGCTTGGTGCAAAAGCCCACGGCTGCGGAGTTCGGTCAGAAAATCGTGTCGCATGGTGAGCGCGCACGGTACAAAAGCCGCGCGCAACAGTAAACCAAGGACGAACGCAGAGAGACGGGAGGAGGAAAGAGAGAGCCAGAATTACTTGGGCGGGTTCTTGATTCGGTCGTCGAGCCCTTCGTTGACGAATTTCTCAAGCTCTGGGATTTTCGTGACGGTTTGGCGAATGCGCTCGATGCGACGCGAGTAATCGCGGCAAGCAAGTTGATTCGGATCGCCGATGACCATGTTCTTCAATAGATCTGTCGGCTGAATCGGAATCACGATGTCTTTGGGCAATCCCTTGACCGGCTTTTCCTGGAATTGGCCGCTGACCGACGTGCGGTAACGCAGCTTCATCTCAGCCGGCTCGCAGTTGGTTTCGCCCTTGTTCGGGCAAACCACGCCACCCAGGACCGACAGCATCGCCTGCGGCAGTTTTTGGCTGTAATCAAACGTCACAGCAAAGGGCTGTCCGAGCTTCGCGGCTGTCTCGGGGTTTGGCTTCAGACATTTCTCCAACGCTTCGCGATCGTTTTTCGTGAGCGCTGCATGAAGCTGCACTTCCCGGAAAAACTCGGTCACGGTGTTGTAGTAGTCGAACATCGATCGAACGAGCTTGCCGTTGAATGTCCCGAGCAGAGGAGAAAAGAACTTGTTGCTAGCGTCCGGCTCGGTCAAGTCAAGGCCAGCCAACTTTTCAAGCGTCGCAACCGATGGGGCTTCGCCCGGCTTCGTTTCTTTGAATGCATCGAGTGCCGCTTTGACGCGCTTGTTGACCTCGGTGACTTCCTTCTTGATCTCACCAGCGCGGGCTGTGCCAAGTTCGATCATCTCGTTCTGGCCCTTGATCCAATTGACCGTGTAGCCGACGAGCACGCCCAACAGGCCTGCCACGCCCACGCCGACGATCACACCAATCGGGGCCTTTTTCCCAACGCTTTCTTTCATGTCGTCGGCATTGCCCGGAAGGGCTTGGCCTGCTCCATAAAAGGCTTGTAGAGAAGCGGCCATCGCGGCTTGTTGAGCGGCGTAGGGATCGGGCTTCGGAGGTTCCACAGGAGCCGCAAAACCCGGCGGGGCCGGAACTCCCGGTGGCGGAACCATCCCCGGCGGTGCCACGACGGCCCCGGGAGGCGCAGGAACAGAAGCTCCCGGACCGGGCAAGCCGGGCACAGGAGCACCTGGAACCGCAGGGCCACCGGGTGTCGGGCCACCGCCCGCTTTTTTCACTCCGAGACGAGCCCTGAGGTCGTTGACGTTAGAACCACCTGGTTTGTTGTTCTCGGCCAAAGGCCCCCTCCGTTTGCCGCACTTGCGGCAAGAAAAAGCTGGATTGGAAAAGACCCGGCTTGAACTCGTGGGACGGAACGACAGGCAACTTGGAGCCAGGGCGTGCCATGGTTCGCTTTCGTCGTCGCTTGTCGCTGTATGGATATCCGTCGGTGATCACGAGATGAAACCGGGTCGGGAACCAGACGATCCTACGGAGCACGGGCCCTCCGTGTCAAGCGGCACGCGAGGCTCTTTCATATGTTCGATGCGCGGTGGTTCGGTTCAGGGCGATTGTTCACGCAACAGGTGTGAACGGTTATTCATGATTTATTCTGCCGCGCAAGCTTGTCGTCAGGAGCGATGTCTCCCACAAAGGCCAACGGTCGCAAAAAGTCTGGCCCGCGCCTTGCTGATTCTTTGAAGCAGAACGTCAATCGATCCCCTTTCATTCGGAGACGAAACATGCGTACCTTCCTCGCTGCTAGCTTGGCCACCGCGACACTGGTTTGTGCTTCTCCGCAAGACGCTGAAGCGCAGGTTTTCTTTCGACCGTGGCTACGACCGCGAGTTGTGGTGGTTCCACCTCGCGTGGTGCTGCCGGTGGTGGCACCTCCCGTCGTCTATCCCCCCCAGGTCTATCCCCCCCAGGTCTATGTCCAGCCGTATCCGCAAACCTACTACTATCCGCCCCCTCCGCCGCAAGTCTATGTTCAGCCGGCACCTCCGCCGCAAGTCTATGTTCAGCCGGCACCTCCGCCGCAAGTCTATGTTCAGCCGGCACCTCCGCCGCAAGTCTATGTTCAGCCGGCACCTCCGCCGCCGGTGATCCAACAGCCGCCGATGGTCATTCCCCAAGAGGCCCCACCGTTGCCGCCTCCGCCAGTGTATGTGCAGCCGCCCGTGCCTGTTCCAGCTCCGGTCGTTGTTCAGCAGGCACCTGTGGCCGTTCAACCGCCTCCTGTTGTGGCTCCGCTCCCGCAGGTACAGGTTGCTGTACCGAGAAAACCACCACGGCCTGAATGGAAAACGCATTTTGGCTTGGGTCTTCATTTCGTCGCGGGCATCAGCACCGAAAAGGAACCGGTGGATGGTCGTTTCACGAGGTTGGGTTTTGGCGGTGACTTGCTCTATCGAAACAGTCGTCGCGTGGTGCTCGAACTCAGCGGGGAATATCAGAAGCGGATGTCGGGCGGTTTTGAGCGGTATGACATCCCCGTTCTTTTTGGAACCCGGCTGCACATGGGAGCACCGGATTGGGCCGTTTCGCCTTATTTCGTGGCTGCGGTGGGTGGCTCATATTCCAAGCTCGATTTCATCCACAGCCAAGACACGGCATGGTTTGTCAATGGACAATTGGGAGGCGGCCTCGAACTGCGCCTGGGACAGCGGTTTGTTCTCAATGCCGACGTGCGGGGCGATGGTCGCTATCGGCTGACCAAACCGGATGCGGTCACGCTTGCCACCCAATGTGTGAACGGAGAACCGGTTTCCCCGATGGGACATCAGTACGGGTTGCAAGGGCGCCTCGGCGCGGCCCTTTATTTCTGAATCCTTCCATTCCTACAATCCTTTCGTCCTTTTAAATCCCGGCCAACTCCCGAGAACTGCCACGGCGCTCACCCTTTTTGGGGTTAAGCTCTCCGACATTTCATGAAAAGAGCCTTTGTTGCGCTGGACTTTGAGACTGCCAACCCGAAACCGCAGAGTGCGTGTGCGATCGGGTTGGTCCGCGTCGAGGACGATGAAGTTGTGGCGATGGAGAGCCGATTGATTCGCCCTCCATCGAGGTATTTTGCGTTCACGCGGATACACGGCATCACCTGGGATCAGGTCAAAACCGAGCCCCCTTTTGAGGAGGTGTGGCAGCAGGTGTCTGGTTTGCTTGCGGGCGTGACTTTTATCGCGGCGCACAACGCGGGGTTTGATCGCGGCGTTCTGTCTGCGTGTTTGGATGCGGCGGGTCTTTCACCGCTCCGGTTGCCGTTTGTCTGCACGATGCACTTGGCGAGGCGAGTGCTCGGAATCTATCCGACGAATCTTGCAGCCGTGGCGCAGCGGCTGCGGGTTCCCCTGAAACATCATGACGCTCTGTCGGATGCTCATGCTTGCGCTCAGATTGTGATTGCGGCAAAGAAACTTCGCGAGGATGCCCATCGGGCGGCTGTGTTGACGCCTCTGGGTTTCTAGCCCGTTTCCATCTAGCAAGCAAAAGAGAGCAGCGACGGGAGGGGGGATGTTTGTGCCCTTGCTGTACCAAATGTGTACCAAGCGGACGGAAAATGCGTGGGCCGGCTAGGTTGTGGGGTGTGTGGGGTGTGGGGTGTGGGGTGCGGGGTGCGGGGTGGGCGGGCCTGGGCTGTGGGGGGCGACTCGGGCGGTGCGAAAGGTGTCTGCGGCGACCGCGCAGGCAATTTCTTTCGGAAGAAAGGCCTGTGCGGCGACCGCGCAGGCGTTTTTTGAAAGAGCGACGTCTGCGGTCCGCGACCGAGCAGGCGTTTTTTGAAAGAGCGACGTCTGCGGTCCGCGACCGAGCAGGCGTTTTTCGCACCGCGCACCAATCGAACCCCGACCGCGCAGGCGTTTTTTGCACCGTGCAAGGGTTTGGCTAAGACCGCGCAGGCGTTTTTCGCACCGTACAAGGGTTTGGCCAAGACCGAGCAGGCGTGTTCTTTCGGAAGAAAGGCCTGTGCGGCGACCGCAGAAACGGATTTGGCAAACCGGCGCGCGCGGGGCGGCGGCAGCACCCGCTGGTTTCACGAACCGGCGCGCGCTGGGCGGCGGCGGCAAACGCTGGTTTTGCGACAACCGCACGTGAAAACGGTGGCGCGGGCGCTGGATCTGGGTGGTAGAGTCGCGCCTGCAAGTCCCCGGTTGGGACGTTTTTCAGACGAGGTGCATCATGGCCGCGACGGTTCCTTTCTTGCTTTCAGACAAACAGTCACTCGACGGCGTGGTTTCGCAGGTGCGGTACACGGCGCTGTTTTTGCGTGCGCATCCGAATGGGACGGCGTACCGGGCGACGTGGGATGCGCTGCTCGACCGGGCGCAGAAGACGCAGGAGCAGGAGGCTGCGCTGCAAGACGCGCTGGAGCAGGCGCGGGTGGCGGTCGTGGTGGCGAACGCGCTGCTCGATGCGTTTGTCGAAACGCACCGCTTGACGCTGCGGATGTTGGTGCGGGACGATCTGACGGCACCTTTGTACCAGCGGTATTACGGTGCGCCGACGGCGTGGGAAGTGCGGCGGATGTCCTTGGGGCCGCAGGTGCAGCACATGACTCCGTTTGTGGCGTCCATGAAAACGGCGAAGGAAAAAGAGCTTTCAGCGCTCGCAAAGGTGCTGGAGGCGCTTTTGTCTCGGGGCACGGACGCGCTGTCGGCGCTGTCGGAGGCGCAACAGAAGCGGGATGATTTCGCGTCGCGGGAACGGCCGCAGCTTGTGGATGCGGTGAACGGAGAACGCCGGGCGCTGTTCGGGGAGCTGTCGAAGTGGGCGGCAGGGGATGCTGCGTTGGAGGGCATCGAGGAAGCGGCGTTCCGTCGCCGCACGAGCCAGGTGCGGGGCGTGGAAGCGACGGTGCAGGCGCTGCAAGAGCGGCTCGCGTCGGCCAAAGAGGAGGTGGCGGAGGCGGAAGCGGCGCTGGCGCAGGCGCAAGCCGAGGTGCAAGCGGCGCAGCAAGCCGAGGAGAAGCGCAAACAGGCCGAGGCGGAACTGGCAGCCCTCGAAGCGCAAAAGCAGGAACTGGCCCGCAAGGAAGAAGCCCTCAAAGCCCAGCTCAAAGACAAGGGAAAGGGGCCCGCAAAAGGACGGGGCAAGGGGAGAAAGTAGCCCCGAAACTGAGGAGATGCGGCTTCTGCGGTGCCTGGGGCTACGTTTCTTTTTGGGAACAGCTCTTGGGGGGGTTGGGGCGGAGGGCTCTGTAGACGCCGCCTGAAAAAACCTTGCCCGTTTGGCTTGTCCACGGTACACAGGCGGAAAATGCAGGATGCGCCTGCCTTATCCCCTTGGAGAGCCTGTGCCCAAACCACACATCGTTTTTATCAACCCGACCTGTCCCACGGACTTTCTCAACACCTCGGTCATCAACGAGGCGATGGGCAAGAGCGCCTTTTTCCCAAGCCTATCGCTGCTCACGGTTGCGGCCATCACGCCGAAGGATGATTTCACGGTTTCGTTTTACGACGAATACCTCGGGACAACCGTGGAGCAGGCGTTTGCGCAACAAGGTCAGGGGTCAGTTGACAAAGCTGCAGCAGAGCTTTGCCGAGCAGACATCTTTGCGATGACTTGCTTTGATACAAACCGCGAGCGAGCCTACGAGTTGTGTCGTTGGCTCAAATCGAGGGGTAAGTTTGTTGTGCTTGGGGGCCCGCATGCAACACACCACCACAAGATGGTTGCCGAGACCCAAGCGTTCGACGCGATTTTCGCAGGAGACGCAGAGCGGATTTGGCCGAAGTTTTTGGCCGATTGGACTGCGGGCAAAGCAGAGCGGGTCTACGTCGAGGCGGACAAGTTGGAACTCGACTTGACGCCGGTGGCGCGGTGGGACTTGTGCGACGCGCCGAAGTATCTGACTGCCGTCATTCAGACTTCGCGCGGGTGTCCGTTTACGTGTGATTTTTGTGACGCCATTGTTCTTTACGGGAACAAAGTGCGCGTAAAGCCCGCAGATACCGTCATGAAAGAACTCGACATCGTGTACCACGCGGGTTTTCAGTCGGTGCTCATTGGCGACGACAACTTTACGGCCAAACGGCAGTACGCAAAGGACCTTTTGCGTAGGATTGCGGCGTGGCGCAAAGACAAAGATCCAATGTTTGTGCTCGCTGCGCAGCTTTCGATTGATATCGCGAAGGACGACGAACTTCTCGAATTGATGGCGCGGGCGGGTCTTGTGTTTGCCTATGTCGGAATCGAGAGTTCAAGTTTGGAGGCGCTCGCTCATGCGAACAAAAAGCAGAACCTCAAGAGCGATATCCGCACGGACGTAGACAAGATTCACTCGTATGGCATCAACGTGATGTCCGGGCTGATTGTCGGGTTTGATACGGATGGGCCGGACATTTTCCGACGACACGTCGATTTTTGTGAAGCACTCGCGCTGCCGTGCTGCAACTCTTACCTTCTGACCGCGCCGCAGGGAACTCCGCTGCGCGCACGGCTCGAAAAAGAGGGCCGCATCGACGGCGACTACGCGCTCGGAGAGCTTTCGCGTACAAACATCATTCCGAAACGAATGTCTCAGAAGGATCTCTACGCGGGGTACCACTGGATGACGACGCAGCTTTTCGGGTATGAGGGCTTTGGTCGGCGTCTGCGCAAAAAGTTCCGTCTGTTTCGCAATCGAGGCATCAAACCCGAGGGGACCGCAACGTGGAAAACTCGGTTGCGAAACTACAAGCTGGCGGCGCGGATTGCGACGTTTACGCTCACGCATCCTTGGGCAGCGAAAGAACTAGCGCATTTGCTGCGATATGCGGTGCCTGCCATGGCGGAGCATCCCGATGCGGTGGCGGATATTTTCCAAGACCTGATGGTCTTTATCCGCTTTAAGGCCTACTACGAGCAAATTGGTGCTTTCCGAAAGGAACTTTTGACGACGCCGGCACCGGAAACGTGGATCAAGGAAATCAAACCGGATGAGATGCCGATAGCAGATCCAAAGCTCGTGCAAATCGGTGTGTCTTCATCGGCGAATTGATTGCCAGTTGTTGGGGGGCAGCGTGTTGGGTTGGTTTCGTCTGGGTCGCTCTTGAAAACCCGTTACGACTTGCTGACGCGATTCAAATAGCTGAGAAGGTCGGCGTCGAGGCTGCTGTCGGGCGGTAGTGTTTGTCCGGGTTTTAGTGCGGGCAAAAGAGGCGCAGGCCGAGTGGGCCGACCTCGGATGATGGTTGTGCGGATGGGATCAGTCGGGGGACGCGAAACCGGGACGGGTGGCGATCTTCGCAACGTAACGCCTTCCGCAGTGGGTCTGGGCCGGAAAAGGTCAGGTGGAATGGTGTAGGTGGGGATGGACCGCTGAACAGGCGGGATCGACGCCAAAATGGATGCGGGGCGAGTTTGCGGCGGCGAAACGATCGGCATTTGATGCGCGCCAAACTGAGCGGTGCTTTCCTCGGGTTCTAGGGCTGCCATCGGGGCAGCTTTGGGGAGTGGCGTCGTTTCACTGAGCGCGTCGTCGTCGGCTTCCGCTTCAAACGTGACTGCGGGTTCGTCTTCGTCCATGCCCGCTTCAAATTCGACGACTGCGTCCTCAGCACTCAGGTCCTGAGCGACAATGACTTTGTTTTCTTGCTGCAAAACAGCGGTTTTCGGATCACCCGTCGCAACTGCTGGCACGGTACCGCCGCTCAGCTTTTTGAGCCGATCCGCCAAAGTTCCGGTATTGACAGAGGGCGGCACAGGCGGTGGAGGGACCGGGGACAAGATCGGCGAGGAACCGCTCTCTGTTTTGGGGACACCTGCTTTGTGCGTGGCCGCGTCTGTTTCTGCGGTCGGATGGGCCTTATGAACTGGAAAACGCTGGACCTCGGGCAGGTTGTCAAACAGGCCATCGCGCAGCTTTTTGAGCATGGCCTTGTGCTGTTCCTGCATGCGCTTCTGCGTCACGGACTCCGGCTCATCGAGGGAATACGGTGTGCGTTGCGACGAAAGAATGGTGCCTTCGATGAAAAGGTGCGTCGTGATGACAGGCCGGGCTGGTCCAGAGTCCTCGGTTTGGACATGAAACAGCCGTCCGGCATGACGAACATTGTGGTTATAGCCGAGGAGCGGAGGACGCTTTGACACCAAGCGTTAGGCTATCACGGCTTTTTGGCTCGACAAAGCGGGATGTTGCCGGACGATTTTGCTGACTGTAACGGGGCAAAAAGGTGGCATCGAGAAAGACCTTTGGAAGGGGCGTTTCTTCCTGCGCGACAATCGATACCAGCCTTTCCAGGCGCGATAGAGTCGTTTGGACCATGGATCAACGAACAAAGCGAAACGACTTTGGACCGACCTGGATGAGAGAAGCAGGGCCACGGTCTCGATGGGATGCGCTGTATGAAGACGCGACGAGTTGCTCGGCGGAACAGGCCGCGCTTCTGTTCGGACTCACGCTGGCACGGCCGATGGGGCGGGATTTCGCGCATGGCCTGGCGCGGGTACAACCGCTGCCTTCTGTGCCGAGCAATCCGCAAGAGCAGCGGCTTGTGGAAGAAACGACAGAAGATGGCGGTGAAGTGCATACGGAATCTACGGAATCTTTGGTAGCGCCTTCGCACGAGCCGTTGTTTATCCAGGGTGAACCAGCGTGCTGTGAAGATGCGAAGCCTTGGGAAACGCAGGACCGTCTGTGGGACGAACCCACGCATGTGCCGTGGATGCAGACGCCACAAACGGAATCTCTGGAGGTTTTGACAAGCGTGAGCGCCAGAGAACAGGTGCCTCTGCAAGCTGCCGACAGCACGAGGGCTTCGGTTTCGCAGGTCTCGGTTGCTGGGGCGGGTGCGAGGGCGAGGGCTTCTCGTTGGTTGGTTCCGGCTGTTGTCAGTGCGCTCGTTTGGGCGTTGGTTCTGCTGCTCGCGTTTTTGGGCGTCGAAAAAGCACGCGAGCCGACCAAAACCGCACATGAATCAGTCCTGACAGAGCCAAAAATTCGCGCCGCGCAAAAGAAACAAGTCGGAGAAGCCCTGGAGGCGCTTCGGGCGGGGCACGTGTCGGAAGCGCAAAAAACCTGGCAAGCCTATCGGGCCAAGTGGTCTTCGGTTGAGGTCGAGCTGTTGATCGAAGTTCTTGCTGAACAAGGAACGCGATCTGCGCGGTGAATGGCGACCGGCGTTCGGTGAGTTTTGGCCCTGAAAACCACCGATGTTTTGCGAGTGAGCACAGCGTGGTTGACAGAGGGGGACGAGAATACAAAACTCTCGCTCGTGAATTCTGCGACCACGCCGTCTTCGTCTGAACCGCTTGCGATCCGTTTTCGACTTCAATACGCGGATGTCGAGACGTTTGTCGAAAAATACGCGCGGAACATTTCGGAACATTCGATGTTTGTCGCGTCGCTCGACCCGCCTGCCGAAGGGACGGTTGTTCGGCTGGAATTGTCGATTTCGGGCGGGCAGCCGATTTTGCGAGGCGAGGGCGAAGTGACTCAATGCTTCGCGTTCGATCCAGAGCGTCCGTTGGACCCGTCGGGGATGACGGTGCGCTTTCGGCGGATGGATGAAGAAGGTCAACGGCTGATGGCGCGGGTGCTCGCTTTCAAGGCGCGAACCGAGAAAAAAACACCGGAAGCTGCCCAGACAGCGGCTTCACCAGTTCTGCCGAGTGACGCGCCGTCTGCGGTGACGCCGAAACTGTTGGATGAAGAGTTGGCGGAACTTCTCAGGCGCAAACCGGCATCTTCGGTGACGCCGACTGATGCAAAGGAAAAGCTTCAAGAGTTGCTCGACCGTCGCTTGCGATCGCCGAAGACTTGACATAGCGTCGCGGCCATGACGACAGCATTCGGCCAGGCCGATGGTCTTGTTCCTTCCATGCCCGCAGCGCGCGGCGACAATTCGTGGCTTGAGGTGGGCAGACGACCGAAAGACGTGCTGTCCGATTTGCTCGCGCGTCCCGACGCTGCGAGGCTAGTGCGGGCGACGCCGATCCAGTCGTTGTTCTTGTTCATTCAGTCGCTTGGGCTGGCGGATGCACACGAAATCATCGCGATGTGCTTGCCAGAACAAGTACAGGGTTTTTTGGACCTGGATGCGTGGGACAAAGACGAGCTGAATGTGGGCCGGATGGCGGCGTGGCTGTCCCATTTGACGGAGCTTCCACCGCAGCGGTTGGCGGTTCATCTGCGGAAACTCGATGCCGAAGTTCTGACGGCGTTCTTGTCGCGGCATGTGCGGGTTTACGACGTGTCCGAGGAAGATTCCGTCCCCGAGGAACCCGAGGGCGTGTTTTTTGAGACTCCCGATCGGTTTTTCGTGGTGGACATCCTTCCTACATCCGACGGAGATAACGATCGGCAAGCCTTTGTCGGGCGTTTTTTGGAGCAGCTCTATCGGGGAGACTTGGATCTCGCGCGAACTCTGCTTGTGGCGGCGCGGTGGGATGCGGGGGCGATCACCGATGAGCAAGCGTATCGGTTTCGTTCAGGACGCTTGGCGGACATGGGTTTTGCGGACGATTTCGATTCGCTGCGCATCTATAACGAGGTGGACCCTCAGGCCGGGCCTCCGAAAAAAAACGCGGAGGCTGACCATCGAGCAAAACCCGCGCTTGTCGTGGAAGAAGTGTCTGCGACGGGGCCGGGCGGTTTTCTTTCAGCGGAAAGTGGCTTTTTCGCGCAGTTTTTCCCAGCTTTTGCGCAAGACGCTTCTCTTTTCCCGCGAGCCGCTTCACTTCTTTCCGACGAGGAACGCCAGACGCTGTTGCAGGAACTTCTGTATCTGGGCAATCGGGCGATGAGTGCGGATCGCGTGCCGTTTTCTGATCTGTCTTCGGCAGAAGCGACGCTGCATCGCACCGCCGGCTATCTTGCGCTGGGGATGGAGCAGTTGTCGGCGCAACACGCCGCAGATGGAGATGGAGGGGCTGCTCGCGCCGCGTCTTTGCTGCGTTCTGTGCGGCTCGAGTTTCTGTTTCGGCTTGGGTACACGCTGACGCGCCGCATTCGGAAGTTGGCGAAGTGCTTGGTGGACGCTGAGGCGACGACGCTTGTGCCCAAGCAAACATCCGCATCTTTGCTGAAATCGGAGGAGGCGGACGCGCTGTCTTCCTTGTTGCTTGTGCGACCGTTGTATCCGCGTGTGCTCGACGACGCTTCCCAAACGGGGACGCGACCTTTCGTGCGGCTTCAAGATCTGAAAAAAGCCGCTGCGTTTTTGCAAGGGCTTGCGAATCGGCCTCGGTTTTTGGCGCAGGGTTTGGGCGTGCGCCTCGAGACCTTGCCCGAAGTGTTGGCGCAAACGTCTCCGGGACTTGTGAGCGCGACGTGGGACGATGTGTTCGGGACAATGGTTGCAAATTTTCTTTTGCAACGCCCGCTGGCGCTCGTGCCGCTTGCGCGAAAAGACCTCGTGTCGTTGCGGGGTTTCCTTTGGGATTCGGCGCGCGAGTTTCCCGAGTTGGTTCGCAAGCGGCTTGAGCATTGCCTCGAGCAGCGTTTCGTCGAGCGGAACTTGGAACCGGCGGTTAGCCGCGCCTTTTTCGACGATTCCCAACGTGCGTTTGTCGAACGGGTGCTGCGACAGCTTGCGCAATCGCTCGCGACGTTGCCGCTTCACCTGACAGAGGAAACTGCCGACGCTGTGCCGAAACTTGCAGGGTTATTGCTTTTGTGATGCAGGCAAAAAAGGCGTGTAACACGCGCGCCGCACTGGGTCGCCGAGCACTGCAAACGCCTCGTCAAGCACCATTGCGATGAGCTGCAACTCTTTTTCGAGCGCAGATCGGTTGCGTTGGGGCAAAGAGGTCGGCGCATACCGGTCCCGCTCACGTAGATATGCTGCGCGCAATTCATCGAGTGACGCCGTGGTCGAAACGCCAAGCACCGTGAAGTAATCCGCGCACTCACATTGTCGGGCTTTGTGTTGGATGGCCGACATGATTTCACCCTGGACGCGCGCCTGAGCCCGCGCTTTTCGGTTCGCTGCGAGCCGAAGTTTCTCGTCGGGAGAAAGCGAAAACGGATGTGCAAGCGCCCCGAGTGATAGCAACGTGTAGGCAAGTGCATACAGCGCGTGCTCTCCCAGACCGGTGGTTGCGGCGATGCTTTTCAAACTGCGATCGCCATCGAATTGCATCAGCGCTTCTTCTTCTTTTTGCGAAAGACCCAAGTTCAAAAGGGCAAATCCGCCTCCTGACAGGGCACCCTGGCTTTGCGGCAGAAGACGCGCAGAAAGGTCGCCCACGGCTTGCTGCAACATGGAAAGTGGCAGGGTTTTGCGAATGGCCCAGGCGAGAAGCAGCCTCGAAAGCACAGGCTGCATGGGCCGCTCGGCTGTCTCCAAAGTCTTGTCGAGCAACCGATATTGGCCAGAAAAACAGCCCACGGCGCGAACCACGATTTCAACAACGCAATCCACTTGGCGCTGGCAGAAATCCTTGCGGTCGATGAGTTTGGCGGACAAAAGCAGGTCCAGTTGCTGGCGTGTGCTGGCTCGTCCGGCCTTTTTCAGCACTTCTTCTGCGCGCTTTTTTTGGGCTGTGGTCAGGTGTGGACCCAGAAGCTCCCACAGCGCATCGTCTCTTGTGCTGGACTGTGCGCCGATCAGCTCGCCGGCTTCAAAAAAAACCTCGCGTGCCTGTGTAGGTTCTTGCGGACACAACCACACACCGCCCGAATATCCGGTCGCAATCGCCCAACCCAAGATCTGAGCGGCAGAGACCGCAGACAATGAACCCGACGGCGGAAGCAGCTTTTGCCACACAAAATGGCCTGCGGGTTTTTGAAGGTCGTCGTCGTGGGAAGTCGGCTGGGGCGGCTGAAGGTTGGGCTTCGGAAGTTGCGGTTTGGGTTCGATGTGCGGCGTTGTGTGCTCGGCGAAGTGTGACCGCGTGGGCTGAACCCGATGCAAATCTGGGCTGGCCAAATCATCGGCGCGAAGAAGCCGCAATTTGGAAAGCGCGTGCAGCGGCAGTTTGGGGCGGGTTGGCAACGCGACCGGTTTGCCATCCAAAAAAGGCGGCGGCGGAGGCCGTTCAAAAAGAGGCATTCGCATCGGCAGCGGCGTGTGATCCTCGGAGAGAGGCACGGGGACCGGGACCGCGCCGCTCACAAACGGTGCATCGGGCTCTTCTTTGCCTTTCACGCGCCCAGTCTAGTGCCAAATCAAAAAGCGCGTTCGCGGAAAGAAAGGAAGCGGTGGTCTGCGTGCTCAAACTGGTATCTTGCGCGCCGTGCCGCCGCGTATTCGCCACCATGTGAATCCGTTTCATTTGCAGCTTTTGGACATCGCTCCCGAGCCGATTCTGCGGCCTCCGGGCCAAGACCCCGAGTTGCAAATCGAGTTGGGTTGCGCCGATGCACAGTTCTTGTTCCACCTGGCTCGCAAAAATCCAGATGGAAGTTACGTCGGGGTCGAGATTCGCAAGGCGTTGGTCGAGGACGTAAACCGCCGCGCGGCGCAAGAAGGGCTTGGGAACCTGTGTGCGGTGTTCGCCCACATCAACGTCGATCTTGAACGCGTGTTCCTTGGGCATCGCATTCGCCGCTTTTTCGTGAATTTTCCCGATCCGTGGTTCAAACGAGCGCACCACAACCGCCGAATCGTCAATCCGGCGCTGGCCGAGCAACTTTGCGATTTGCTTTTGCCGGACGGAGAGATTTTTTTTCAAAGCGACATTTGGGATTTGGCGCTGTCGGCCATGGAGGTCTTTGAACAGACTCCCCGGTTGCGCAATGCCGCAGGGGAATGGTCATTTCTGAAAAACAATCCGTATCCTGCGTGTTCGTTGCGCGAGGAACGAGCACAAGAACGCGACCAGCCCGTGTGGCGCATTCTGTATCGTCGTACAGGCGTGGGCCATGGCATGGCATAAACAGCACATGAGGTTCTTGCGTCATTCGGTTCTGTTTTTGTGGCTGGTTGCGTTTGGCTGCGCGGGGAGCAATCAGGCGGAGAGCGCGTATTTCCAAATCAAAGTGCAGGCAACCGGCGTGCCGCAAACCGCTACCACGCTTGAGCCGCAAGTCTTCGTTCTTGATACGAAATGGGTCGCGGCGCAGCCGATTTCGCCTGAGGATTTGACCAAACTCACCAAACGCGATCCGGTTTCCGTGCTTTTGCGTGTGCAGGTCGGAGACGCGGGGGAGCGGGTTGCAGTGTCGCTTCGGCTCGAGGACGAAAAGAAGCAGCTTGTCGCGGTCGGAGGAAACCAGATTGCGCTCGCCCGCGATTTTTTGTTGCCGGTCGCACTCATCGACGTGAGCGATGCGCGACACAAAGAACTTCAAGTCTCCAAGGCCACGCCGAGCACGGTTGTGAGCGGGCGCACGACAACGCTTTATGGCTGGGGGTTTTCCCCGACGGCAAAGACCAGCATCGCAGGCATCGCAGCGAATGAAGTTCAATGGATGTCGTCAGTGGAACTTCTGGTGAAGGTTCCCGACGGGATTCCTCAAGGACCGTTGTCCGTCAAAATAGACAATCTTGATGGCAGATCCGACGAGCGATCCGATCTTTTGATTGGACAATAGAAGCAGCAACAAACCGGGCGATTTCGTCGAGAGAAATCGACTATTTGTTTGTTTTGACGCTCGCGTGAAGGCCGTACTGTTTCATTTTGTAAGCAAAGGTCCGAATCGGCATCCCAAGAAGCTCTGCCGCGCGGTTTTGCACGCCACCAGTCGCTGCCAGCGCTTCCAGCATTCGTCGCTGTTCGAGGTCCCGAATTTCTTCCTCCAGGTTCCGAAACGCGGGCCGTTTTGCATGCCCGAGATTGGCTTGTGCGGTGGGTTCTGGAGGCGGTTTCGTCGTTTCGGCTGGGTCGCTCGATGAGCGCAACACGGGTGCAAGGTCAGCAGTCGTGACGATTCCTTCGCTCACCGTTGCGGCCACGTAATCGCAGACATTTCGAAGTTCTCGGATGTTTCCGGGCCACGCATACGACAGCAAAAGCGAAAGCGATGCGTCCGAAAACGCGGGCGTCGCCTGGCCGATTTGTCTCGCTGCCCGTTTGAGAAACTGACGCAAAAGAAGCGGGATTTCGCGTCGCCTATCGCGCAGCGGCGGCAACATGACGCGAGCTGCCACCAAACGAAAAAACAGATCTTCGCGAAAGCGCCCCTGTTTTACATCGGCTTCCAAATCTCGATGCGTTGCGGCCACCACGCGCACGTCGATCGGCCATTCACGCTGCCCGCCAATTCGCACGATGGTTTGGGTTTCCAAAGCACGCAGAAGCTTGGCTTGCAGCACGAGCGGCAGTTCACCGACCTCATCCAAAAACAGCGTTCCTTGGCCCGCCTGTTCCAAAAGACCCAGTTTTTGGCTGATGGCACCTGTGAACGCGCCTTTTTCATGACCAAACAACTCGCTTTCCGCGAGCGTTTCGGGCAGCGCGGCGCAGTTGAGCGCAACCAGCCGTCCCGACCGTTTCGACCATACATGTAGGGCCGTCGCTGCGATTTCTTTTCCTGTGCCTGTTTCGCCTTGAATCAGAACGGGCATCGGGCTTTTGGAAAGCCGCGCGAGCAACGCATAAATCCGCTGCATCGCAGAGTCTGCGATCGTGACCTCGTGAACGCCAATTTGTTCGGTGCGGGAAGCTTCACTTGCCGGCAGGCATTCTCCGTCTCGAGCTAGCCCACTTGCGGTTGAAGCCGCAAGCCACAGCGAATCCACATCATTTCCATCTTGCGGAAACACGGAAAGCCCTGCGCGCACTTTGGGAGACACTTTGCGTGCGGCTTCTAAGAACGATTCGACGAGCTGCGTCCGATCCACGGGCGAGGCTTCGGGCAACAAAATCAGGACTTGCAGATCGTGGCGGGTCAGCACATCCAGCAAGCGGGCCTGTTCGAGCAAGAGAAGCGAAAGCCGAACAAAATCGGTCGTTTCCTCGCACTTGAGGCACAAAAGAGACAACGGCCGTCCGTAACAGGCGGAACGCTCGATTTCTTCGGCCAACCGCTGCCGAAAGGCAGGCGTGGAAAGAAACTCTTTTGGACGATTTGTAAGGTTTTGCGAGTGAAGCACCAACGTCACGTCGCAGAGCTGAATCACGTCGCCGTGTTGCAACCTTCGAGAGCCCACGATGCGGTGGCCGAGCACGCGCGTTCCGTTGTGCGAGCCCAAGTCAAACAGCGTGATCCCGTTGTCATCGATCAGGAGGCGGGCATGGTGTCGCGACGCGGTTCGATCGGACAGGCGCAGATGGCAATCCTCCGCGCGCCCGATCAGCCATTCTCCTGATGGTGGAAGTGGACGAAGAAAGGAACAATTCCCCTCGACGACGAGCAAATAGGGTGCGACCCTCTGCGCAGTCGAATCAGACTCCTTGAGGCCTATGGTGGAGGCTGCGGAATCGGGAGGAAAAGACATGAAAAAATCGGACGAAAAAGGGAAGGGCAGGGAAGCGGAGCGACGAGTCTACGATTTCTTTTCCTCGTCATCTTTGTATGCGCGAAGGACGATGACGGTGATGTTGTCCACGCCGCCGTTTTTGTTTGCAGTCGCGACAAGATCCGTCACGCACTTTTCCAAATCCTCGCCTGCCGCCTGAACGATTTTGAGGATTGACTGATCATCAATCATGCCGGTCAGGCCGTCGCAGCACAGGAAGATCGTGTCACCGGGAAGCAGAGCGTCGTATCGCACATCCACTTGCACCGTCTCACGCATTCCCAAGGCCCGCGTGATGACGTTCTTGTGAGGAAAATTCTTTTGCTCTTCCTCTGTCATGTCGGGCTTGGCCTCTTTGTAATCCTCGAGGAGGCTGTGGTCGCGCGTCATCTGCTTGATCGCGCCATCACGAATGCGGTAGCCGCGTGAGTCTCCGACGTGGCCAAAATACGACCGGTTGTCGAAGATCAGGCAAGTCACCATCGTCGTGCCCATGCCTTTGCACATGGGATCTTTCGTCGCAGATTCGTGGACTTTCCAATTCGCCAGCTTGATGCCACAGACCAGGCGATTTTCGATGTACGAACGCTCCTTATCCATCTTGTAGGGCCAAGTGGCTTCGTCGTCACGCGTTCGTTTGAAAAACTCCTTGACCGTTTCGGTGGCAAGTTTGGACGCGACCTCGCCTTTGGCGTGGCCGCCCATGCCGTCGGCCACGATGAAGAGTTTTTCCTCTTCGAGCGTGTCGTAGTAGTCCTCGTTCTGCTGCCGCTTCATTCCAGGGTCGGTCTTGGCTGCGTAGCGAATCTTCATGGTAAAAGCGCCAGGCTGTTGTGCATCTTCAGCGCAGAGTAGGACTTTATCAACGCGGTGACGAGAAAGTCAATCGGCGCGTTTGCGGCCTCGGAATGTGCCGTTCTCGAGGTCAAGAATCTGGGGAGTTTGGCTGGAACGCGAGGGACACGGGCCTGCTGGCGGGGACGCAGATGGCTTCGACGGCGTTTGGAGGGCGTTTTTTTTGAAAGAGACCGAACAGGAGTACTGTCCACTGTCTATGAGCACGGAAACTTCGCAGCCTTTTGCAACATCGGCGCAATGCGGTTTTGGCAGTTCTTTGGATCGAACGGGCGATCGCATCGTGGCCACAATCCTGACGGTGGGAGACGAATTGAACCGTGGAGAGGTGGTCGATACCAATGCAGCCTTTTTGGGCGCTGAGCTTCTGAAACTTGGAGTCGTGGTTCGCAAGCGGTTGGGTTGCAACGACCAAATCGACGACATTGTGAGCGCACTTCAGGAGGCCACTGCCACGAGCGAATTGGTCATCGTCTCGGGGGGGCTTGGGCCGACGAGTGACGACCTGACCGTGGATGCCGCGTGTGCGTGGCTTTCGGTGGCACCCATTGTGGATTCCGCGCACGAAGCCCGGATGCGACATCGTTTTGCCGAGCGGAACTTGGTGCTTTTGGACAACAACTTGCGCCAAGTTCGGATACCGAATGGAGCTGAGGCACTGGTGAACCGAACAGGGGTTGCTCCCGGATTTGTCGTGAGTCTGGGAGCGAAAAAATGTTTTTTCTTGCCTGGCGTGCCTCGGGAAATGAAACCGATGTTCATGGAACAAGTCGTTCCCAAACTGGGCAGTTTTTTGCCCAGGCAAACGGTTGTTCGCAAGGTGTACCGGACGTTGGGTTTGGCTGAATCGCATGTGGATCGTCGGCTGTCCGACTTGCTTTCAGCGACGGAAAATGGGCGGCACGCCGAGACGGTGAGTGTGAGCATTCACTACCGATTGGCTTTTCCTGAAGTGCTCGTGACGCTTCTGTTTTGCGGCGCGGATGCGAGCGAAGTGGCGCAGGCGGCGGACGTGCTTGAACGGGAATTGCGGGCGCGTTTGGGGTCGTCGCTGTACGGCACCGGAGACGACGACCTGGGCGCGGTCGTCGGTACGGTCCTGCGCGGTCGAAATGAAACGCTCGCGACCGCTGAATCTTGTACGGGAGGCATGATCGGCCAAGTGTTGACGGCAGTTCCAGGATCGTCTGCCTACTACTTGGGCGGAGTCATTGCCTACGCAAATTCAGTCAAAAAGGGCGTTCTCGGTGTCAAAGAGGAAACGCTGCGAGAGCACGGGGCTGTGAGCGAAGCGTGCGTGAGAGAAATGGCGCAAGGCATTCGCGAAAAACTCGGCGCAACCTATGGAATGTCTGTGTCAGGAATTGCGGGGCCGGATGGGGGAACACCCGAAAAACCGGTTGGAACGGTTTGGATTGCGGTCGCAAGTCCCAAACAAACCAAATGCAAGCGCGTGAACTGGCCGGGCGATCGCGAACAGGTGCGAAAAATCGCGACCTCAGCCGCGCTTGGCCTGCTGTACAGACTGCTGCGTTCCGACGAGGAAATGTAACTTCGCGCCGAAATCCGAGCGTTTATTTTGACAGGGAAGGGTCTTTTTCCCGACACGAAAACCGCAGCAGAAAGCCCAAAATGGGGGTCACCACTGTCACTGCGGAAAGCCCAAACAAAAGAAACGTAATGTCTGCACCAAGGGAGCTGGAATTGGGATTCAGTCCCAGCCGCACTCCCAAAATGCGACCGCTTGGGCGACGAAACAGGTCTCTTATCATCGGTGCGTTTCGGGAGGAACTACTTCTTGGCCGCGCGGCATTCCTTGATGGCCTGTTGGACTTCATCCAGCGTCTGCGCCGGCACGACCTTTCCTCGAATGTCGTTGTAAAGCGCATCCATCGCTTTTCGCCACTCCGGCAGGTCCTGCACGGGCACGACTTGAAGGCCCTGTTGTTTCATTTTTTCCAAAGAATCTTTTTCCATCCGCACCACGTCTTGGTCGATCTTGGCGCTGTAGGTGTGGAAAATCTCGATGAGTTTCGGGCGGAGGGCTTCGGGAACTTTGTCCCACGTGGATTTGCTAACCACCGTTGCACCAGTCAGAGACGAGTACGGCAGATCCAGCATGTATTTGGCTTTGTTGTGCATTCCCGCCGCAAGAATCAGCACCGGCGGATAGCACACTGCGTCAATTTTTCCGACTTGCAGTGACGGCACCATGTCTGCGCTGCTGAGCACGACTGGCTTAAAACCGGCGTTTTTCCAGGCCGTGATGCTGTCGGGATCTCCCTCCCACGAGAACATCTTGGAGGTGCGCATGGCCGCAAGCGTGGGCCGAGCTTCCGTCGAAAAAAAGCGCGTGAAACCAATTTCGCCCCAAGCCAGTACAACAAACCCCTTGCTTTCCAGGACTTTCTCGAACTTCGGGGCCATTTTGGACAGCGCGCAACGGTATTCCTCGCGGCTGCTGACCATCATTGGAACATCGATCGCTTGCGGGTCATGTGCGATGACATGCAATCCAACGGTGCTGACCCCAACGGCTTGAAGCTGACCGACGTTCATCTTTTTGATGAGGTCGCCTTCGTCGCCCATGGTCCCGCCGGGAAAAATCTTGAGTTCGACTTTGCCCCCGCTCACTTCACGCCATTTCTCGGCTGCCTCTTTCAGGCTCAAATGCCAAGCGGAATTGGCCGGTGCGCGAGTACCAAATTTGATGACCACTTTGTCTTGGGCCGAGGCTGGCGCGACCGTACCAAGCAAAAGTGCTGCCGACACGGCAAACACAACTCGTTTTTTCATGGGAAGTCCTTTGGGAGCGATGTCGTCACAATCCATACACGGCCCCCGTTCAACAGATGTTTGGAGTGTTTTTGTATCATCAGGATTTCATCAGGCTAAGACGTGACGGGCAAGGAAACATTCCGACGCGAGCCATCGACTTACTCTGCGAACAGATCCGACAGTTTGCCAAGCAGCCATCGGGACCGTGCCTGCGCGATGAGGTTCGCAAACCGCTGCGTTTTCCAGCCCGGCTCGTCTGAGTACACATCTGTCGAAAGCACTTGCTTGAGAAGTTGAACAAACTCGGCCTTCTTTTGTTGCTGCTGCAGCACGCCTTCTGCATACGACACAAGCGCACCCAGTTTTCGCCCGCCGCCCTGCTTTTGCGCGATATCGAGGTGCTTTTTGGCCGCTGCTGGCCCGCCACCCTGATCTTCGGAACGGGAGGAGTCATAGGACACAAAAAACTCGTGGATTGCGCCCTCGTCATAGGATTCATCGAGTTCGAGGGCTCGGTCCATGATTTGTCCGACGAGCGGAAAATCCCCGAACATGGCCGGATCGTCCTTTGCGGTACTGATGGCGAGTGCCCAACCGGCTCCAAGCCAATACAGATAAGGCACATCATCCCGGCCCACTCGTCGAAGGGCCATCTTCGCTGTCTCTTGATTTCCCGACAGGAGCAACTTGCGGAAACCCGGATATCGAATTTCAAGACCAGCGATTGCATAGTCCCGACCTCGCAAGTAAAGCCGACGCGCACGCAGCCATTGGACTTTGGCCTGCTCGACGCTTTGATCGGCCAGCTTGTCCGCATCTTGGTTCACAAAGGCATATGAGTACTGCACAAAGCCACTCGCCAGTGCCAGACGAACGCCCCGGTGGTCCGGCAAGCTTTCGGCGAGGGATTCGAGCGTTTTTAAACCAAACGGAGCCGAGTAGCGAACCAGTTCTGGATCGTCCTCGCTGCTCAAACTGCTTCCAGTCGAAGAAAGCGCGTCGGCTGTTGCTCTGAGCGCATAGCCTTTGATCGAGCAGCCCGAGGCGAACGAACCGGCGAGAAGGAACATGAACAGCCCAGCGTACAGCTTTCCGAAAGACCGACTCGAAGCCTGCATGTGTTGCCTGTCATCCACGAGAGAAACGACTTGTCTGACCATCGCGAAACGTGTCGGCACTGTACCACAGGAGCCCGATTGATATACTGCTTTCACTCATATGGACGATTCTTCAGAAGAGACTCCGGCGATGCCCCCGCCCAAGTCCGAGGGCGCTGGGGCGGCGGGGCAGACCGAAGTTTTGCCGGATTCGACGAAGGCCGACGCGCAGGCGGTGGCAGTTCCCCGAGATTCTAACGACCAAGACGTGGGGGACCAAGGAGACCAAGGCGCGGGTGGCCTCGCCGTCGAGCCGCCTCCGAGAGGGAACATCGTCGAAAAATGGCTCTTGTGTTTGTTGTGCCTTGGGATTGTTTTTTTGCCGGTCCTCGCGAGTCTGCGTTCGTTGGCCGATGTGCTCAGGGAAAGTCGTCGCATCCCGTGGCTCTCGCATGCTGTAGGCTTTGTCCTACACAAGATTCTGCCGTCGGATTTGACCTGGGCGTCGCTCTATGTGCAAAACGCCACCGTTTGGATCGGCTTTTTGGGCGCGCTTCTAGCCGTCGCTGGTGGAAAGCATTTGGGCTTGTCCACGACGAGTTTTCTTGCGAAAGGTCGTCTGCGCACGGTTCTTGAGGGCTTTACGACGACGGTGTTTGTGCTCGTCGCGCTGTTTTTGACCTACGCGAGCGCCCAACTCGTGTCCGTCGAACGGCTGACGGGTGCCAACGACCTTCTGCCGGGCGGTCTTCGCAAGTGGTATGTGCAACTCGTGATTCCCGTCGTGTTCGCGCTGATGGCACCGCGTGCTGCGTGGCGTGTATTAAAGCCGGGCCTGGGCGACGGTCATGAAAAGCCTCCATCGGTAGAAACATTCCAAACCGTTTCGACATGGCGGAGGTTTTTGCCGTGGGCGGTGTGTGGAGTGACGTTTGCGGCGGCGGTTGCTCTGTTCCTCTTTGGTTTTTTTCAATACCGCTATCCGACGTGGCAGGCGCTTGCTGAGCGCACGCACAAACTTTCGGGGCTGGTCAAATGGCTGGGTTTGTTTTCGACGGGAACAGGTTTTTTGCTGGGCCTGCCGGTTTTTGCGGTGATGGCCGGTTTGGCGATGACGCTGTTTTTTATGGCTGGGACTCCGATTGCATCGCTTCCGAATGAAACGCTGCGTTTGGTCGCGAATCCTCAACTGCCGGCGATACCTCTTCTGACGATCGCGGGCTATGTTCTGGCGACGGGCCGGTCTTCGCACCGATTGGTTCGCGCATACAAAAGCGTGCTCGGTTTTATGCCGGGCGGCATGTCGGTGATGGTGGTTGTGGTCTGCGCTGTTTTCACGACGTTTACGGGTGCATCCGGTGTGACGATTTTGGCGCTCGGAGGCCTCGTCTACCCGATGCTGTTGCGGGATCGATATCCGCAAGGGTTTTCACTCGGTTTGGTGACGGCTGCCGGGAGTTTGGGGCTTTTGTTTCCACCGAGCCTTCCTGTGATTTTGTACTCGGTGGCCGCCAGCACGCCGGGTTCGGTTGCCCCTGTGACCGTCGAGCAGTTGTTCATCGCAGGTTTCATTCCAGGCGTTTTTCTGATCTTGCTGGTTTCAGGCTACGGCGTTTTCCGAGGCATTTCCGCCGGGGCTCCCAAACAAGCATTCAAGTGGAATGAAGCCGGGCGCGCCCTGTGGGAGGCGAAGTGGGATTTGTTTCTTCCCGTCGTCATCATGGGTTCGTTTTTGTCTGGGATCGCGACGATTGTCGAGTCTGCTGCCCTCGGTGCAGCGTATGCGCTGGCCATCGAACTCATCGTGTTTCGCAACGTGCATCCCTTCCGAGATTTGCCAGGTGCGCTGCTTCAGGCCGCGTCGCTCGTGGGTGCGGTGGTCGTGTTGCTTGGGGTCGCGATGGGGCTCACCAACTACCTGGTGGAAGCAGAAGTCCCCACACGGCTGGTCGAGTGGGTGCAGGCGCACATTCACTCACGTTGGGTGTTTCTGCTGATTTTGAATTTGGGGCTGTTGGTCCTGGGAAGTGTGCTCGAAATCTATTCGGCGATTGTTGTGCTTGTGCCGCTCGTGGCACCGCTCGGTGTTGCGTTCGAGGTCAATCCGGTGCATTTGGGCGTGATTTTCCTCGCGAATCTCGAGCTTGGTTTTTTGTGTCCACCAATGGGCCTCAATCTGTTTTTGTCGGCGACGCGCTTTCAAAAACCGCTGCCGCACCTGTATCGGCATGCGTTGCCGTTTTTGCTCATCATGACGTTTGGCGTGCTGTTCATTACGTACATTCCCAGCGCGTCGCTGTGGCTTTTGCGGATGCTCGGGAAGGCGTAAAGATGCTGCTCGCGCTCAGCAGTTTGCTCGGCGCACCGGGTGGGATACCGGCGTTCAATCGGCTGCTGGTCCGTGCGGCGGCAGAGTTTGCGCAGAAACGCCAGGAACCTTTGGATGTCGTTGTGCTCACCGACGATCCGTGTGGTCCGAATGCGTTTGCCGATGCGTTTCCCAAAGCGGTGCGTGCGACCTATGCGGCATTCGGTGGAAATCGAGCGTTGTTCGCCGGCCTTGTGTTGCGGCAACGGCGGCGTCATTCGGTTGCAGTTCTGGGGCATGTGAATTTGTCACCGCTGGGCTTGTGTTTTCGTCGGTTCGGTGTGATTGCGCATGGGACCGATGTGTGGTCGCCGCTGCCCATGGCGCGAAGGTTGGCGCTGCGGCGTGCGACGGTCGTCGGAGGTGTGAGTGAAGACACTCTCTCGAAAGTGGTGTTTGTGCAGGGTGTGGATCGGTCGCGCTGTCAACGGCTGATCAACGCCCTCGACGAAGTCAATCTGGAACGGGCCTTGCGTGCCTCGACGGTTGTTTCGACGGCAGACGCGCTGCCGTTGTCAGTCGGGCAGACCGATGGTTTGCGCATGGTGGCGATTTCGAGGCTGTGGAAAGACGAACCCAAAGGAATCGACCTGCTCTTGCACGGCCTGGTTCATCTTTCGCACGCTCGTTTGGAAATCGTCGGTGAAGGGGCCGCGCGTCCACAACTCGAGGCGCTCGCCCGAGCTTTGGGTGTGGCCGAGCGCGTGCATTTTGCGGGTTGCCTGTCGGAGGAGGAAAAGCACGCGGTATTGGCTCGCAGCGATGTTTTCGCGCTTCCGTCGAGCGGAGAGGGTTTTGGCATCGTCTATTTGGAAGCGATGGCACACAGCCTGCCGTGTCTTGCCGCCCGGCCCGGTGGTGCAAAAGAAGTTGTTCTCGACGGTGAAACCGGTTTTGTCGTAGAGCCGCAAGTGGAGTCCATCGTGTCGGGCCTAAGACGGCTGGAAGACGGTGCCGTGCGTGCTCGCTTGGGGCTGGCGGGTCGTCGTCGGTTGCTGGCCGAATACACCTATCCCGCGTTTGTTCGGCACCTCGATGCGTTTTTCGCGCGGCTTGTCCCGACGTGAACCAAAACGCTGCTTCTCCATGACAGACTGCTTTTTGCGCACTCGATGAAATCGGACTTGCACAATCGATCGAGCCTGTGGCCCCTGTTGCTATCGCTGGCGCTGCATCTTTCGCTCGCGGTTCTTTTGTCGTCGCAGTCGCTTTTGCAAAAGCTTGTGCCACCCGTCGCGCTTTCGTGGGACATCGTGCCCGCCAAAAAAGCGGCACCCCCGCCCGTTCTTTCTCCGTCTCCGTCTGAGAAACTCAATCCTGATCTGAAATCCGATTCCAAGCCGAAGAACCCCTCTTCCGCACATCCACCCACAAAGGACGTGTTTCCCAAGCCGGTGAACCAGCCGAGAGGTCGCATCGGCAAACCTCCACCGACGGTGCCGCCGAAACTGGTCCAATTGCACGGCATTGGTGACGAGGCGATCGAAGCGGACCTCGGCTTGCGCGTTGTTCTGCGTCTGTCCGAGCTTTCTCAAACGCCTCACAGGCGAGACATTGTAGGTGTGCTGGGGGCGTTTCCTGACACCCGCCTGCTTGTCGCAGGTACGGCGATTCCAACCGGGGAGGCGCTGGCCGAGGCATTGCTGGCGTCTTCCGATTGGCTCGTGATTGCGACGACTGATCCGACTGGGTATCGCCGCAGCCCGACGGCTCTTGTCGCCGTGGGTCGCAAACTGCGGCCCGTGTTTGATCAATTGGCCAAGCGTCGCGTTCCCGATTGGGATGAACGCGATTTGCTCTGGGACCAGCCGGATTTGTTGGCGTTTTGGCCGCGAGTTCCCGTCGAGAAAGATGCTACGCAAGTCGGCGCGCCCGATGCAGGAACATCAGCGCCGCCTGCATTGTCGCCGCCGTTCGCGGCGCTCCGACGGTCGTTGCCCAAAAATGGGCCTGCTTTGTCCGCCGAGTATTTCAACCTGCGAGGCCGTTTGCGTCTGCGTGGGGGTGTTCCGACGCCGCGATACGTGCAGTGTTCGATGTCAAAAGATGTCGATCCGCTCCTGACCGCGCGGTTGGTGTTCGAGACGAGCGACGAAGCGGAGCAGTTTCGGGCTTTGCTTGTGCGTTTTATCGAGAGTCTTCGCGGCGAGTGGCGATACAAACTGTTCGGCATTTCGACGCTCCTCGACGAGCTGTCTTTTGAAGTGAAGGCCAACGAGTTATTGGCGACGGGCGCGGTGCCTGCGCCTGCTCTTCGCAAGGTTTTGGGCCTTGCGCAAAGCGCGCTGCTCATGTTGCCGTCGCTGGCACCCGAACCGCCTCCTGACCTCACGCCAAGCCGACCGACGGATGGTGGGGAAAAGTACTAACCCGTGACCAAGCTGGATCGAGGGTCTCTTTTCCACTCGGTGAGCGACGGTGCCGATCGATCTTTTGGGCTAAGCAAAGGCTTTGCGCGAATCGCCTCCTCGTACCATGTTCGAGGAATTGCGTCGCACAACGACCAATCCAAATCCGGTGACAGCGGTGAGATTCCTGCTTCGGCATCTTTGTTCCACGAGGCCGTGCAGAAGTATTCGATGACAGAGTCCTGCGGCAACAGCGTGCCGTGCGCAAAACCGGGAGGAACGAAAATCCACTCGGCAAAGTCTGCGTCGGGCCGCGCGGGCATGTCATAGCCGACAATGCGTCCGAATGTGGGCGACGCAAGGCGCAGATCCAGCGCAAAATCGACCAAATGTCCGAACAGGGGGCGCACCCACTTTCCCATGTTCGGACTCCATTGAACGTGCAAGCCACGCAGCGTTCCTCGACGGGAAAAGGCTTCGTTACATTGCAAAATGGGTTGTTTCGCCGCGCGAGAAAGTTCCGGGTGCTGGCCCAGATCGGCAGGCTGGAAGGTCTCACAGAAATAGCCTCGCTCATCGGGAAACCGCGCGAATCGGACCACCTTCACTTCAGGAATCCCAAGAGGCACAACGGACAAAATCTTCATGCAGGACACATACCCCACGACGAGCACGTTTGACCACTCTGTTTGCCATTTGCCGCACTGCGTCGGAGGCTTTTGCTGTTTCTCTCGAGAGCTTCATAGTATGATGGCCTCCTCTTTTGGGGGGACATAAGCCCCTCGCTACACGTGAAATACTCCGTCTGAGAGGTTCCCATGTCGAACGCATTTGCCAACGTCAACCGCTACTTCAAAAAGGCTGCCGAGCTGTTGCAGCTTTCTCCTGAAATTTCCGAACAACTGATGACTCCGTTCCGCGAGCTGCGCGTCGAGTGCTGCATTCGCATGGATGACGGAAAAATCCGCACGTTTGTTGGATACCGCGTACAGCACGACAACTCACGCGGCCCGTTCAAAGGGGGTCTCCGTTATGCCTCGGACGTGGACCTCGACGAGGTGCGTGCGCTCGCGTCGCTCATGACCTGGAAAACGGCGGTCGTGGGCATTCCGTTTGGGGGTGCGAAAGGGGGAATCTGTGTGGACCCCGCACAGCTTTCTGCTGGCGAGCTGGAACGGCTCACGCGGCGTTTTGTGCAGGGCATTCACATGGTGATCGGCGACAACGTGGACATTCCCGCGCCCGATGTGAATACGAACTCGCAAGTCATGGCGTGGTTCATGGATGAATACAACAAGTTCCATGGTTTCCATCCGGGCGTCGTGACGGGAAAGCCGGTCGATATGTTCGGGTCGCTTGGACGCGACGAGGCGACCGGACGCGGTGTTCTGATCGCGACCGAGGAATATCTGCGCACGCAAGACCGGAAAATTTCGGATGCGACGTTTGTGGTGCAGGGTTTTGGAAACGTCGGAAGTCATTCCGCGCGGCTGATTCACGAGCGGGGCGGAAAGGTGGTGGCGATAGGCGACCACACTGCGTCGTTTTACGATCCCGAGGGCATTCACATTCCGGCGGCGCTGGCTTGGGTCAAAGACAAGAAGGTGCTAGCGGGTTGGACGGGAGCGCCTTGCATTGCGCGGGACGAGATTCTGTTTCAGGAATGCGATGTGCTCATTCCTGCTGCGCTCGGACATGTCATTACCGGTGAAAACGCGCACCGCATCCGCTGCAAAGTCATCGTCGAGGGTGCCAACGGCCCGACAACGCCCGAAGCGGATGAAAACCTGCATGCGCGCGGCATCGTCGTTGTTCCCGACATTTATGCGAACGCTGGCGGCGTGACGGTCAGCTACTTCGAGTGGGTGCAGAACATCCAGCAGTTCTATTGGGAGGAACTGCGAGTGCGCACGGAACTTGAAAAGATCATGCGCCGCGCGTTTCAAGACTTGTACTCGACGGCACAGAGCCATCGCACAGACCTGCGCACGGCGGCGTTTGTCGTTGCCATCCAGCGCGTCGCAAAAGCCACCGCCCAACGTGGCATCTGACCCCCTGACACACCCACCAACACAACAAACCCCCTTTTCGCGGAGCGGGAGACGGGACTTGAACCCGCGACTTTCAGCTTGGGAAGCTAACACTCTACCACTGAGTTACTCCCGCGAGACAGCAGGGAGGATCTACTTCGCGCAGCCCCCTTCCGTCAACTTCCAAATGCACGGCCCGAAAAAAAACAGCGCAGACCCGCCGAATCACGTGCGGACGGGCCTGCTTTGCGACCTGTTTAGGGGCCCGTGCCTTCGTATTTTGCGGTTTTCGGATCGATGCCCGCAAAGAGTCGTTTGTCAGGAACGACCCGCACCTGCGTCGAGAATTTGTACGGAACAAGCTGCCCGGACGGATAGGTGAGCTCGATGAAAAACGCGGTGTATCCGGTGGCCGGGGCCGCGACCTTTGCGACGTACACTCCGCCGCCTGCATCGGTCAGATCGCTGTTTTTCCATGTTTTGCCGATCGTCTCGACCCGGAAATCGCGCGACTTGGTATTCGTGGCTTGCCACAGCACCACTTTTTGCGGCTTCGTTTCCGTCTGCACGCGAATTTGATCAGCCCCTTCCATGTTCCACGCAAAAGTCGGTCGGGAACGCTGTTCACGGACGCTCATGACATACGCGAGCACACTTTCCATGGCGTCACTTCCAGAAAGGGAGTGGTCTGCATTCGGTACATACCGCAGGTATTTGTCGCCCGGCAAATCCGCATAGTAGTTCTGGGAACCGTCGGGCAAAAAGAACTGATCTCCCGTCGAATTGAGCACAAATTTCGGCAGGGAAAGGCGCTTCCTGTACAGGTACGGATCTTCGTTCCGCATAAGCTCTGTCATTTCAGGGGTGCCGATAAACTGCATCACGTGGTTGTAGTCGTAGTCGTACAGAGCCTTGGCCCAAAATCCATACGTCTCGACGTGCTGAACCATGAACTTTTCGACATTGAGCACATCGATCACGATGGGAATCGCCGCCACGACGCGCGGATCGACCGCAGCGACAAGCCACGTCGTCCAACCCCGTTTGGAAGCTCCGGCGACGATGAATTTCTCGATGTTCACGTTTCCGCCTTCGCTCGAACGCAGAAATTCCTGCACCGCATCCATCGCCAGAACCGAACTTTTGACCATCGGGAAACGGACATTCCAGGTCGGGTCGTGGGTTTTCATCGCCTGGACCCACGAAAACGCGACGATTCCATCCTCTGTATGGGGTTTCCCATCGTGTTTTGCGAACAAAAGGGGTTGATTGGGAATTTGTTCCAGATTCACGACAATCGACTGTGTGCCCTTGGCAATCTGAACCATGTCGTCATCGGGTTTGGTCGGGGGTGTTTTCCCGTTGTCGCCCCCTGAAATGGCGAGCAACGCGGGGCCTTCGGTCAGGTTGTCTGGCTTCACAATCTGCAACTCGTGTTGCCATTGGGTTTTGTCTACTTCTTGCGAGGAACGCCAAGTCAGGGACTTCAGGTCGATGAGGTACGCGGTGTACCCCGTTCCTTTCACCGTCGATCGCAACTTCCACGAGTACGTTGGTTCTTTGGTCTTTACGTACTTGTCGAGATCGGTCGTGAGGTCTTCCTGAACGCTCGGTTCGACCGGCGGCTGTTCCGACTGGCAACCGCTCCCAAACCAAGCCAGCGCACAGAACACCCCCAACGTGAGGATGCCGAGGTAAGAACTTCGTTTCCGGTCCGTATTCATCATCGCCTTCCTTTCGTCTTCCGCGAGCGGTTGTTTTCGCTCCTTTTTCCGAAGCAGAGGCGGCATAGTACGTAAAAAAACACATGAAGACCATCGTTCTGTTGGTGCTGTCGAACGTGTTTATGACGTTCGCGTGGTACGGACACCTGAAATACAAGAGTGCGCCGCTGTGGAAGGCCATTGCGGTGAGTTGGCTGATTGCGTTTGTCGAATACTGTCTGCAAGTGCCTGCGAATCGGTTGGGGCACGGCGTGTATTCTGCGGCGCAGCTCAAAACGATTCAGGAAGTCATCACCTTGTGCGTGTTCTGTGTGTTCTCTGTTCTGTATCTGAAGGAACCCCTGAAGCGGAACTACATCGTGGGTTTTGGGCTGATGATTGCCGCCGTCTTTTTTGTTTTCAAAAAGTTCTAGGACAGGCGAGGAAATGAGGAAGCGGTGTCTGTTTGCCCTCGTTTTGGGGGCGGTTTTGTTGTTGGGCTTTGGGACGGAAGCTTTTGCGCAACACGAAAGCCGCGGGCGTTTTGTGACGCGATCGGGGGTCGCGATGGGAACGCTGGTGCAAGTGCGTGCCTATGTCTCTGCGAACCTGACTCCGCAACAAGAAGAGGAGGTCGCGGTCCACGCGGAAGCCGCTTTGTCCGAAATTCGGCGTCTAGAGTCCTTGATGACGACGTGGAAACCAGACAGCGAAGTGTCGCAAGTGAATGCAAACGCCGGACAGAAAGCGGTGCGGGTTTCTCCCGAGGTCTACGACGTGATTTCGCGCGCTCAGGGGTTTTCCAAGCTGTCTTTGGGGGCGTTCGATGTGTCGTTTTATGCGCTGCGCGGACTGTGGTTTTTCGATGACGACGTTCAGCCTGTGTTGCCGGACAAAGAAGAGATCCGAAAGCGGTTGCCCCTGATTGACTATCGCGCGATTGAACTTCGGCCCACGGATCGCACGGTGCGTCTTTTGAAAAAAGGAATGGCGATGAACTTGGGCGGCCTTGGGAAGGGGTACGCGGTCGATGCAGCGGTGCGGCGGCTCAAGGCGGGGGGAATCCTGGCCGGTTCGGTACAAGCCGGAGGAGATTTGGCCGTGTTCGGGAAAAGAGAGGGGGGGCCCTTTTGGGCCGGGATTCGCGACCCCCGAAGTGCAGATCCGACCGACTCCTTTGCGGTGTGCCAAATCCAGGACCACGCTTTCTCAACGGCGGGGGATTACGAGCGCGCGTTTGTCAAAGACGGCAAGCGGTATCACCACATTCTCGATCCGCGCACGGGATGGCCTGCGAAAGGGGCTCGGTCGGTGACGATTTATGCGCAGGACGCGACGACAGCGGACGGTCTGGATGACATCGTGTTGATGGTGGGAAAGGAACGCGGTTTGGCGCTGGTCGAGACGTTTCCCGATGCGGGCGCGGTCATCGTAGATGCACAAAATCGGGTGACGATTTCGCGGCGGCTCAAACCCCTGTGCAAAATCCTGCACGCCCCGACCCCTGGTGTATAGGCACCTGGGTTTTCGCTATGCTGCACGCATGTTGAACAAACGGTTTGTACACGTTGTTTTTGGGTGTCTTGTCGGAACGGTGCTTTCTGCGTGCGGGACGAGTCGCAACGACGGGGAAAAGGGCCTGGCTTCGTTTCAGGTGCGGAATTGCGGGGGCGTTCTGTCCGATCTGCAAGGCTGTCCGCTGTCCGCCAAATTCGCTTCGGGGGGAAAAATGGACGTGACGGCGACGCGCAAAAGCGACGAATCGCTGCTCATGCTGCGCACGGACTTGCCCGCCGTGCTCAAGATTGAGGAAACGACCGTGCGGAGTTATGTCCTCACGGGCCTGCACGTCGGGGAAGCGAAACTCATCGCGCACAACGAGGCGGGCGAAGTAGACCGCGTGAGCGTCTTTGTCGAGGAGGTCCAAGAGATCGCCTACAACGAGATTTCGTCGGCGGCGGGCACGTTCAAGCTGCAACCGAGCGGCGATCTGGATGGGACGCTGGTGCTGCGAGACGGGCTCAACAGTTTCAACCTGTACTTTGCGCAGCTCGATGGGTCCCGCGAAAAAATGCTGGGGCGCGAGGCGTTCAGTTTCGTCAGCGACCCCGGTTTGACGTTTCAGGCGGGCCAGGAAAAACCGTCGTCGCTCGAATTTCACTATCTGCGTCCGAAAGCAGGCACGTACACGCTGCAAGTCAACGCCAAAGCCGGGCCAGGCCGCTTCAAACTCCAAATCACCGCCAACTGATCCCCGGCGAAAAAGGGCCCTTCGCCGTTTTGAGGTTCAACCTGGCGCAGCAAGCCCGTTGCGGTGCCGTTTGGAGAGGAACCATGGCATCGGGGGCGTGTGAAACCGGCGTTCGACGAACGGGAATGGCGTTTCGGGCGTGTGAAACCGGCGTTCGACGAACGGGAATGGCGTTTCGGGCGTGTGAAACCGGCGTTCGGCGAACGGGAATGGCGTTTCGGGCGTGTGAAACCGGCGTTCGACGAACGGGAATGGCGTTCGACTGCTGTGCGGACGGCGATCTATGAACGGGAATGGCGTCCGACTGCTGTGCGGACGGCGATCTATGAACGGGAATGGCGTCCGACTGCTGTGCGGACGGCGATCTATGAACGAAAACGGGTTTAGGAAGCGTGTTCGGAGGGGCGGCGGCGGGACAGGTGGGCGGCGACGCCGGGCAGGGCTTTTACGCGCTCGTAAAAATCATGCAGGGGGGCGTGGTTTTCGAGGACTTTGGGGTTCTTGCTCAGGTGCGCATCCAGGCAGTCCCACACGGCGATGTCGGCAATCGTGGGGGTGTTTCCGGCAAAGAACGATCCGGTTTTGGCGCTGCTGGCCAGAAGCAGGTTCATGAGCCTCAGGTGGTGCGGCAAATCCTCATTGTGGTACTTGTCCACGACCTGCTGAGCGGTGCCGTACATGCGGGCATAGGCGACGGGGGTGAACTTGCTGCGCCAGTCAATCGCGGACTCAAGGACGTAATCGACGATGGTGTGCTCGCGCTCGTTGGCACCGTAGAGCTGGAAGACGCGGCCCAGGTGGCGCAAAATCGCGGCGGACTGCGGAATCTGGAACACGGTGTCCCCGGTGGTTTCCTTGAGGACGGGAACTTGGCCGAGCGGGGTCTGCGGCTTGAGTGTGGCCCAGTCGGTCACGGCCACATCGACAAATTCCACTTGGGCGAGCGCAAAAGTCAGGCGGAGGACCTCGGCGCGACCGTGGATGGGGAAGTAAAGAAGCTCGTATTTGGTTTGCGGAGCGTGGCTCATTTCGGATTCCCTTTCGTTTTTGGGGGTGCTACAGCAGGCGGCGCGGACCCAACAGGAATCGGTGGCTTTGCACTCGGTGATGGGGTGTCGTCGCCTTTCATCGCTTGTTCCAGAAGAGGATTCAGTTTGTGTGGCCCCTCTGCCGCAGGTTGAACGGGAACAGGGGGCGCTGGGGCAACCGGAGGCACAGACGGTTGTGCGGCAGGCTGCGGTGCCGGTGACACAGGGGCGGCCAGGGGTACGATGCCGCCGTGCTCATCGGCGAACACGAGCGTGCCGAATTTGTCGAGGGCGTGAAAATCGCCGACGAGCGGAGGCGACCACGAAGAACCTGTCTGGGACTTTCCGTTGGGTTGATCGATCCGGAAAAAATTGGCTCGCCAGGTCGTCCCGACTTGCGGCGGAACGCCTTTGACGGTTTCGAGGCGACCTTTGACGGCTGCCATCGGAATGCGAAGTTCCGCCGTCCAACCCTTGTCCGTGTCGTCGCGCTTGTTGAGCGTCCCATCGACCACGACGGCGGTTTGCATCCCGGAATCCCAAGCATTGTCGTTTTGCCGATACGCGGGCAGCCAGGAATCAAACGTGACGTTTTGCGGGCTGACCTGAAGCTCGACATAGGTTTTTCCGTCTCCATCAGGGTCGAGAAAAATCTCGGCGGCTTCCTGGGTCCACAGCTTGTCGTCGTGTTTGGCCAGCGTCCCCCACACGTCTTTGTCTGCAAACTCGAAAGCGACATACAGGTTTTGGTCGTCCCACAACAGTTTGGCTTGCGCGGGTTGGTCGGCTGGGCCTCCGGTCATTGTGTGGACGAAAAGACCGGTCGAAACGGCGTGTTTCCAGGCCGGTTCATCGAGCTTTCCATCGATGGTGATCGTCTGCCCGGACGGCATGCGGCGAACTTGCAGCTTTCGCGATGCAGACAGGGGTTCGCCCCCTTTGACGGGCAGTTCAAACGCGATCACGCGGTTCTTCCCGTCCTGACGACCCGATTGGACCGCCATCCGCTCGCCCTTTTTGAAAAAGCCGACGAACAGGGCCAATTTGTCGTTTGTAAACGTCTGCGGCAACGGAATCCGCTGGATGTCGCGAACGATGTCGCCCTGTTTCCAGGCCGAAACCGGATACTTTCCGCCGACCGGAACATGGTCCGCGTTGTGATGCAGGCGTCGGTCCGGGGTGCCGATGTGAACGAACTGTCGCCAGCCCTCGCCGGGAGGTTTTTCGACGCGGAAATAATGCGTCACGGTCAGGGATTCGCCGGGCTCGGCTTCCGTTTTGTCCACGTCTGCACCGAGGTACACGATGCGAGCCCCCTTTTTGTTTTCAAAGACCGCACCACTTGGAAAACGCGGCGCGGGCGCTTCTTTCAACAGGTGTTCTTTGGCGGCTTCGAGTGCTTCGGCACTTGGGCCATCGTCGGAACGTTCCACGCAACCTGGCAACGCAGAAAGGGCGATGGCAAAAGCGGAAGCGGCCAAACGAGATGCAGCAAAACGGCTTTTCGGCATGGGTGTCCTCGCAAAAAAAGAGAACCGAGGGTCGATGCGGTCTTTTTATCGTGTTTCGAGGAACGCGAGGCGGGAAAAAAACGGGGAGGCTGGGGCGTCGGGTTTACGGTTTGTCTGCTTCAGGCGAGGACGGCGACGCGCCTGGCTTTTCCGCTGCTGCATCGGAAGGGGTCGGTTCGCCCGCTGCGACGCCGGGCGCATCAGAAGGGGCCGGTTCGCCGGCAGCAATCGCAGGCGGAGTTTCTTGGGCGCTTTGCGCGGCGTCCGTTTTTTGCGAACCCGGCTCGTCCGCCTTTTTGTCGCCGATGCCGAGCGCGTTGGCTGCCTGATCAACCACTTGCTCGACTGCGGTCGACATGCTTTTCGCGATCTGGTCGAGTTTTTTCTGAAACACGCTCCAGCTTTCCGTCGCCGTGGTTTGCAGTTTTTGAAGCTGCTCGAACTCTTCCTTGTGTTGTTCTTTGAGCTTGCCAAGGTCCGCGTCCACGTTGGCTTTGGCCTCGTGGGCGGCCTTCTGAAAACGCTCGGACAGGTCGTCGATGTGCTTGCCCACGTTGCGAAGTTGCTCTTCCAACTTGCTGCGCAGGTCGTCCACTTGGTTTGTTCCCGCTGGCTCGGCGGGAGGCGTCGTCTCGTTCATCTGGTTTCCTCCTTGTCCTGTTTGGCTTTGGCGCAAAAAGCATCGCACAAAATCGGTGACTTGATCGGCGTCATCAAGGGGCAACACAGGACAGGACAAACCCAGCCGGGCGAGCACGTCCGGCTTGTCGGTCGCCACGGCGATGATGTGTGGATCGGTGGATGCGAGAAGCGGATGCCCGAGTTCTGCGCGGAACACCTCGATTTTCGGGTACGCCGTGCCGCGCAAACCTTCCACAAACACCACGTCCGCAAGCGACGGGTCCAGCCGATTGAGCAGCGTTTGAAAAACCGGCTCGCGAGGCGGTTTGTGTACCGTCACGAGCATCGAAAAATCCGGCGAACACACAAGCGTTTGCATGGCCCCCGCAGCCCGCATTCTGTCGCTGTCTTTTCCGCGCACATCCGGCACAAAGTTGTGATGCGCGTGCTTGACCGCCGAGACTTTTACGCCGTCAGCGGAAAGCCGCGCGATGAGTTTTTCAGCCAGCGTGGTTTTTCCCGCTCCGCTAAAACCCACGATTCCTATCGCTTTTGTGGCCCGAATCATCGTCCGACTTTGATACTGGTCCTTCGCAGAGCTATCCGCAAGACCGCTGGCCGTGGTACGAAAGTGGACATGACAGACACACGCTCCCTACGAGGCAAAACCCTTTTCATCACCGGGGCCAGCCGTGGCATCGGCCTCGCCATCGCGCTGCGGGCCGCAAAAGACGGTGCCAACATCGTCATCGCCGCCAAAACCACAGAGCCCCATCCCAAACTCCCCGGCACCATTTACACCGCCGCCGAGGAAGTCCAGCGCGCGGGCGGGCAGGCCCTTCCCTGCGTCGTCGATGTTCGGCACGAGGACCAAATCGTCGCTGCCGTGAACCAGGCCGTCAAAACCTTTGGCGGCATCGACATTCTGGTGAACAACGCCTCGGCCATCAGCATCACCGGCACCATCGGCACGCCTCTGCGTCGATTTGACCTGATGCACCAGGTCAACGTCCGAGGCACCTTCGCCTGCTCCCAGGCGTGTTTGCCGCACCTTTTGCAAGCCCAAAATCCCCACATCTTGAACTTGTCGCCGCCGCTCAACATGGAATCGCGCTGGTTTTCCCAGCATTGCGCCTACACGATGTCGAAGTACGGCATGAGCATGTGCGTCCTGGGCATGTCCGAGGAATTTCGCGAGGCCGGCGTCGCCATAAACGCATTGTGGCCCCGAACGACCATCGCCACCGCCGCCATCAGCAACCTTCTGGGCGGTGAGACCGTCATGCGCGGCAGTCGCAAACCCGAGATTCTCGCCGACGCCGCCCACTTCATCCTGACCCGCCCGAGCCGTTCGTGTACCGGCAACTTCCTGATTGATGACGAGGTTCTGGCCCACGAAGGCATCACCGACCTGTCCGGCTACGCCAGCGTCCCCGGAGAACCCCTCTTCCCCGACTTCTTCCTATAAGCAGACCACGGGGATGTGCCTGCGCGTTGCAAACAGCCTTTCGCGGCGCTTTGGGAACGGGGCCTGGTCGGCGTAAAGTGGTTCGCATGTTGTCCGTCGAAAAAAAGGAAGGGGTTGGGGTGCGGATCAGTTGGTTGGCTGCGGATGGGCGATCGCTGTTGGGCGCGCCGGGTCGGCTTGGGTTGTCGGCGTGTCCGGGACGGCCTGATTTGGGTGGAACGGTGGAAGACGACGCCGCCCACCTGGCGCAGGTCGGCATCAAGGTCGTCGCGACCCTGGTTGCGGACCGCGAGCTGGAATTTTACGGCGTGTTTGGTTTGCGCAACGCGCTCCGAAAAGCCGGTGTACGCAACCTCTGTTTTCCGATTGAAGACGCCGAGCCGCCGGATGACCTGCTCGCGACCCGAGACCTGTGCCAGGAAATCCTTCGTTGGCTCGGGGAAGGCCAGGATGTGCTCGTTCACTGCATCGGGGGATGGGGTCGAACGGGAACCATCGCTTCGTCTCTGCTCATCCACGAGGGCTACACGACCGATCGTGCCATCGAGGCCGTTCGCAAAGCCCGCAGTTCCCGCTGCGTCGAATCGCTTTCCCAAGCCCGTTTTGTGGCCCGCTACGAACAGGAACACAAGAACGTCCGCCGCTTCTATGTTCCGATGCCCGAGTCCTCCTTGCCCGACCGTTTGGGAGGAGAGCCCGGCAACCGTCGTTTGAAACGCGGCTCCCGCGCCCCCCTTCTCTTTTTGGATGAAGCGAGTTTGCGCGCCCACTTGGCCGCTGCCAATAACCCCTGTTCGCAAGTCATCGTGTCCGGGGAAGCCCTCCCCGAGCAACTTCAAAGCTCCGTCGATTTGCGCCTCGACCGCTTTTTCCTGTGCAGCAACGGCGACAAAAAACGCATCCCCTTCTAAAAAACGGATTGCCCTTCCCCCCGGCACATGGACCGGTCTTCGCGCGAGAAGGGAGCCCCAGTCCTTTTGCGGGGTTTACGCTCACGCTGGGATTGTGAGACCATCGGGCCGTTCTGTGCCGGGTCTCCCACTCATGAGTCAGCTCCTCAACGTCCGCGAAGGCGACCTCATCGGTGAATATCGGTTGGTCAGGCTGCTGGGTTCGGGCGGGATGGGCGCGGTGTTCGAGGCGGTTCACGAGACGATTGGCAAGCACGCGGCCCTCAAGGTCCTGACGCTGAATGCCAAGAAACACCCGGACCTTTCGCGGCGTTTCATGGCCGAAGCCCGCGCGGCCAGCGAGATCCGGCACCCTGGCGTCGTTCAGGTCTTCGGTTTTGGTCGCCACACAGACGGCACGCAGTGGATGCTGATGGAGCTTTTGTCTGGCGAAACACTCGCGCAACGCCTGCTGTCCGGCCCTCTCACCGAGCCAGGCGCGTGGACCCTCGCCCGTCAGCTTTCATCCGTCCTGACCGCCGTCCACGCCCGAGGCATCATCCACCGAGATTTGAAGCCGGGCAATGTGATGTTGGTGCCGGACCCGGATTCGCCGGGTGGAGAACGGGTCAAGTTGCTGGATTTTGGGATTGCGAAGCTCTTATCGGACAGCCTGCGGCGAGAGGGGAAGCACGGTCCGCCCCTGTTCACGACGGCAACGGGGGCGCTCATGGGGACGCCGAACTATATGTCACCAGAACAGTGCATTTCTGCAGCACACGTGAACGACCGGGCAGACGTGTATGCACTGGGCGTGATGCTGTTCGAGATGTTGACCGGGCGGCTTCCGTTTTCCGAAACGCATCCCTTTGCCGTGATGACGGCCAAAAACGAACAGACAGCCCCGTCCGTGCGATCGGTCAAGCCCGAACTGTCGCAGGAAACGGCGGCGCTTGTGGACCACATGCTCGAGCGAGAGCCGAATCTGCGGCCTTCGATGGCGCAAGTCCATGAAGCGATAGGCCGTCTGCTTCAGATCGAACCACCCAAGCCCAATCGGCCTGACGGCAAGGCGATTCCCCCAAGCGCCCACATCGTGCGTCTGTCAGCAGAGGACGCGCAGACGCTGGATGTGCCCGCAGACTATAGACCCCAGGTTTCGCCTCCTCCGGGTCTGGAGGCACTCGACGCTTTGGTCCAGGCTTCCGAACAAGCCGCCGCCTCCCAACGTGTGCAGGTACACGCGCCGGTGTCCAGGTCGCGGAAACGGGTTTGGATGGCGGTGGTCGCACTTCTCGTCGTTCTTGCTGGGGGGCTTCTGTCGATCGGATTGGGGAACAGGCAGAAACCGGTGATGGGTCTGTTTGTGCAAACGGACCTTGGGTCCGAAGACCTTGGTTCTGGGTGCCAACATGCAGCAGACGCAGCAGATGCAGCGGATGCAGCAGACGCAGCGGATGCAGCGATCCACACAGACGCCGGTGCCAGGTTCGACGCCCGAAAAACAACACCAAGCGCGGTCATCCTCCAGGGGCCGTTGGGTGCGCGTCCCGTGTGCATCGTGCCGGCACTGGCCTGCGTACATCAAATCGGTGGCCCCAAGGAGCAGAAAACCCTGATTCTAGACGCCTTGCGAAGGACGCCGATCCTGCTGTGTCCCGACGAGGTGTTGCGCATCACCCGGGACGAACACAGTGTGGGCGAACTGTCGCTAGCTGTGATAGCTTCGCCGCCGGGTGCGTTGTCTGCGGCGAAGAAAGAGCGGTTCTTGCGGCTGCTTGATGGGAAGTTGCCGCCGGGACAACAGCTCGTGACACCCGTTGCGATCCAATGCCTTTCCCCATGAACCGTCGATTCTGTTTGTTGGCCCGCCAAGCGCGTCGGTGTGCTGCGGGCCTGGTTGGCTCGGTCCTCTTGCTGGGCTGTGCGCATGCGCCCCTGCCCGATCTTGATGAACGCGATCAGCAGTTGGCCTTGGTCGCGGGTCGGATCGAGGCGATGGGCAAAGTGATGCAGGCCGATCGGGCAGTGCTGTATGAACTCATCGCCGAGACGATGTGCCCAAACCCTCGCGTGCGAGCCTTTCTGAATAGCTGCCCGTCGCTTGGAGAAGAGGGTTGCCACTTGCAAGACTTGTCTTCGGTCCTGGGTGACATGGCGTCGCTTGATCACGTCGTGGTGTACTACTTCCCTGGCCAAGACCCGCGCCATCCGGACGACGAGCGGAAGGCCATCATCAAGAACCTGGTGCGAAGACACGTTCGTCGTCCGACCACGCGGCTTTTGGTTGCGGCGATGCCCGCGTATGTGCCCTCGAAAATGCCTGCCCATACCATCGTGCCGCTCGTGGAACAGGCGGCCCGGTCGCTGCGGCAAGTGGTCGGAGAGTATTACGCGGCGGAGCGCCGCCTTGCTCACCCCAACGAAGCCCCGCTGCGCATGCTGCCCGCCACGGGTCTTTCCTGCAACCACCCGGGCCAAATCTTGCGTCCGTACCTGCGGCAAAAAGACGACCAACCGTTCGTGAACGAGCCGCGCGTGGGTCAGCCGCAGATTGTGGCCTGGGCGTTTCTTGTGGATTGCTGACCATGCGACGACGGGACGTTCTTCGTGCGCTGGGTCTTGGGGCAGGTGCGAGCGCGCCGGGAGTGGCTGTGGCCCAAACGCCCGATTGCACAGAAGCGCTGCGCCGAAGGTACGACGAATTTCACCTGGCGAGTCACCGACTGCCTTCGGGTTTTTACGAAAACGCGCTGCTCTTTGACACCAAGCTCGGCGTGTGGGCGCGGCAACCGGCAGGTCACGTTGTCGTGCGCGGGCGGGTCGTCGTGCTGCATCTGTGGGCGGACTATTGTGCTCCGTGTCGTGCGGAGTTTCCGTGGCTTTCGGAGCTTGTGAAAGAAACAGAACGCAACTACAAGGGGCTCGTCCAGTTTCTGTTCGTGTCGGAAACCCAAAGTTCAGAGGCCATGCAGCACTTCGTGGACCGATACGCGGCGATTCTGCCGCAAGGTCCGCACTACCTGGACACCGAAAACCGGCTGTTTCGCACGCTGTCCCAGCAGGTGCCAAGCGGTGCGCTGTCGCTTCCCACCACATTGCTGTGCGATCCGCTGGTGTTGCGGCAGGGCTTGTGCGGGCCGCTGTGGGGCCGTCGGGCCGAGCTGCGCGTGGCGATCGAGCGGCTTCTGCGGCTTGCTTCTCCTTCTTTTTTCCAAAACCCCTGAGGGAACATCATGAAAAAAACGCTTCTTTCCATCCGGCAGAGGCTCGCTGCACGGCGACCGCTGCGAGCTTTTTCCCCGCTGGCTGTGGCCGGGCTTCTGGGCTTTGCGACGCAGGTCGCTGCCCAACCTGATGGCTCCGGTGGTGGTGCGTCTTCGCGCGTCGTGCTTTGGGGGATAGAGCGGGGTTGCGACCCAGACGCCGCCGCCGAACGTGCGGTCGTGCTCCGCCTTGAGTCGTTTGGAGGCAGTCCCGTGGGGCGGCTCGACCTACCGGCGGAGGCACGTTTCAGAAACTGCCTTGGGGAAGAATGTGCCGCGCTTCTCAAAGACGCCTGTCCGCAGGTCCAGGGACAACTGCTCGGCGCGGACATCGACGACCTTGTTGCCCAAGACGCGGGCGTTTCGGCCCTGGTTTCGCGGGTGCGCTTGTGGCGCCACGATCTTTCCAGCGGGCGCACGTATTACCAATACGCGCTGTGTCCGCGCGGCGTGTGCGGGGACCTCACGGTGGCCGACAAGCTCGCCGAGATGGCCAGCCAGCTCAGCGAACGGCTTTCTTTTGAAGGAGAGGCGCGGCCTGCCGCCTTGGTGCGCACCGATCGGTTGCCGCTGTGTGGCCCAGACGACGCCGGGGCCCTTTTGACTTCTGCGCGGGCACGTCCCATCGAACGGCTGTACCAGAACATCTATGTTGCGCTCGTGCTCGATCCGGCGCTGGCGGGTCAACAAAAAGACATCCGCGATCTGTTTGGCAAGGCCTTGCCGTCCCTGGCTGCGTCCGGTTTCCGAGAGGGGCCGTTGCACATCGAAGTTCGCGCGATAGACCCCGGCGGGCCTGAGGTCGCGTGGTCCCAAAAGGTCCTCCAAAACCTTCTGGTCGGGCGTGGTGCGGCGGAAAAGCGAGGCCCGGCGCGCTTGCTGGTCGTGTACATCGGTCGAGTGGGGGAGGGACCGGCGCTTTCCCTCGATGCACGTTGGCCTTCGCCTTCTTCTTCTGTCGATGTCGCCGAGGCGTCGGAACGCGCCCTTCCGCCGGGCAACCCCAAACCGGAGGCGCCGCCCGTTCTTGGGCTGCCCAACGCACACGCCCTGGCAGCCATGCTTCGCAGCGAGCGATCTGCGCAAGTCGCGCGGGCGAAAGCAGCCGCCGATTCGAAAACGTGGACCGAACCCGGTGATCTGTGCAAACCCATGCTCGCTGCCCGATGTGTACCTCCGCGTGTTGGGCTCGCTGCCTGGGGACCAGCCTTCGACGCGCGAGCGGGTCGTTCCTTGACAACCTTTGGGCCGAAGTGGGCCAAGGTTGGGCTGGTTGGGCTATGGGGGCTCGTGGGGGCCAGCGCGGTCACGGCAGCGGCCCTCTTTGCTGCGAATGGGACGGATGCGGGCACGATTGCGGCTTCGGACTATGACGTGCAGCGATCGCTTGGTCGGCCCGCTTGGGCCGTGGCGGGGTTTGGCCTCGCGGCGCTTGCGCTGGCTGTGCCCATCACGGTGCTCTCTCGGCGGGCCCTTCCGGCCCATACCGTCGTGCAAACAGGCAGTGCGGCGCCACAAGGCTTGCGCTGCCCAGCCGTGGCCTCCGGCGCAGCCGTTTCTGACCGATCGACTCAATCGCGATCAGCTCAATAAGGAGAAGCCATGAAAACGGTGTTCTTGTTTCTGTCGATGATGTTGTTTTCCGCGTGCGCGGCGTTTGAGGACATGAAGGTCGTGCTCCACGACCTGGGTGGCGGGCCGGCGTGTCCGGCGATGCCGGATTTGGCACCTGCGCCGCCCAGGTGTGCGGCGGCGAAGGGTTTGACTGGGGAGAGTTTGCTGTGCGTCGATTTCAAGGACGTGCGAGAGCTCTCTGCGCTCCCCAACTGGAACTTCTTTTGCGGTGGTGCCTTCACCTGGACCACCGGTCCGTCAGGGCTTCAGGTCAAAGACTTTGCGACGTTTGACAAGGAATGCACGGCGATCCTGCCCGCGCAAAACCTCAACGACCCAGACAAGCAGAACTACCGATCGGTGACCGTGTCGCTCGTGCAGCGGATCGATTTGAGCGATCCGGAACAAAAAGCCGATCTGTATTTGAATACGGCCAGCGATCCGACGCGGATGCTGTGGTCCGCCACGGGAAAAAAGAATCCGTCGCGGCAGGTGACGACGATGACGTTTGAGCGCAGCGAGCTGCCCACCGCGATCAACCAATCGCCCCAGTGGATTTTGCGCGTGAGTTCGACTGGTTTTTATTCCCGCCAAGGGTGGCAGATCGAGTCGATCGCGGTGATGGGCAATCTCTAAGGGAAAAAACCCAAACGGTTGCTTGCCCTCGCCCTTCCCCCCGCCAATCGGCGAGGACAAGCCCGCAATGGGGAAGGGGGCCCGTTGGGCGGTCTTTTTGGAACAACTTGGGACTTTTGGGGTGTGTTATGGGGACTTGGCTTGTGGATGTGAGGCGATGCAATGAGGTGTTTCATGTGGACAGAAAGACATTCGTTGGTTTGGTGGGTGGGCGCGGGGATGGCGATCGCGACAGGGTTTTTGGGCGGTTGCGGAGGCGGGGAGGTGATGTCGCCAAGTGGTGGCGGGCCGGCGTGTCCGGCGATGCCGGATTTGGCACCTGCGCCGCCCAGGTGTGCGGCGGCGAAGGGTTTGACTGGGGAGAGTTTGCTGTGCGTCGATTTCAAGGACGTGCGAGAGCTCTCTGCGCTCCCCAACTGGAACTTCTTTTGCGGTGGTGCCTTCACCTGGACCACCG
>Ga0268298_10000221_pt1 | contig 74778 bp, 94 predicted proteins | sample WWTPWeurt_MetaG_FD_194462 | JGI IMG/M metagenome (GOLD analysis project Ga0268298, IMG submission 194462) | Activated sludge microbial communities from WWTP in Nijmegen, Gelderland, Netherland - WWTP Weurt | ecosystem: Engineered > WWTP > Aerobic digester > Activated sludge | place...
TGATAGGTGGCGGAAACATCAACAGCTCGTCGAATGCCATACCGCTTATCAAACACAACCAACATATAGTCATCAAGAACGGTATCAGGAACAAGCAGCACTCTAGGAGACGCTGCCGCCCAGTTAATAACATTGAACTCGACGTTCAAGCCATAACTGCCAGAATTTCCGACATTGCCGGTATTGGTGCGCGGATCAAAAATTACAGGGCGACCTGTACGAGATTGAAGCGCCAGGAGAGTGTTCAGGGTGCAGATAATGCAGTCCCTCGACACCTTGCGGGTAGGATCATACAGCATCTTCAGCCACGCTTCCTGCGTCATCACTCCACCAGTACAGGCCGTATCGTAGACAGTACCTAGCACGGGAGTAAGGGCAGACTGCCCAGCATCAGGATTACCGTTCACGATACCATCAATGCTTTCCCACAGACGCTCTATTCGCTCCCCTTCCGTCTGCTGCTGCATGATGGTTCCGATCACGTCCAAGGTAGTGGTTTTTGCCGCTTGATCGGAAATCTGCAAGCCAATAGAATTGGTAATAATCGTCTTAGACGATTGGCTAGCAGTAATACTTACCAGAGTACGTGGCAACGAATTCTGCGCAATCGGCTGAGAGCGTTCACCACGAGGAGCCGTAACGTTAATCATAGGCTGAGTAAACATCTGCCCAGGGATAGAGTCTGTCCCAGCCAGCATGGAATTAAACGCCGCCTGCTCAGCGCCATAATCTTCAATCAAGTTCTCGGCTACAAGGCTAAGCACAATTTCAGGAGAGAAGATACGAGACGCCGGGGTACTTCCACTACCAGCTCCCGGGCTAACCACCATTCCGCCCCGAGACAAGGACTCGCCCGCAAATTGCGGAGCATAATCCCCAGTCATAAGCTCATAAATGGAAGTAGCTCGCAATCCCTTAGCAATGTCAGTCTTCATGACAATGCCTAGACTCTGCACTCCTTGCCGAAAGACAGTGCCGTAGTCCGGATGTCCGTCAGGATACTTACGTTGCAAGAACCCAGTAACAGTCAAGCCCATTCTAGCCGCAGTAGAATAGTCCTCCAGAGCCAATACACCTTCTTTCTTAGTATTGCTCCGGTCAAAATAGTAAAACTTAGCCTCAGTAGACATTTGCAGTACCTTTCTAAAGTTAAAACCTGTTAGGTTGAAGTTAGACTCTACGAACTAGGGCCTTGCGGTTGCTGATAGCCATCACCATCCATTTATTAATGGTAGGAGGAGTCAGTGCAGCCGCCTTATCCAGATTCGGCCCGCTAGCACCCACAGCAGTACCGATAGCCGTAGGAGTACCAGAGATAACCAGATCTCCAACCGCCAAATCATTGTCCTCATCGTAGCCGTAGAACTCCACACCAAAGTCACATCCAACTCCAGCAGGGTGATTCCCGCCTTTGGTGCCCAACTCTACCGACCGCACAAACCCGTAGATTTCGTCTCCGTCATCGCACAGGCTAACCAAGTCTCCAGCCAACTTCACAGGCTTGCCAATATCTGTACTGCTCCAAGCCCCGTCCCCAGAATCCAGCAATTCCACACGGTCAGGAGTATAGGGAGTGATAGTTTGATATCTCATTTTTAAGTCCTCAGCTCGTAAATATTAATGATTAACCTTTAAGAGTTTTCCCAGGAGTGATTCCATAGGCTTCAGGAGTTTCAAGTCTTCCAGTAGAATCCACTACCCCCTGAGTTGTCAGCCTTCGTCCAGCATTGAACGTCGCTTTCGCCGTAGCCTTAACCTGATTCAAAAGAATGGGAAGCTGATTTGGAGACGTACTTCCGGCGATTACAGCAGACTCTCCAGTTAGGGTTTTATATCTATTAATTTCCCCTAGTAGAGCCTCACTTAGTGCGGTAACAACTCCAGTTTTCTCTTCAAGTTGAGCCTTAAGTGTGGCTACTTCAGCAGTAAGCAGGGCGATAGATGCCGTCTGCTCTCCAAGTTTAGACGTAGCTGACATAAACTGAGCCATGATAGCGTCTAGACCTTGAGGGGTAGGAGTCTGGTCAGTAGCCACGGGAGCCGGGGCTTCCTCTTTAGGCGTCTCTGGAGTCTCCTCCAACAAGGCAACGGTAAGGTCTTCATCCGTCGCTAGAGGGGCCACAACTCGCTTATCAGTTTTCATACCAGTCTCCACAGAAGGGTCATTAATGTCAGCATCGAGGGCACTTGCCTTCGCTAGCGTAGATGTTACGGGAAGTCTATCAGATCCAGCCGTTTCTTTCGACGCCGCCACGATGGAAGAAAATGTTTTTATCCCGTCCGATAAGCCTGCCAACTTGGCTTCAGGAGGAAATAGAGTCTTACCCTCTCCCCAAGCCTCAACATCGGCCATATCTAGGCTTCTACGTTTAGCAATATGCTCTAAAAAATATGTGTAATACTTATTAGCTACCGCCGTAGCGTCAGCAATTACAGCTTCAGACAAAGGCTCTACATCCTGATAGATAGCCTTGAACTTTCCAGCTCTAACTACCTTAATGTCGATGCCCATCTCTTTCAACATTCTCGCCCTAGAATGTAGAGTAATGACGGTTCCTATACTGCCAACACGCCCCATGGTAGAAGTGTAGATCTTTTTCCCTTCTGAAGCTATCCAGTATCCAGCGGATAACGCACTACCGCTAACATACGATTGAAGAGGCTTAACTTTTCTCAGATCCGCGCACATCTCTGAGACAGCATCTAATCCAACTACATCTCCTCCTGGGCACTCCTTCATATATAGCAAAACAGAAGCGATGTCCTGCATGTCATATAGTGTCTTAAGTGCCGCTACAACAGCGTCATACGACGTAAGGCTTGAATAAACATGCCACCATTTATGCGAAGTCACTAATGGCCCATCTAATGTAATTATCCCTACATTCTCATAGCGGCTTAACAGTTGTGTAGCTTTATGCTCAGCGGACTCATGCTCAACTTCCCCAACATCAGCATCTTCTAATGCTTTAACAGCATTAGACATATTAAGGCGTTTAAGGATAAGCTCCCTAGACCCTGAATCAAAATCATGTGAAAGCAATTGATGTGGGACACTATTCTCATCCCCTAACCATACATTATACATATCTACCTCTACACAAAATAAACTACTACTTACGAACCTCGTTATCTTTCCCGCCAGAACTCGCTGGTGTTTTACTAGCCATCTGCCTACCATGCGTATCTGTATTAGGGCTAGGCAACTTTGATGCCTCTTTAGATTTATAGAACCCAGTACCAGATAACTTCTCAGCGCCAGCAGGGAGTGAGCGCAAGCCTAGCATGTACTGCGCCTCGTCATCTGTTATTCGTCCGTAAGACAACAACTCCATAACTCTATTCTGTTTGATGGCGTTATAGGCTTCAAGTTCCGATTTCGGCCTAAGCTCGATAGTATCAAACTTAAACTGTACATACGCCTCAACACCTATAAGCCTGACAGCCAGAGTAAGTGCCCTTGAGATAATTTCCTCTACTGGAATCTGAAGTAGAGCGCATATATAAGTAAAAATAACCATCTCGGCGCTAGCTGTATTTTGCGATCCCCCGCTAATTCTCAACCCTAACGCTGTAGGACTAGCCTTCAATGCGGAAGAAGCATTTCCTATTAAAGTCTGCAATAGTCCAGAAAAGTCCGCCTTCTCTCCAGTGCTATCAACAGCTCCCACTTTAGCGAGATTGTAAAATACAAACGCATCATCTGGTGCCGTCCCTCGCAAGTCCTCTTCTACTGTTGCCTTAACAGACTGCAAATATGCCTTTAGCTTTTCAGGGTCATTCTTAATGTCTCTTGGAGCCGATGCTACTACCTTTTCGTAATCAAGCTCTACCGTGGTTCTCGGAATTCCAGTTCTACGCAATATCCTCCACATGTCCTCGATAAATTCATCCAGCATGAATAAACTATTCATACCTCCCGACATGATTGGAGTGGAGATGATCTTCGTAAGCTGCGTAGAAACTGAACTAATAAAAATATTAGGGTAGTTTAATGGAATAATGCCAGAGGAAGTAGAAACGCCTGTAGACCTTTGAGATGGGTACTTAGACCCATCCCCTCTTGAAATCCAATCTATGGAATCGTAAGCAAACAAATTAAACGCTGCTGGAAATAGCATCTCATCTACAGACAGCTCAAGGCCGACTCCAGAAGCTACACAACACTCAAGCAGCATAGTTTCTAATAAACGAGTAAATCCTAAAGAATCATTAAACCCTTTGGAATAATCAGACAAAGCATCAATTCTAGCTATGACAGACTCAGCCGCCCTCAACCCTTCACTACTAAACTCCATCGTACCAGTTTCATACGCCGCTAAACTATACCCTCTAGCGGCCAGCCTAAACATAGTAAGGACCGCTGTAGATACAATCGCGTCCCCTTCATACATTATCCTAGACAGGGCAATAGGACTTGCCGCTCCTCTGTGCGCTTTAGCACTTGTATTATGTACAGTGCTCGCGTCAGAAGGCACTTTCTGATTGTTGTAGTATTTACTAACTTGATTAGTTGACGCTCTACGCTTTGCCTTACTAACAATATTAGGAGGCAATACCGTATCACCAGCAAAATCAGCAAAGTAAGCTTTCCCTTCTTGGGAAGCTATTCTTTCTGCTAATAAATTAGCTATCTCTACTAGATTATTGCCGGTGTCTGACATCATATACCCCTCACCAAATTCTACTTCCAGCATTATTACCTAAACAACAATAAAATCAAACTCTTTCTTCCACTCTATCCTTCAATTTAACAGAAGAGATGCCAACCATACTTCCAATGTAATTTGTATTTCCCCCCAATTCAAAATCCCCAAAAAATATCTTTGCCGCCAACCAAGCATATAACATAGAAAAGAAATAGTGATCTGCCCCAGTATTGGTCCACACTTGTTTAGTAGCAGAGGTAGCTGTTACTCTAGTAACTTTCTTTACCGCCCTAAAGTGCGCTACCATCTCATTATACTCATCTCCTCCAGAAGGAAATAGAACACTCCCCGCCCCAATCTCTTTCACTAACGCCGATATTGCTTTTGTTCTTCCAATCTTAACTATTCTATCTTCCTCCTTTACCATCAAATACTCCAAACCCAACGTCCCTTCAGTAAACTCTCCCGCAAATACATCACCTTCCCCCTCAGCCACCAAGGATTGTTGCAGGGTGATGTCTGGGCCTACATCAACAATCCCATGTCGAATATTAAACGCTCTCTTTACTTCAGTTACTCTACGCAATACTTCATTATCCCCAGTTTGTCGTATACTCTCCATCCATACTAACTTCAGTGGATGTCCATAACTGACTTCTATAATCGTCAGGTGGCATGTTTTACCTACATCCAGCCCGAACACATACGATGCCATTGAACTTCCCTGCCCAGGAACTATAAGATCCACTACGGATCTTTGCTTAATCATCTCCAGAGTCAGGCTATTTGTATTATCAGAGAAAGGCATCCCAAGCCTATAGTTTACATAGATAGCCTGATCGTCATATTCATGCCTACTATTCGCTAGATTTACAGGGGTATTGATCTGTGGTAGACAGAGTGGATCTACTTGAAATGACGCTATTTCTCTACTTGGGAACATAGGCACCCAAGCCCGCTTACGCGGGTCGCAGAAATTATCCATAGTGATCGGTTCTCTACATCCTGGGCAGAGGCAAACAGCTTCCTGTACTTTTACACTTGGTCTCTTCTGGTCCGCCTTAGTAAACGTTATTAAAGTTCCATCGTACCCAGGTACTATAATATCTCTCCAAGCTTCAACACATACCCATTTTCCGCACTTGTCATGATATAACATATAATAATTTCTCTGCCCCTCATCAAACATCTCACTAATTCCATATCCCTCCACTGTTGGAGTAGAGACATCAAATAGAAAACGTTCTTCTGGTCGATAATGCCCAAACCTAGATAAAAATGTAGTAAGTACAGAAGGTATTCCGAAGTCGTATTCGTCCCTTACTACTCCCTTACAGGGTACAGAGATGGCCTGTCTTGCTTTCTGTGCGCCAACGAAATAGACAAAGGAAGAGCCTATCTTTCTCATTGTCGTATTTCGCACTGTTTTAGACTGTAGATTGCTCAGGGTAGGTGAGGATTCGATAACAGGAAGGGCTCTACTTGTGCTAAACGTACTTGCAAATCCTCTACTTGGGAGAACATACATCCAATGCGTACCTTGGTAGAGCGAGGCTAACCCTAAAATAATTCGTACAATGATCTCACTACCGCCTGTTTGAGAGGCTTTTCTTAAGGCTTTATGGGGTGCAGGATGTTGTATTACTCCCGACTGCCATTCATGGCCTTCAAAACTGAACGGGTAGACCCCATCGGGTGCCTTCGTATTGACTTCCAGCCACCGAGCTAGATCAAGATTCACTACTCCCGGATCTACTCCTAAAGAGAGCGAATCGAATTTGGATTGCAGGGAGGATAACATTTAGACGGCCTGCAATCGCTGACTTTGAATTTCTAACTCAGATGCTAGATCTCTTAGAAATGCGTCTCTCACATCTAACGGCTGTTTACGCAGGGCGAGCATTACTGCCGCTTCAAACGCTTGATTGGCAGCTACTTTTTTCAAGTATGGTTCAGCCTTCATAAGAGACTGGATGACTTGGGCGATAAGCGCCATAGCCGCCTTCCCTTCCTGTAACCCTACCTCTGCCCGAAGCTTCCCCTTCTCATCCAGCACCTTACTCTTGACGCCATCTACCAGGGTATGCAGGGTGCCGATAAGGTTGATGGTGTCCTCTAGATTGCCCTTCTTTTCCACGGCAGGTGTATATGTCCCCAGGATGTCGGGTAGGTCTGGCTGCTGCTGGATCGTAATATCGAATGAAGATGCAAACGGGTCGTGCATGGGGGAACCTTTTGTCTCAGAAAACCACATTGCGAAAGTATACATCAGAAGTGTTGATTTGAAATTTCCCGGGAAATTTTTTTAGTGATTTCTTTTAGAGAGAAAATTGAAATTTAAGTAGGCTGGGCCAGTAGAGGGAAAATTAGACTGGGACGGTAGAGGTAAAGCTGGGCCAGTAGAGGGAAAGTTAGACTGGGACGGTAGAGGGAAAGGTAAAGGTAGGCTGGGCCAGTAGAGGGAAAATTAGACTGGGCCAGTAGAGGGAAAATTAGACTGGGCCAGTAGAGGGAAAGTTAGACTGGGCCAGTAGAGGGAAAGTTAGACTGGGACGGTAGAGGGAAAGTTAGACTGGGACGGTAGAGGTAAGCTGGGCCGGTAGAGGTAGAGGTTGAGTTTAGGATTGAAATTTGGTCGGAATTTTCGGGGGGCCTCCGCCGCCAGATGGAGCAACATAAGCTAAATAGTGGGTACCGGGGGTAATGCATAAGATAGAGAAAAGGGCATGCAATAAACACGCCAATAGTTAGGCCATGCAATAAACACGCCAACATTTAGAGTAGGCTATAGAGTAGGCGTTTGAATAGGTGTTGCATTAGGTGCGCCGGTAGCGTATTATACCCCTATGCCGAACCGCAGAAGAAGGGGGGAGGCAGGGCGGAGCCTACTCGCTCCGAAAGTTTTAGAATTTCACGAATATTGGAGAACATCATGAACAACAACACCCTGTCTATTTCCAAGACTTCCGTCTTGACGGCTGAGGCCCTCGGTCGCACGGTGAGGGGAATGGACAAGGCCCGCACGAGGGCGGATAACCTCTTTTTAGAGTTTGTCAAAACGGACCTGCTCCCTATTGCATCAGGAGAACAGGCAATTGGGCCTATCATAGAATTGACTAGGCAATTCTTTTCTAGTGCCTTCCCCAATGGAGTAAATCAAGCATGGATTGCTGATCTGAAAAACGCCACTAGACAGGGTCTTGACACTCTGTCAAAGCTTACCGGCGGAAGTTTTACTTTCCGACAGGGATCTAAAGATAAGACGTCTTCGTCTTATCGCCCATTCATATCATGGGCAGAGCCCGCAAGGGTTATTGAAGAGGAACAGGCCGAACAGGCGGAAAAGACCGAACAGGCCGAGCAGGCCAAACAGGCCGAGCAGGCCAAACAGGCCGATCAGGCCGAACAGGCCGAACAGGCGGAAAAGACCGAACAGGCCGAGCAGGCCAAACAGGCCGAGCAGGCCGAGCAGGCCAAACAGGCCGAGCAGGCCAAACAGGCCGATCAGGCCAAACAGGCCGATCAGGCCGAGCCGAAAAAGGCCCCGACTATCTCCATGGAACTAATCATTCCGTGGTTGGCTGAATGCTCTGATGAAGAACTGACGAATCTTAGGTCAGCAGTGCTGGCCGAACTGAAACATAGATCGGACCTAGACCGCCAGCGCCAAAGGGTTTTGGCGAAGAAAGCCAGAGCCGAGAAAGAGGCTGCTTCAACTCCTGAAACCCTCGCTGCCTAATCCACACCTCTCACCCCGGACAATGACCGGGGTCTTATCCCATGCTCATGCTGTGGGCATGGGATAAGGCTATCGCGCCTGTGCGCCTGCGTGCGCCTGTGCGCCTGCGCCTGCGTGCGCCTGCGCCTGCGTGCGCCTGCGCCTGCGTGCGCCTGCGCCTGCGTGCCTGCGTGCGCCTGCGCCTGTACGCCTGTTCTTTTCTCTAAAGGGGAAACGGAATCTTACCCTCCCAATGGACCATATAAATATCTTGGATTGATAGTATATGATCCTAATTAAAATTACTGTTAGATCCATGTACTTGGATCTAACAGCCCCTCTTGCCTGCTCGAAAAGTTCGTGTATTTCACGAATTTTCGGGAAATAGGATCTGGCAAGATACCGGATAGCATCGGTTATCCGAGTAGGAATTAACAATTTGGGTGTTAGTGTACCTGACGAAATGCGTGTGGGAATCCCCCATAAAACATGCGTCAGGGATCGAGTATGTCTCGATAACAGGGTAACTCGGTGATATCGGATCAACGAATGGAGTCAACGGAATTGATTTAGGGCTTTGATTCCAGGATATCGCTGGGTTACTTTGTGGGATAGGTCCAGTATCTTTGTGGCGAAGTTCGCCTATTTCGCTGGAATAAACCTATATTTTTCCACCTACCTGTACATGGTTCCATTGATGGAAAGAGCCACCTAACACAGCCGCCTATACACAATAGGCGTATAACAGAATGCACAGATTAGCGACCTGTGCATCATGCCGTATGGAGACGGCTATGTGATGACTGAATAGGGATGCAAGACTAGAAAACTAGACGACGTTATGTGTATGTACATATATATACAATAACTCTACTAACCGGATTGTCTTGCTTCCCTTGCCAGTCATTAGCTCATTCATAACGAGTGACCTAATGACTGGCATACCGAATATGCCGCCTTAACAAGAGCCTTTTTCTCTGTAGATCTACAGAGAAAAGGGCTTTTTTATGCCCTTAAACGCCCAATGCGACGTGCAATGTCTGCCGTCGCAATTACACCAAAGCCCCGAGAGGGACAGGAGAAAACGAATGAAGTTTCACGCAAAGTACGTGGCAAGGAAGCTTGGGTTAACTGTAGAAGACGCGATTCCAGTCGCAGAGTTGGCGTCGAAACTTTGCCGCCTCCCGGACGGGGCAGTGGATGTGATTAGATGCCCGGAAGGGTATCGACACAGCTTCGCCTGGAAAACCCCGAGGGGGGAGCATGAAGGATGGATCACGATATATTGTTCCTATTAAGGGGCCGGACACCCCCCCTCCCAGCCGCCCATGCCCCCACATGGGTTGCTGGGTTCCTCAAAAAAAAGCCTCATTATTCTTGAGTATGCTCAGGAATGATGAGGCTTTTTCGTTTTACAAGAGCCTTTTTCCCTGTAGATCTACAGAGAAAAGGGCTTTTTTTATGCCCTCGAATCCCCCATTCGGCCTGCCAAAATTAAAGGCCGAAATTAACCCTTGAGCCCGAAAGGGCAGGAGAACCTCAATGCGCAAAGCTAAAGCGTTGTGCCCTGACGCTAAAATCAGGACGGTCTATTATAAAGAACCCAATACATTCTTCCCAATTTCTGCGTATGTAATAGTACACAGGAATAGGAAGGAAATTACGGTTCGAGGGTTCATTACCATGTCCCATCCGGATGATATCCCTCCGTCTTTGCGTACCGAGCGGGGGTACGAGTTCCACCCCTACGACAAGTATAGGGATATCATTCCCAATTACTTGGAATCTGTCAAAGCCATGTGGCGGAGGACTACACTCGACTACCCTCCGAAATGGAGGTGGATTTGGGATGGGCTTAAATATAGTGATAAATGGGGGACAGCGTAATGAAAAAGTTATGCAGAGAAAATGTGGAGGAACTTCGGTCTGGAACAATCCTTCACCACATCACAGCCAGAAACGCCGATGGCACCCCTCTTAGGGGGAGGGTCAACGGCAAAGTGATATTGTGGAAAACTAGGCCGTTGGAGTTCAGAGTGCCCATGAAATATGGGCTCAAGACGTGCTTTTATGTCACGGAAGACAATGCTAAGGAGTGGTATTTCCCGGAGGATAAATAAATGGAAAAAACAGTATCACCTTATAAGGGGCTAATGATTCACCTCCTTATGGAAGAAGGACGACTCTCTATTATAGGGGAAACTAGACATTCCTGCGGCCAAATCCACGACTCCATCCATACAAGGCCAAAAGCATGGAATGAAGGCTGGGACAAACAAAAGCTAACCGCCCTTCTTAATGTCTGGAAGAGGTGGCATCTCAATAACATAAGAGCCGGAAGCCCGGCACAAGAGGAAGCATTACGCCAGGCTAACTTTGAAGAAGGATATTTAGAGGCTCTAAAATTCTTGAAGGAAAGAAACCTTGAGCCGGATACCGGATATCTGGTAGACGGGAAGCCGTATAAATACGGCTCCAAGTGGCTAAAGGAGGAATTGCCTTCTCACGTCGTTGAGTTTTTGGAGGCACTATGAGCATCTTAGACAAACTTCTTCTCTTGTGTGAATGGCTGGGATGGCTGTTCATGCGGGAGGAAAACGAAGGCCGGTTCAATCCGGAATAATGGGGCGGAAGCCCTTTTCTTAATATAGGTGAAAACAAATGAATCAGCAGCAGAAAGCAAGAAAAGAGGTTCGGGACCAGGTATGGGCCAAAGTACAGAACGGTGTCGCCACGCGGACTCTGACCCTTTATGGGCAGAAGTTTAGTATCACCGTCGAATCCAATGAAGCGGTGACGATGAAACAACCGAAAAGGCGGGAAATCAACCGCATCGTAAGGTTGGCAAAACGCCAGCAAGCAAAGATGCTGAAGATCATCACTCAAATTCAAGGAGGAAGAAAATGGTACTTCGACCAATAACCAAGTTGGAACGGGCGGTGGCATTGTGGATTCGCTTGACAGGGAGAAACCCGGAAGAATGCTTTAGGGACTTGGAGAATGGAGGATGCGCCGGAGGATGCGTATCACGGCTAATCTCGTACCATGATATCTTTCTCTTCTACCGGAAACATAGAAGAGATATATCTAACATAGTGGTAGAGAGCATAAGGCAGGGGGCATTAGACCCCCCGTATGGTCTCAAAGATTGGGACATGGAAGACCCATTTGCCTTTGATGCCCACAATCAAACCCTCCTGACCTGGTACGCCTTCGAGGAGGCAGCAAGACAGCTCGCCTACAGGTCGGGGATCAGAACATAAGAGGTAAATAAATGACCGGCGTACTGACGGTAAAACGTGGATCTAAGATCGTGATCCACTACAGAGGGCAGGTAATGTCCCTAACCTCGAACCCTAACTTAGTGGGAACTGATGCCCACGTAGACGTACTGGAAAAGTACCTCAAACGGGCAGGAGTCCACTTCAATGCCATGCAGAGTGGGGTATTGTCCCCGACAGAAAGGGTGCACGTACTGACATGAACAGAGAAGAGTACCTAACAAAATCCTGCTCAGTCCCCTATGCGACAGGGGAAGCTGAGAGGAATGCCTTGTTCCTGGCCTACTATCGTCAGATCCCATCTGAAGATATGTGGATAGGTATTTTATCGGCATTCTCGAAACACTACAGGATAAATGAAGTGAAGAGAGCCTACCTGGAAGGGGATACGCACCTGAATAAGTGTACGTCAATCCCAATCATTGACACCATTGCCGCCCAGGTAGCCACGGCTTCCACCTGGAATAAGGTGTTCCAGAAGGTGGGAGACTTTGACTCTCTAGCAGGCAGAGTGTGTGCGGTAAAAACCGTAGTCATAGACTACATAACTGGAGGTAAAGGTGAAACTTAAAGTAAGAAAAGCGTTTAGGGCGGAGATAGATCTGTGGTGGGACATCGGAACGTTCCCCGCTACCTATGTATTTGGCGAGTCGGTCGCCCGACCGCTCTGCAAGGAAGTTAAAAAGTGCCAAAACTGCCCAGTAAAGGATTTCACTGGGGTACCTCTTTGCATCGACACTCCCTTATGGGAGTGGAAAATGCAGGCGATTGAGGCCGCAAAGATGCCATTGCCAGAAAACCTGCTAAAAGTGGGGGAGTTTGCCAAAGAGATGATGGCATTTCTCTCCACCGTGTACAAACGTAGTTAAAAATAGCCCCCTCCCCCGTGGGGGAGGGGGGTCTATAAGCCCCAACCCAGGGGTAGCAGAGGTGGTTTGCTGCATGTCAGCATTAAACTAAATTTCCCCTGCAAAATCCAAAAAACTAATAAAAATCATGGCCTTACAAAAGTAAATAGCGTCCGTTTTAGGTGGCAGAGGTGGTGTCTGTTTACTTTTGTAAGGTCTATTTTGCCTTAAGGGGGGGTAATTCTATGGATTTTCAAGGCAAATTTTGCTAGATCAACAGAAAGGATGTTTGTCAACCAATTTATATTTTTCAGGCTGAAATTGTCGTTTATTTAATGTCTCTACCAATGGAACTATAAGAGTATAAGCGATAGGTGGAATGCATACCTGGTAATTGACAGGGTAAATGTATAAAAAGTGGTCAATTTGGTCTCTAAATTGATATTTGATGTGTAAAATGTCCCGATTAATAACCCCCATTTTACCTACAGAGGTAAGGTGATAAGGTATTCCTTATGCGTCAATCGAATTTAATTTAAGATATCCTAATTGCGTTACGTAAGAGGAAAAATTCATCCTGAAAAAATGCTACTAGGCTTTCAAAAGCGATGATGGTCACATATCAATTAAATCATCGAATTCTAATATTCGATTTTTTCGCTATGACAAACTTAGTTATTCCTTCGGCACACCTGACCCTAATTCTCTCCGAAGGGTATTTTTATAAGTTTTTCTTTACGAACTCAGTTATCTGGAATATTAGAATCCAACCATATAAAGACTACACCCCTCTGAAACCCCCCCTATGCCGCATTTCGAGGCAAGGCGATTTTTAAGTTCTTAAACATAATTACAAATTAATTCTACAAAAGGTAAAGGCCGCGATAACTTGTTGATTTACTTACGCAATCACCCTGTTTATCTTCCTTTTCCCTGCCCTTTCTGCCGATGCCCGTTAAGCCTTTTTTAGGCCGGTTTTTTGGAAAATAGAATTTAGACCGCTACAAACTTATACGGTCGCGCAGTTTTTTCGGCTTATGAAATAGACTCGAACATAAACACTTAGCCATAACGCCTTTGTAGGGCACATAAGGTGCAGATATCGGCCAATCGCCCTGCACCCCTACTCCTGCATGGCCTTCAGAACCTATCGCTTATTTTCCACTCCAAGCGGGGCTTGGAGGGGGGTGGATAACCCACGGCCTTCCTCTGTTGCAGTCGCCCGCTGCCGCCCCAGCCAAATCCCGTACTCTGCCCCTCTGAGCGTCTACAAGCCTCCAGGAGGCACGTTCTCTGCCACCTACGGGCACTTAGAGGGGCAGGCACCGTAATCAGCCCTGTAGAGGCTCTGGAAATACCACAAAATCCCAGTAGTCATAAGCTCAGGCTAATATGGTTAACGTTCTTCCGGGTCGAGTTTGACTTGTAGACCCCCCTTTTTGATGGAAGAGCTGTGAATATACGAAATCGAGGTCGGCTAAGGGCAATTACCCTGTTTAGATCTGGGTAGTTCAGACTTATCCACAGCAAGACCCCGGATCAGGTAGGGTTTTTAGTGGTTTTCCCTTAAGGGTTTTCCCTAATTACTTCTGCCCCTTTCTGTGGTATGGCCTGTATAAAAGGTGGTCAGTTTCCACTAGATTTCTTATGACAAAATTTCGCAAACACTTTTCACTAATTGTCGATTGTTACCCCAAAAATATATGGAAAATACCTTTTCCTCTGCCTGAAATCCATAAGGTATCCTTATACCTTGCTTTAGGTGTGGGATATGCCTAATTCCTGAAGACATCCAAATTTAAGCTTACCTTAAAAACTACCAGGAAATTGTATATTTTTTACTCAAATTGTACAAATTTTGTACGATTGTGCGTACCTTTCGTACTTACAAAGATATGTTGCTTCATCAAACCAACTTCTGTAGCAGCTTCAAAAATCCCAGTACTACGTGTGAAAATCGCATCTCCCTTCAAAATTATCCACAACCATTTCTAGCTGCATTAGTTTAGTTGGCACTACAAACAGCTAAAAAAACCAGTTGTTCTCACTTCTGGGCAATTCAATGCAACAGGTGAGTTAAGAGTTTTTCCTGAGAATCTTAATCACGTATCCCAAAGGGGATAGAAGAATGGAAGAAAGTTATATTAACTGGCTTTATCGGCAAAAGGGTCAAAATGTACAAAATTTAGTCAATTTTGACCTCTTTTCGCTTCCTTCTGCCCTCTCCAGGATTTCTCTGCGGCCCCCTCGATTTCCCTGCTTGGTGAAGGTCGGAATGAAAGAAAATGCCAAGAAGGGGTAAGTCGTTGATATCCCTGCAATTAAGGACAGTTGTGGCGTAATACATACGCAGTGTTGTTTCTTATGATTGCCCTCGAAATCGAAACTAATGCGCTTGACACAAGTTTTTTCGATGCCCCCCGTTTTTTGCATAAATTAGCAAAGTGCAGGTGCCCCCTCAACAATCGGGGGGTATGGAGGCCCAATTGTTCTCTGAAATGCAACAAAAGTGACCATAAAAACGCCTTCTTTTGGCACGCTTATTGTTAATAACCAGAAAAACAGAGGTTTGGCAAAATCGAAAAAAAGTAACGGCAAACTTATAATCCTACTAAATTACTAAGGTGGGACCAAATAAACACACAAAAACTCCAAGTGTACTTTTCGCACTACTAAGGACTTTCCCTAATGTATTTTCCCGAAAAGTATGAAGCGGTTTTCAAAAGTTGACACGAAAACTGTTTCTCTCATTAGAAAGTTAAGCGTAGCGGGAAAAATCACCCTGTTCTGACTTATTTCTCTCTGCCTTATCATAAGGAGGTTCCCACTAACAACTAATCTAAGAAGTCAAGCATTTTATTTTCACATTCTCCCTGTTAAACTAGGATTCTCACACTAACTCAACTAATACCTTTAGGGGAAAATTATGTCTGAAATTCCCGCCCCCCCTTCCTCGATCGTGGATGAAGAGATTCAGGATGTGTTTGTGATGCCTCAGAAAAAGCGGGGGAGACCCCGCGTTGAAGAGCGTGATGGGTATGTGAAGAAGGAACCTGACCCAGTCCCGGTTCAGGAACCGGAACCGGAACCGGAACCAATCGTAATCTCGCTTCCGCCCTTGCCTCCTGTGGCCTCAACGCCGAAGGTGCCCAGTGGTCCGCCTATGGAGCCTCCGGCGGGCAAGAATCTCACAGAGGCGGACATAGCCTTGCGTAAGAGGCTGGATGCCTTACACCAGCAGCAGCTCGGAGTGGCCTTAGAAGGGCTCAAAAGGTCCACCCTGCCTGCCTCTCTCAAGGAAGAGCTGGGGATATCTGAGATGCCTCATGCTGACCAGAAGCAGTTGTATTTGAACATCCTGGCTCGCATTCCAGGTGCCCGCCTGCATGGGTCTGGAGAGGCTCGCCATGAGGCGGTAGTACCCTTGGGGACGAAGCTTACCCAAGGGGATCCGGTAATCGACGTGCTGACGGCCCGGGGAAGCTGGAAGACGGTGCCCATTCGACCCTTCATGTCGCCGGTCAATTTGATCGAGGCGGCAGCTCCAGGAGCCAAAGAGGTCGTCATGGACATGATGGCCCGGTATACCAGACTGGAGCGCAACAGGGCGGCCAGTGCGCAACGGAGGGTGGATATACCGGCAAAACTCTACGCGACGAAGGCGGAATTTGTTCAGCGATTTCCTCTGCTTACCAGCATCGGAGATTTTTATTACATAGACAGAACGTCAAGGGGGATGTCTGGTTCCTGCTTCTGCGGTAATGTGAGGAATCAAGATGTGCCGGTACTGTTTCAGCCATCACAGCAAGATTCCTTGTACGTTTCAGGATATAGGTGCCGACATATCCCTGCCGCCCTGCATAAAGCCTTCAAGGAAGACGATTTCCTGTACTACAAAATGCTGAGCGTGGCGAATAGGTATGGGTATGACAAGGAAGACAGTTTAATATGCAAAATGTTAGAGGATAAAATAGGGATTTATTGGTATCTCCTTTATTTCGCCGGGAGGAGCGATGCGTACCATGTGAAAAGGGGAAAGAAGTTGACGAAGGACTCATTTGTCGTGCTCACCTTGAAAAGGAGCGGGAGGCCGAGGGAGACAACACGCAACATGATTCACTCGCAGCATAAATTAATTATGGTGGGAGACAAATATACGGCGGTAAAGCCTACTCTAGCGACGCAACAGATAAATGCAGGGATGGCGATGGAGCCTATCATTCCTGCAAAAACGTTGTATCGTCTCAGGGTGAAGTATAGGTCGCTTCGAGAGAGGATTATGGCTTCGGGGAAACCTACTGACATGGATTCGTTTGAGAGGTTTGCGGCGGCAGTATTTAACCAGCTTTCCCCTGAAGAGGCGGGAGAACTGGCGTATAGGGTGCAATTCGCCAACCCGCGACAAGACTACTACCTTGATAACATGATTATTTCGGTTATCGGGGCAATGGCGGACATCTCCTTGGCTAAGTTGTCAAGGTTAGATGATGATGAAAGTGCGCAAATGTTTGGAGAGGAATGAAATGGTTAGAGATATAGAGATAACTCTAGAATCTTTGACGTACATCGAAAAGATTCTTCAGGCGAAGGAGGCCATAAAAGAATGGGAAGAGGCGATTAAGACTCATGAAACACGGCTCTGTGAAGTTCTCGGAGTGAATCTAGAGCAGATACAACTCATTATTAGAGGAGACGAATAAAATGGCAACTATATTAAATGTCTTTCAGGAAGAAGTTGACCTACTCAAGGGGTTGTGGAAAGCAAAAGACGCTATAAAAGCCTGGGAGGAGCGAGCGCAGGAATTGGAACAAGAACTATGCAAAAACCTTGGGATAAATTACTCAGGGGAACTAGACGGAGAGACTATTGAATTAGTAGACAATGCGACTGGGGAATACCTAGGGATGGTTATATTCGGGAAGCGTATTGTATGGGACCAAGAAAACCTAGAGGATGTATGGGTTGCGCGCCCATCTTTAAGAGGCACCTTCCTTCTGCGTAGCTTCTCTTGCCCTGCGGCCATGATGGAGAAAGCGACTCCAGAGGTACGTGAGTTGTTGCTGAAAGGGTCACAAGTGAAACCGAATAAGCCAGCGTTTAGAAAGTGATACTATGAGAATAAAATTCCCATCAGTAAAATATCTGCTGATAGAATCTGACGCAAGGGCACTACAGGCTGGTGGATATGAGGTAGAGCCTGTAGATAATACTAATGGAATTACAGTATATAGAGTTGTAAAAGTTCCAGAAGATAGGGAGGTTTTGACTTTGGAGGAAGTACACAGAATCATGGATGAGTTAGGCTTCACTCGTTTGATACGAGTGACTGAAGGTTTTCGACTCGATTAAGTCCTTAAAAACGGGAGAACTACAATGCCAATGACAACAACATTCCGAGAATTTTCCTCTTTAGCAGAGGTGGTTAGCTACATTGAAAGTAATAGGGAGGAAGATGCCGCCATACTTCTGTCTGTCATCAGAAATGTAGAGATGCCGGAAGGTGGGCCTGTAAATTTCAGTATGGTTGACGAGAATATGGGGAAACTTTGTGAGAAGCATCTTACAAACTCCCTAAACAGACAGGTCTATACTCCGGACATCAAGACTACAGTGAGATGTGTAGGTTGCCCGGTGTGGAGTTTGAATGGCGTGGGAGGGTGTAGATTCAATAACTCATATACAAACTCACTTCTGCGTCACGAGGTGCTAAAGCAACCAGTGTGGTATGAAGGAAAGACGCTGGAAGGTTTGCTACTTTGGGGAGTGGCTTGTATGGCCTATACCTCTGTCATTCAAGGTAGCTAATCTCTAGGTAATTTGGCCGGGAGAATCCCGGCCAAATTAAATACGCTTTACTTTTTGGAGATACCGATGAACGAAACATCTAAGATTTATGTATTTAGACTTCCTATAGAGTTGAGGTCGGAGAACAGATTAGCTGCGATAGCTTGCTTAAAATCTTCTAGGCGAGATGTGTATGGGCTATTTGTCTTTTTTAAGGTGCCGGAAGACAAGACTAAAATAACTATAATTGAAGGGGTGGAGCCCCTACCTATTCCAGGTATGGTAACCTTAACTACGGTAAATGGAGAGTTGGACTTTGATCATGCGATATTTATTAGTGAATTTCCTGAAGAGGAGAGTATCTTTGAGGTTAATGGAATTGTATCTATGGTCTATTGTGGGGGGCAGGTTGATGCTTATCTTGAAATGTTTCATGAGGTATGCACCCTGAATTTGTTTGAGGCATCTAAAAAGTCACCAATAGAATTGGTGAGCGAAATGATTTATAAGTTTAAGCAGGACCATACAAAATCAGTAGTCCATCTAAGGAGGTGGGACGAAGATAAGCAACAATACGAAAGTTTTAGTGCGGATATCCAAGCCCATCCTACCCGTCTGAAAGAAGGAATGGCTATGGTAGTGTTTCAGTTAGGGGACGTATCGAAGGATGGTACTGAGCATGGTATCCCTGCTCAAATGGATGTAATGAGACTAAATATCACTAAACTTCCACTAAACTAAGCTTACCCTGGACGTGAGGAATTAACCAATGTGTTCTAAAGTTGTAGCGAGTCTTGAGGTGTTGAAACACCTTGAAGATGTAGTAAGGAAGGCGAAAGCCTCTAATAGAGGAGAGTTAATTGCCGCAGCCGAAGCGGCGCATTCAGCATACGTTACCTTCTGCATGAAAGCAGACGACATCAACATGAACCTGGAGAAATAAAATGGCATCTAATGCTTCCGCTGATATCCACCAGCCAATTGGAGAACAGGTAATAACCTCCCTTGAGGGCGCAGTAAGAGCGTTATCTATTTCTGTAGATGCTTTGGAGCATAAAATTAGTCCGTTTCTTACTACCGACAAATCTAAAGTTGCTGAATTTCTTACTGAGGAGGGATGGCCTCCCTACTTTGCACAGTTGAGGGAGTCGATATTCGGGCTTCAGGCGCTTAACGAGAAGGTGCAAGACATTATTGGAAGGTTCCCACTTTAATGTTGGAGGTAAATTAAATGAGTAGAAAAGGTAGGATATCTCCCCGTGGGCGATATGGGGTATCTGGCTCCCTTACTGCCAATGTAGAGATAAAGGGAGTAACGCAAGAATTAGAGCCAGAGAATGCTAAGTATTATGGAGGGCGTTACTTTATTGCTGAGGCTATGTATGAAGAAACAGCAAAAATATTATGCAAGGCGTTGGGCCTTAAATATGTGAATGGGAGAACCAGATGAAAAAGCCTAAATATGTGTTAACATTTGGAGTACCTGGAGGATCGTGCTCTACAATAATTTTCAACAGTGCTGCAAAAGCGGCAGAGGTGGCTTGTGCTATCAACCTGATGCAGCATGACATGCAGGAAAAAGAAGATGAGAGGGTAATGAAAGATTACCAGCCAAGGCCACCGTCACTCCCCATGGGAAAAGACTGGCTTCTCAACAGTAAGACGACTTCAATAGGAATCTCTGGACCGAGAAGACATATCAACCTCTCACGTAAATTGGATACCCTCTGGGGGTAAAACACATGAGCGAATACATCGCATACCTTAAGCGTCAGTCTAAGAAATACGGAGATAAGTTCGATCCTTCTAATTTAGCTCCTCAATTTGCTCCCTATCTCCATAGCTGGAATAGGGTTACAGTAGATATGTGGGACAAGGTGAGAAAAGGATATGTAGGAGTGACTACAGGATGGAGACCTGTGTTTCTCCTTCTGCACAGGCGTAACAGTATAGGTAGTACAAATATACTTACCCTTAACGATAAACTTCTTGAGGTGTTTCCTAGAAAAACATGAAAGCGATATGGGGCTATCGTTAGATTGTCAATGTCCTGAATGCTTTAAGGATATTGATTTAATCGAAGATACAAACTTCTTTCTGGACACAAACCTCTACCCCTGCGAAAACGGCACCGAAAGAAGCAGAGGGGTAGAGGTAGTATGTCCATATTGTGGGCACGAGTTTACGGTAGATTTGGAGTATTAGTATGAACAAGCGAGTTAAAGTAGAGACAAGTGCTTGGTGGGACGATCCTTCAGAGGATAGCGAAGTCCCTCAGTGCCCTAAATGCAACGAAGGGGACGGGGAGATCATTACTCTGTATAGCGGAGATGAGTCAGAAGGGCAATGCTTTCGATGTTATGTCTGCGGGCATCGTTGGCCTTTGCCTGAACAGCCACCGTATGACGAGGAGGAAGATTAAATGTCTAATACACTTAAATCCTGGACAGATACGGACAGGCTTCGATGGTTGCTTGCAGAAGAACTTCTGCCGGAAGGCTTTAATAATGTCAGTAAGGACATATACGAGTTTGCCTTTGAGGTGGCGGAAGAAGCTGGTAGAGATGAACCTACGGATGAAGACTTTTTAGAAGCATTACGAAGGCTTCTTGACTGTGCTATTGACGGAGGAGGGGGCTAACAATAGAGATATGGGAAGAGGTAGAAACCTCTTTCTTAGACGCATGCCTTGAAACAATAAATGTAGTTATTCTTACATCGGGAGAAATAAAATGTCTGAAATAAAGATCTCTGAATTGAAGTCGTGTTTGTCGCATGTGTTGTCTAACTTCCCTACCGTGTCTATCGGGATTTGGTCCGCGCCTGGGATTGGGAAATCTACCGTAATTCGGGAGCTGGCAAAAGAAACCGGGAGGAAGTTGTACGACCTGAGACTGTCTCAATACGACAGCGTGGATCTATCCGGTATCCCGTCTATCAAAGATGGTCGCACTGTGTGGAATCCGCCATTCCTCCTGCCATCTGAGGACGAATCCATTCTGTTCCTGGATGAAATTACTTCAGCTTCTCGCGGCACTATGGCGGCTTCGTATCAGCTTATCTTGGATCGTAAGCTAGGAGGGTATGAAATGCCTGCTGGAACTTGGGTAATTTGTGCTGGGAATCTATCGAAGCATAAGTCTATTGCTTCAGTGCTTCCAATGGCCTTGGCAAATAGGATGTTGCATTATCAAGTAGAGGTGGATCTTGATGAATTCCTTAAGTACGGTGCAGCCAAAAAGATAGACCCAAAGATTCTGGCTTTCTTGAAACTAAAGCCAAACTACCTCCTGCAACCTCCTTCAGAATACCGGGAAGGTGAGGCTATGGCTTCTCCACGTACCTGGGAATTTTTGAGCAGTATGAAGGTTGATATGGCTCCTAAAGAAATCAGAAGCCATCTAGCGGCCTCAGCAGTAGGGCAGGGAATTGGATTTGAATATGTGGCGTTTCTTGATTCATTGGCGGAATTGCCAAGGCTAAAGGATATCGAAGACGATCCAATGTCCGCTAAAGTACCTTCTCTGCCAGATGCAAAGGTGTACCTAATGGACATGCTATATAAGCATGTTCATCCTCGCAACATCAACCATATCTTAAAGTACGCCTATCGAGTAAGTCCGGATTTGGTAGGGTTCTTGCTGGATATGATACGAGATGGGAAGCCATTGCTTGCAGAGACAGAAGACTATAGGTATTGGCATAATAGACTAAATGCTGTTTCTTAGGAGAATAATATGGCTACAGCAAAAAGAGAAAATGGAACAATAACTGTCACGATTAATGAAAAGGATTTGCTTGACGGATTAAAGCTGCCACTTTACGGATATTACTTGACAGTGACAGACGCCGAAAGGTTTTTGGAACGCATTGCGTCTTCTATCTGCTCTATAGGAGATGCTGGAGATTTTAACTCAAGGCCGATGCTGGATTCTCTTATTGAGTTGACTATAGCAGAAGCGGCTGAGGAGGGTGCTGGATGTGTATATGGAGAATATGATGGACATCAGACATAAAGAGTTTAGAGATAAACTCAGAAAATGTGTCTATTCTGAGAAGGGAGTAGAGAAGATCTTAATCTACCTAGTGCAGGACATGGAAGCCAAACAGGTAGCAAATGTAAAAGCGCATAAGGAATTGTTCGGAGATGCTAAGGGTATGGATACCCCAAAACTTCTTTCAGACTTGAAAGTTCTTTTGTCTGAAAACCATGTCAAATTCTAAACATATTTCTGGAGATTACCATGTCTATTGATATCGCCAATATTGGTTCTTCCGCCATGCTTTCTACCTTGTCGTTTGGCTCCCCTCCTGTCAGGGTAATGGATAAGAATGCGAGCGAGAAGGTGGCTGATGAAGCTGGGGCGAAGCGGGATAGGGCTAAATTGTATAAGGTTTTGATTAGTAAGGAACATGCTAAGGTATTCTCTGTTCCCCGTGGGCAGGCCCGCCTTACTTGGTATGAATTGACGCTACCTATGACACTGGACAGGCAACGGATTGTTCCGGCACAAAATGTCGCTAAACTGGTGCAAGCTATGGAAGAAGCTGAGAGAAAGTATTTTGCGGGAGCCGAGCTTTTCATGTCAAAAATGGTAGAGATCTCTACCGAAAATAGAATAGAGCTTGGGGACTGGTATTCACAAGCAGAAGACAGCAGGTTGCAACAAGAGATGCGCTCTAAATTCAAATTCAGGTTCGCTCTACTTCCTTTGCCTGATTTGTCTAAATTGGGGCTGGTCAATGGATTGACGGAGGAGCAAGCTAGACATATTAAGATGAATGCGGAAAAGGAAATGGAGGATGTATTTCGCACGGCAACTCATGACATTTTTAATAGAGTACAACTGTGTTTGGGAGGGTTTTTGGATCGTATGGAAGACCCCGACAACACGTTCAAGGAGGTTACTGTAACTCGCATATCGGATCTGTGCAAAGAAATCTCAGTGCTTAACTTCACTAATGACCCTAGAGTAGAGGCTATTAGATTAGCGTTAGAAAATAAGCTAGCTAAGATAGTTCCATCGTCTATGCGAGACGATAAAAACTTTAGGGCATTGATGGTGGAAGAGGCCAAAGCTGTAAAGAAGCAGACGGAAGAATACATGGAGGCTTTGCCAGATCTAGCCGACTACCTGTAATGGGAGATGCAAATGGAAGATAAAGCGTTAACTATAGAACAGCGTACAGCTATACAAGCGTATGCTGAGTCAGACTTCAAAGTAGTAAGGTCTAAACTATTATCTGCCTACAAATTCTTTTCTAGGTTGTTGTACGGTTTGGATCTAGTCTTCACCTATGAAGTAGATACTGCATCTACAAATGGAGATACACTTAAGATAAACCCGCTATTTTTTATGTCTCTTGGGCACCAATATCAATTGGTGGTAGTGGCGCATGAATGTTTACATGCCGCCTATGGGCATCCATATAGGGCAAAAGGTAAAGATCCAGTCCTTTGGAATAAAGCGGCGGACTATGTTGTCAATCTCATGCTGTTGCATGAGTTCCATTTCTTGCTTATTCCAGGGATGCTATATGAAGAGAAATACAGGAGTATGGCTACGGAGGAAGTGTATGCCATGTTGAAAAAGCAACGAGATGAGGAGCGGAAGAAGGCGTTAAGTAAGCCTACTCAACTAAATGACAGCAGGCAGGAGCAAGGACAAGAGCAAGGACAAAGGCAAGGGCAAGACAGCCCTGTTACCGTAACTGAAGCGTTTGAATCCTCTCCAATGAAGTCAACGAGGCCCATGTCAGTTGACCTCCCTAAAAGAATTAACTCGTTGCCTGGAAAGGGGGAGATTATACGAGAATTGTCTAGGGTATTAGGCGCTACTGGAAGGTCGGAAGGAATTGGGGCGGTAACTGTAGCGGATGTTATATGTACAAAAAACACGGAGAGGTTATGGGAAAAGCGGACTCGTGAAGCCGCTCTTGAAGCTGAGAAGGTTACCGGATGCGGTTCGGCTGAAGGTACGATTTTGCAAGCTATTCAAGTCGAGAATGAAAGCAAGAAAGATTGGAAAGCGGAATTATGGGAGTATTTTACCTCTACCAATAGAGATGAACTTTCCTGGAGATCTCAAAGACGGCAGTCTCACTCTATTGGAGTATACCTACCTAAACTTAGAGATATGTCTGCGATAGACAATGCCGCGATACTTATAGATTCTTCTAGATCTATAGATCTTTTAGTATTGGAAAAGTTTATTTCAGAGCTGCAACAAATACTCTCTACCATAGGCATACGTAGATTAAAGGTTATAACTTTTTCTACTAGAGTAACTATGGAAGAAACTATGGAAGAGGGTGAGGATGCGGTAGAGTTCCTGGAGGAGTTTAAGGATATTCCAGGACGTGGAGGGACTGACTACCTACCGGCGTTTATGGCTATAGAAGAGGAGGATCAACCGTATGACGTAGTTATTGTGTTTACCGATTTAGATGTTAAAGCTAAGAGCTGTCCAACAGACTGCTCTTTCCCTGTCCTATGGGCAGTTACCCCAACAAATGGGCAAACATATCTCCCTTCTTTTGGAAGGATACTTAAACTCTAGATGGAGAGGGCAAAAAAAGCCGTCGCAGGAGGTACGACGGCAAACTTGTCTTTCGACGAGATCCTACAACGGGAGCGTAGGAAATGAAACTATAGCAAGCTCCCCATAGTCGTGTCAATAAATTTCGGAGGTATCATGGGCAAAGTTGTTAAACTTCCATTAAATAGTAGTGTGGCGGTTCACTTGCCGCTGGTTTCAAGTAAATATGGAGATGTTTTCGATATTGCGGTTAAATTGGATAAGCTAGGTGCGCAGTATTATCAAGGGAAGGGTGGGAAAGAGTGGATTAGTTTGGGCATGCTTGGGAGGGCCTTACTGTTCAGCTTACAAAGCAGAGAAAAACTACCCTCGGAATTGGCTGGCGTCGAGAAGCTGTTATGGAGGGCAGCGGAAGACCATTTAGACCTGTATGACGGGGATTTAGGATCAGCTAATGTAGTCCAGTTGGTGGAACTGGGGCCGGAGCTGCAAATGAAAATTAATTTACTGGCACAGTATGGAGCTCTATTGCCAAGCCATCTCAGATAGTACATAATAGCGTTGTCTAGTAATTGATTGACATTAACCAATAGAGGAACAGAAATGGGCATTCGTAACATTAGAAAAACTTCCAAGCCGGTTGTGGAAGAGGTGAAGACCGTTTCAGAAGTAGGCGTTGAGGAGAAGACAGACTTCACCTTGCAGGAAGCCTTTGAGGAGGAGGAGGAGGTTGAGGTGGTGTTTGATGAGGGGGTGGAGTACGTTCCTACTCGTCGCAAGCCGAAATACCCGTTTGCTCGGATGCGGCCCGGACAATCCATTTTCATTCCTAAAAAAGCCGCGAAAGACCTTAGTAGCGGCTTGAGTCGGATCAACAATGACCTCAATATGTACTTGGTGCCTCAAGAGCGAACTGAGAATGGAGTACTAGGGTGTCGTGTCTTCTGCCGCGATCCAAACTTGAGAGTTAAGCGAGCTAAGGTGGTGCGCAAGAAGAAGGCACCTGCGGCGGCTGCGGAACCTGCGGCGGCTGAGGAAAACAAAGTGCTTCAGGTGCAGGACGTGCAGGAAGCCCCGGAGGTACTTCAAGACCTTACCTAAAAGGGCGTCAGCGTAATAGAGGCCCTTAAAGAGGCCCACCCCCGAAGTTTTGGGGGTGGGCCTTTTGTTTATCTGATATAGTGAGGTGTGAAATGTTTGTACCTGAAGAGCGTAAAGTGTTTGTATCTGAAGAGCGTACAGTGTTTGTATCTGAAGAGCGTACAGTGTTTGTCCCCAAGACTGTAAGGGCTATTAGCGGACTGGTGATTGATGAAGGAGCTGTTCTAACTAATGTGGAGGAGCTTGAGAGAACCTATAGAGGGTACTTCTCTTGTTGTGGATGTACGTGGCTAGTAGAGGTATTAAAAGAGCATTGCATAGAAACTAGAGAGGAACATAATGGAAAAACCAATTGAAACCTGTCCTAAACCCCTATTCGACCCTGAAAAAGGGTACGTTGCAGGGCCTAAATATTTGTTATGGGACGGTAGATGGGTAATAGGGAGCTATGAGTATACGGAAAAAGGAAAAGGTAGATGGGTAGCGAATGGGAGAGTAATTCACCCAACCCATTGGGAGTTCTTACCTCCAGATGTAAAGGTAAAATAAAATGACTGAATCGCAAATAAACATCCTGCTACACGCTTTAGGATGGACTACAGGGGGCCAAGGGACGCGCAATCATTATGAGGCGGTAGAGGGTTCACCGGAATATTTAGACTGTATCCACCTTGTTAGAAGCGGCCTGATGGAGCGAAGGGAAGATATCAATACTCCTGTATTTACAGTCACCAGCTTAGGTTGCTCTATCTTACACACGCATGGACATTGCGGCCAGTTTGCAGGGTTGCATGAAGTCATTACTTCCAAGTAACGGAGATTAACATGAGAGTTCAAATCACTAATCTACTTTTGTTTGAAGGCCAGCTATTAGTGCAGTGCCCAGGGTGTGGGAAATCTGTAGTAACGCTCAAATCGAAAGACAATTATGAGCCTGTTGGAACGGCTATAGCCGTACAAAAATGCCCTGATTGTCAGGTCACTCCTGAAGATACAAGAATAGAGTGGCTAGATGATGAGGGTAACAGCTTAGGAGTTATAGAGTAAAATACCACGCTCCTTTCTAGACGTCTAGGAGGGAGCCTACTTTCTGACTTTCATAGGGGCGAGCATGCTAACGTTAATGTATAATAATGTTTGCTCGATAAAGAAAATAATAACCGATACCGCTCTAATACTAGAGTTTACTTCTTTAGATGGCAAAATTAACTACTTACTGCTGTATTGCGCTAATAGCATATTTGCCGGAAGCATATTAGAGGAGCTTCCAGGAGAAGTGCATATAGGTAACTTCGGAACTGCCATAAAAGAAGTGAACGTACAAGCAGCAGTTACATTGCCAAATGTACATAACGTTCGAGGAGGTAGAATTACCCTAACTTCTACTGATACTGAAGGATATAAGTATTCTATTGGAGATACTTTAACTATTTATGTGTTTATTGGGAGTCCAACATGAAAGCCTATCTAGAACTGTTAAGTCATGTGTTATTGAGTGGAGAGGAGTCTAAGGATAGAACTGGGGTAGGGACATATAGGGTATTTGATGGGAGTATTTCTATAGACATATCAGATAAGTTCCCTCTCTTAACAACTAAGACTGTAAACTTTAAGTCTATTGTGAGAGAACTTTTATGGATGTTAAGTGGCAGTACAAATGTAAAAGACCTACAAGAAATGGGCTGCCATATTTGGGATCCTTGGGCAGACAGTAACGGAGAATTAGGGCCTATATATCAGAAACAATGGTTTAGCTGGGGAAGCGAGAATGGTAAGCCAATAAACCAATTCAATAACTTGATAGAAGGATTGTTGAGCAACCCATTTAGTAGAAGGCATATTGTGTCAGCATGGAATGTAGCTGACATCAATGCAATGCGCCTGCCTCCTTGCCATACGTTTTTTCAATTTAGTGTTTCCAGTAGCGGAAAGGTGACATGCCATCTGTATATGCGGTCATGTGACATTTTCTTGGGGCTTCCTTTCAATATAGCGCAGTACACTATATTAACTAGACTACTCTTAAAGGAATATAATAATAGGGCAACAAGGAAAGGAGCTATTACATTACTGCCAGATAGGTTAGTAATATCTTTTGGAGATCTACACTTATATGCTAACCATGTGCGTCAAGCGGTAGAACAATTAAGAAGGACTCCACGCGAATTACCTCTGTTATCTATATCAGAGGATAGAGGTCTTTATGCTTACAGAGAAAGAGATTTCGTACTTATGGGGTATGATCCTTGCGGCACAATTTCAGCTCCTATTGCAGTGTAGAAAATGAAGATATCAGAGTATCAACGTAGAGATAGAGAGAAGGTCAACGCTTGTCTGCGAGTAAGGGATACCCTTACTTGTACTGAATGCAAGATATTATATGCTATGAAGGGTAGGTTAGATGGCGGTTGGTCATTGTCTAAAAAACAAGCTGATGCTCTTGAGGAAATTTATGCAGCAACATCGAGAGAGGCAATAAAATGAGTATTTGTGAGCGATGCGCTTATGCAGAATGGAAGAGAACTTCTAATGGTAGGCTGCACCCATCAAAGAAGGGTGCTTGTACCTATAGTGTATCTGTGCCAGTCATACCTATAAGCATGAATAATATTGCGTATGTACGGCCAGTGGGAGGGTAAATTTACAGAGATAGCCCAAAACTAAATTACGCATCTTGCCCTACCTTTCTTCCTATCTCTGATATAACTAAGGTTGATGCGTTTAAGACAGCTAAAGCTGATTTTTTAGATGCTATAGAGATTGTGTTTTCTATGAGACATACAAGAGAAATTAGGGCGCTAACAGATCTAGCGGACTCAGCTTGCTGTGACTTTATTGTAGCTATGCATAAACTATTGGAGGAATAACTAACAATGTCTGACGCAAACGAAAAACAAGTTGGAGGAACACATTACAGCTCTTTGCCAATCCAACCCTGGGAAGCTATGCCAGGATGGGGAGATAGAAAGGAATTTCTTGGTTATCTAAGGTATTCAGCAATAGCGTATCTTGCCAGAGTAAAGGAAAACCCAGGAGAGGATGCGCAAAAAGCTGAACATTATTGTCAAAAACTCGCAGAAGAGCGGGCAAAATATGAGGAGTGGAAAGATAACGCAAGTAAACAGATAGAGGAGTACTACTATGGTTTAGATATCTTTAATCATCCTACAACTTCTCTAACTGTCCGCCAGGTAGTAGGGGAGATCATTAATTTTGCTGTTACTACAGCAAGCATCCTTGAGGAGCCAAAACAAGGAGACTCTTTGTTACTTTTTATTAAGTTCTTAAAAAGACTTGAAGCTCAATTTTAACTTACTAAACTTGGAGATTAATATGCGTGCAGTATCCAGTATTGGCTTTAGCTTTCTGTCTCGTAAGATTGAAGACTGGGGCAGACAACGTGGAATTCTTCAACATGATGTAATCGCCCCTCAAGCTACTAAGCTTTTAGAGGAAGCAAGTGAAACTTTAGTAGCGGCACAGAAGCTTGATGCGTTTAATTTACTTTCATACGATCAAGCGATAGAGAGATATGGCTCTATTAAAGGATATGAAAAGGCCAAAGAAGAATTGAGAAGTCAAGTTAGTGATGGTATTGGAGATACTCAAGTTGTTTTAATTTTGCTAGCAGAGTTGTATTACAACACCGAAGGCATACAGAGGAAGCCTGAATTTCATTACTCTCCGTTATTGGAGATGCTCTCTCAGGCATATAACACCATTAAACAGCGTACCGGAAAACTGGTTAACGGGGTCTTTATTAAGGACGAATAATTATCGGGCAAGGATGCCCTTTCTTCTGTTTACAACTCTACACATCCTTTTATTGGGAGAGTTACAATGATTTTAGATATGAACGTGGTACTAGACCTCTTGTCTTGCGCTGAAGCGGCGGATCAATATGTTCTTATACAAGGAAAGTTAGCTGAGATTGAAGATAAAGAAGTTAGGCGCAAGTATATTTACGCTATTGATTTGTTAGAGGATGCAAAATATATAGCGGCTTTATTTCCTTTGGCCGAGTCTGGTAGAGCCTACCGATTAACGTATAAAGGACATAAGTTATTGCGGAAACTGCGAAAAACAAAGAAAGAGGAGGATAAGGTAAGTGTTGACTTGACTATAACATCTAGATTGGCCGGGATGATTTCAGAAAACCTAGCAAGGAGTCGTAGAGGTGAGGCATTAGCTTACCCTGAAGAGACGTTTGAAGCTCTAGTAAATGACTACTATAAGAATAGATAGAGGGCTGCTAAAATGACTTTCTCTGACGTGTTGAAAACGATCGGATATTCTGAAGACATATATTCTAAGTTTCCGCAGGTATTGCCGTTTGATTTGTATGAAGCTCAAATACAATCACTCTGGCAGCTCCTCTATCATTCCCCTGAATACCACAATAGGTTTGGCTTATTTAGCCAGACTCGAACTGGCAAAACTATTATCATGCAGTTGGCAACCATTTTCTTTGCTCATTACGGGTTAAAGTCTATGTTAGTCATGCCAGATGTATTGTATACACAATTTATTGAAACGTTCTTAGAGATAGGGGGAAAACTACCGACATATAAAATATATGAGGGGACTACTGCTCAACGTAAAAAGATAGCAGAGAAGTGGTTATCTGGGGAAGAGACGTTTCCAGATATTATACTACTTACTAGATCTCTACTGACCAATATGTTTACTGGGTCTCAAGAATTTGAAAAGCCACTATATAAGCAACTATTAGCGGAGTACAAAATACTCATGATAGATGAGGCCCATCTGGGTCTTCAGGATGAGGGGAGCGCCTTTTATTCAGCCTGTAACAATCATATTAATCTTTACCCAGGAGAAGGGAGGAGAATAATATTTAGTACAGGAACCCCTATCTACACTTCTCCAAACGGAACATACCCCATAATATCATTGCTCAATCCAACAGCCTATTGGAGTAGAGAACAATACGATAATACGCATACTATTATGAAGACCATTTCTATTAAGCCTAAGACTAATAGTCTTAGACTAATTCAAACTAAAGCCAGAACTAGGCAAGTGCCAGATAGGTTCGTTCGACTCGACCAATTAAATGGCAATCTTTTTAAGTATGCGGTACGTGTTTTAAGGAGTGAAGTTCCAGGGCTAACCATCCCAGCGTTGCAGATACTTCCTGTAAAGCTATCTCCAGAGCACCTAAGACTATATAAAACTACTTTAGAATCTACAATACTTTCCCTACCTCAAGAAGAAATAGATATAGATTCTCTAAGAAAAATTATGGAGATTGCCCATCAGCTTGTAGTATCTCCACATCTTCTGGCGGAAAATAAGAGTATCAGCAATAAAGTTTTAGATAGGTTAGAAGTATTGATTGCGTCTTTAGAGGATAAGTTTATACTATATGCTAACTATCGTAATAGTATAGTAACTCTCTATAATTGGGCTGCTAAACTGGGCCTTAATCCAGACATCCTATATGGAGATGGCAGAGGAGAAGCTGGGGCCGCAGAAAAGTTTAAGAAAGATCAAACGTGTAGAGTAATAGTTGTAAATCCACAATCTGGAGGAGTTGGGCTTACGTTGGGTAAGGTCTGCTCTACTATCATCTGTGTTGAGCCAATAACTTCTCCCGGCCTGCTTGAGCAAGCCGTATCTAGAACCTTATTAGCGACCAAGGAAGAGGCAACAACTGTATATGTCCTTAACATCTTGCAGACTATTTGGGCTAAAAGAGTTGTGATGATGAAAAATAGGCTTGAAGTTGTAGCCAAAGCCTATAAAGAAAAAGAAATAGGTCTTGAATATTCTGACCTAGGGGAGTCAACTATAACTAAAACATCCTTAATGCACGATCTCTGCTTAGATAAATTTATGGCCTAATAACGGGGAAATGAAGTAAACTGTAATTTCCGCCCGAAAAAACTAACAAATACAGTCAACTAATAGGGGTTGATGAATGTTCAGATACTATCAGCTTGCTGAAGATCAACCATGGAGTTTAGTAGAAGATACTGAGTCAGCTATTAGAGCTGTTATGCAGAGAGGAGCAAAAAGACTAACTATACTCTCTGTTTCAGATCCAGTAACCGACAGTGCCGATAGATCCAAGCTTCTGTATAAAGGCCCATTTTACGCTGATATAGACCATGCGGATTTGTCTGTCTCAATTTTATCTGCTAAGGAGTTAGTAAGTAGGCTAATTTCTTATGGAGTAGCAGAAGAGAATATGGAAATATATTGTTCTGGGTCAAAAGGGTTTCACATTCTAGTACATCCTAAATGCTTTTATGACGGAAGAGCATTAAAGAATCTCCCTAAAATCTATGCTCAAGTGGCAACTGATTTATATGTTCCAGGGATGGATTTTTCTCCGTATGCTGGGGAGCGAGGGAATGTTTTTAGAGTGCCAAATGTTCAGCGACCAGACGGAAAATATAAGGTAAGGATTGCTAACAGCGAATTAGAGTCTATGACTGTAGCAGAGTATGCTACATTGACATCAGGCCCTAGAAATATATATTTTTTGCCGATGTCGGCACCCAATGTCAGTGTTTCATCTCTATTAGAGATGTTTCAATCGGCCAAGAAACGAATAGTAGATATAGAATCAGCCAACAACACCCTCCCTGTAGAGTCCGCTGAACTAGCTAGATTCAAAACCGACCCCCCAGGGTGCATTAGAGAACTGACACAAGGACATAGTAAAGGTCAAGTAACCTTCAATAGAGTAGCATTTCAGTTAGCTGTATATTTGTTGAGGTCTGGAACTGATAAAGCCGAAATGGCTTCTATAATTAACTTGGCTAGCAAGAATTTACAGTCAACCACTTATAGCACAGAAAGAGACCGATCCAGACATATATACGCATTATTAAGCTATTTATCGCATAGGCCGGATAAGAAGTTCTCATGCGCTGGGATGCGCTCAGTAGTAAGCTCATCACCCTGCTCATCCTGCCCCATTCAAGGGGTAAGTATGGCGCTGGACTCAGGATTTTTTATTGTAGCTAGAGACGACGGGTATTACGATACGGCTGGTAAGGAAAATATAAGGCTAACTTCATTTACCTTAACCCCAATTCGTGCAGTGCATGTCATAGATAAAGTTACAGAGGAAAAAAGAAGAGAGCATATTGTATGTACGGTTGAGGTGGCAGGAGAAACAGTAGGCACTGTAGCCATAGATGAGGACGCTTGGGGCTCTAGGTCTAAGTTTATAGCATGTTTTACTGGAATAGGAAATCTTACTGTAACAGCCACAGATGTTGGAGTGCAACGACTTAAACATCATATACTAACTGGGCTAGATGAACTAGATACGCAAGAGCTAGTATCTACTGTAGGGGTACAAAGGGACATAATATTCAATTACCCTAGATACACTTGGGTAGAGTTAGGGTTCTCAGTGAATAAGATGGGTGTTACAGGGACGCACTTATATAATGGGCCGAACGATACCTACATAAAAGAAGCTCTTCCACAATTCCTAAACATAAAACTTCCAGATCAAGTGAATTATGACTATGTAGCGGCATTACGCGCCTTCTGGGGAGTAAACGAGTCAAGAGTTACTTCAGTTATTTTTGGGTGGGTTTTTGCCTGTTTCTTAAAAGCGCATATACATGGGATACGAGGAGAATTCCCTTTGCTTAATTTATGGGGTGGGAGAGGATCAGGTAAAACTCCTACAGCTTCTTGGGCCGCTCATTTTCATGGATGCCTATATTCTAAATACCCAGCTCCTCAATTGTCGGCAGGAACATTGTTTCCAGTGATAGACGCCATTTCAAGTACAACTACCGTTCCCAGGATACTAGATGAAGTTAATGAACATGGCGTAGGTAGAAACTATCATCAAATATTAGAGATGTTAAAAGGATGCTATAATGGGGCTCCTATTAGGCGTGGGGGATTAACTTCAGGGAAAGAGAAACATGCTTCTGGGATCGGAGTAGTAAGCCGGTCCTTATTTGCTACCGCTCCTGTGCTATATATCTCAGAGCATTCTCCAGACTTACCAGCCCTGCTCGATAGATCTGTGAGAATACAGTTACATGAGAGGTCATTAAGGCCAAGAAATCAGCAAGCTAATATTGTTAGAGCTAGCTTACAACGGTATATGGAGATGGGAAAGGCAGCTTTAATCCTGTCCCTTAAAACTACCGATGATTGGGTAACAAATAGGATTGATGCTTGGGTAGATACTCTGCCAGATAGATTTACTGAAAGACAGCGGTATGGTAGAGCGGTAGTTGGGGTTGGACTAGATTTTAGCCGAAGGGTATTCAACTCACTGAAAATACCAGTAGAAGACGACATCAATTCTCTTGAGGCAGATTTTAGGTCAGCGTGTGTTGCGGAAGCCACTTCAAGAGACGATTATACCAATGTAACAGAGATGTCTAGGGCCTTGCTTTTGTTAGGTGAAGCTGCTACACTTAAACGTCATGGTTCTAGTGTAGATATTCCGGACAAAACATATAAGAAAGACGGAGAAATTCTGATTATAGACGTAGTTCATGCGTTTGCAGCTATCAATAATTATTCACTACGTAACGGGAGAGTTGTACGAATACATCAAATCTCAGACTTCAAGGCCCTGATACTTGCTGAACAATACTATTTAGGGTTCACTCTTCCTGGGGAGCATTTAGTCTCTTCCAGACCTTCAGTTAAACTAAGCATGACAATGATGAGGGAAAATGGAATAGATACCACAATGTTTTGATTCTTAATTTTCGATTCTTGATTTTTAGTTCTATTAACCATCTAGAGGTGTTACATGCCTACCATTCCTCCTCCCCCTCCCCCGCCATTGGCGGCCAATCCCGCGATGAAACCTACCCAGGTGCGCCCAGTAGTGCCCCCAGCGCCTCCCCTATCGGCAGTAAAAGACCTGCCCATGGTGCCGCCTGAAGCTCACAATAAAGAGGCCACCGCCATGCCTGAAAGCCATCCTATAGTCAAGGCCGCTCCTGCCTCGAACATCGAAAAGTTGGCGGACGTTCTTGGGTTTGAGGGACTCAACTTCAACGCTTTTGGAGTACGTCCGACCATTTCTCTGAATCAAGGGTTCTTCTGCACCAATAACAATATTCGGCTAGGAGAGGAGTTTGTTGGGTATTTGCTTGGGTCCAGATCTAAGTATGTCTATAAGCCTAAGATATCGGACGACCATCCAGACTCCAAGGTTGTCTACTCTTACGACGATGTGAATTCTGTTTCAGGGGATCCACTTCAAGTCTACATTGAACAGTGGGCCTCGAAAGGGTACGCCTATGAAAGAAAGGTGTATATAGACGTTACAACTCAGATTGTAAGCAGTCCATCCCATGCCCTTGAAGGAGAGACGATACTGCTGTCTGTCCCTCCAACATCAATTATTAGTGTAACTAAGATTTTTGCTGGAGTCATTGCTGGGGCCACCTCTAAGGAAGACGCAGAGTATGCGATAGCGAATACCCTTATTAGAGTATTCAAAGGGCCTGTAGTTACCAAAGCGGTAAAACCCTTTACACCTATTTTTATGGAGATTGTTGCAGGGAATGGGCTAGTATATCCTTAACTAGAAGTGAAGAGGGCGAACTTTCGCCCTCTTTTCTCTATGCTTTTATATTATGATTTGGAGGGGACGCTAAAAGCACACTACTAAGCCCTCAATAAACCTACAATCTTTCTAGTCTTACATAATCTTAAGGCTGCCTAGAGTAATAGGGCGGCCTTATAAAGGTGTCAAAATGAAAGTTATTCTTGACTTTAACGGTCTTGCTCTTCGATGTTTTTACTCTTCTATTTCAGAAGGAACTATTGCTGGAGCTGATTCTAATAACTACCCTAGATGGGAACTTGGGTTAAAAAAGCTTATGGATAGGTATGTTATTCCCCTTGTAGGTACTCCTGCGCACCCTAACATCGCCCCTATTGACATTATTGCGGTACTTGATAAAGGAACTGCATTACGTTCAGCTATCTACCCAAAATACCATCAAAAAAGAAAGACTTCCTCAGAGCGTTTAGACTGGGTACATAGCAAACAAAAAGAACAATTGCTTAAGTCAGCCGAAAGGTTACTTAAATACATGGGTGTGCTATTCATGTATGTTGAAGATCAAGAAGCTGACGACGTAATAGCGCACATTACTGAGGGATTAAGGAAGGATGAGGCAATATCTATTTATACGGTAGACTCAGATCTCATACAATTAGCAACCCTAGAGAACGTAGAAGTTATTTGCAGGGACATTAAATATTCCATTAAAGGCCCGGCCACTGTTTACGAGGATGTTCCTATACAGAATCTAGCTCTCTATAAGGCTTTAGTAGGGGATACTTCCGATGAATATCCTGGAGTAGGCAAACTAGGGGAAGTGAGAGTAAAAAAATTACTCTCCTCTTTAGGGGTAGAGGCATCAAACGAATTACTGAATAGCATATTAAGATTCGATTCTGCCACAATTCATGACATACTAAATGACCATCCCTTTGAAGGGGCTTGTATCACAGACGACATAGAACACTCCACTAGGATGGCTAATCTAGCTATTTTACATCCTACTAGAATACTGCTAAGTAGAGACGATAAGGTAGTTAAGCTGTCACATGAAGCGAGAATACCTAATGCTGACGTAGTTGGTGAGATTCTTTCTCTTGTGCCTGGAGGTGCTCGACTAACGTCTATGATCTCTCACGTTTTCCCTGTAGCTCAACTCATAACGGCGGAGAACACTCAACCCTTATTTTCTCTAGCAGAAGACTTAAAGGCGTCTAGCATTGTTTCGTATGACTTTGAAAGTTTTAGTGATGCTCCTCCTGAATTTTTGGCTAGATTCAAGAATGAAGATATTGTAGATGTTTTGTCGCAAAAGCTCACAGGAATATCCATTAACTATGGATTTAATCAGTCTAAGACTATCTATGTTTCTATTAATCACTTCAATACTCTGAATCTTACTTTAGAGTGGGCTACCTGGTTATTGCATATATTAGCTTCAATAGATATGCCAGTGGTAGTCCATAGCGCACAGTTTGAATTGACTGTTGCAGCTACTAATTGCGGAGTTATACCAGAGATAGCTCCATACGATACAAAGGTAATGTCGTCCTATGTGCAGGAAGATAGGTTTCACAACTTGAAGTATTTGTCTAAAGTAGATTTGGGATATACGCAACAAACGTATAAGGAGGTTGTAGCTGGAGAACATGGTAAGTTGAACATGAGCCAATTGTCTGCCCAGCATGTCTTAAAATACGCTACCGATGACTCCTTAGTAACTTCCCATCTGTATAGACTATATAACATTATTCTAAGGATTGAAAATACATTCAAATTTTATGTTGAGAACCATACTCAACAAGCTCTTGATTCTGCGGAGTTATATAGAACAGGGGAGATGATTGATGTTCCTGCCATCCAAGAGACTCATGCACATGATGCTGCACTTAAAGAATCAAACATTGAGAAGTTAAGAGGGCTACTTAAGGAACACTGTGACAATAAGAGCAAAGAAAGGGAGTATGCTGATGCGGTAAACCTGTTCAATCTATATTGGGAGGTAGCTCAACATAAGGTTGATGGTCAATCTATGGCTAGAGTGGAGGAGAAACAAGTAGAAGTTTGGCGGCTTGCTTGGATACGATCTCATTATGAAGACTATACCCAAGTGCTGACTCCTCCAGAGTTTATACCTACGGCATCGAAGATTAATCAGATCTTTACAGCTTTAGGTGCTCCTGACTTAGAGTTTACTGCTACTTACTCTAAAAAAACCCTTAACGATTGGCTATTCGCTTATGAAGAACTTCTGCCTACTTATTCTGAAGAGGTGAGAAAATTCGTAGAACTGCTGGTACAAGCTCAAGATTGCATTTCAGTAAAGAAGAGAACTGGAGAAGCCTATGATGCATTAGTATCGTTTGCTAACTATGTGTATGTTACTAGAGGGATGGGAAGTAAAGAGATATCTGGAGACCCCTTAAATTTTGGAAGTGCGCCACAGATGATGGATATGTTCTACGGGAAATTGGGCCTTCCTGTAAGGAAAAGAGGGAAGAAAGAGGAAGGGTCTTTTAGAGACACTCATGGCCTCCTCGGGGCTCCTGCGTCTGGAAATGCGGCAATTGACGCAGCCTTTGCCTATGATTTACGAGACACTCCTGAAGACCTTAGAGTAGGGGAGGTCTTAAAACTCTACAAAGAAATTACATCTATTACTCAAAATGAGGAGTTGTATTATATTCCCTACCCTAAATGGGTGCATCCTTACGATGGTAAAGTGCATCCAACCATTATAGAGTGCGGAACTGTAACAAGGAGACCGTCAGGAACAAGCCCGAATAAACTGCAAGTATCTAAAAAAGATTCTCGCATCCGTAAATTTTTTACTCCTTACTCAAAAGACCATTGCTATATTTGCATAGATATAGTTAATGAAGAAGTAGTAGTAATGGCGTGTGAGAGTGGCGACGAAACAATGTTAGGCGCGTTCACCTCCACCCCAAGAAAAGATTTACATTCTCTGACTGCTTCAGGATTTGCGCACATTCTTCTTCCTCGGTACGGCGTACCTGTTAACGGTCCTTTAACCTATGAGGAATTCTTTGAGTCTTACAGCAATCCTAGTAGTGAGTCTATAGGAGCCGCGTTTGATCTTTGTAGAAAATACGGGAAAACTACTCTATTCACCGTACAATATGTAGGTGGAGCAAGGACAGTAGCAGAGAGGCTTAATGTTCCAGTTGAGTTGGGTCAAGTGTTCTTTGACGGGCTACATGCCACCTATCCAGGTATCCGCCCATTTCAACTTAGGGTGATAGAGGAGGCTAGAACCTTTGGATATGTTACTACAGCGTATGGTAACCGGCGGCATTTAACAGATGATCTTTTCTCTGACGACCCTATGCGCCGCTCTAGAGCAGAAAGACAGGCGGTGAATTATAAGATTCAAGGAGTATGTGCAGATGCCTTAAATGAAATGCGTACAGAAATACGACGTAGAAAGATGGTAGCAAAATACCACATAACTACTTTATCTCCAATTTACGATGAGATGGTAGCCTGTGTTAGGAAGGAGGCTGCCTATGACTATATTATGGAGGCCAGAGAGGTTATGGGAATAACTATCCCAGGTTATCCTATACCTCTTACTACTGAAGTATCGGTTGGGGCTACGTCATGGGGCGGAGTGAAAAAATTGAAAGAGGTAAGCGAAGATGAGGTCAGAAAGATCCTTGATGCTTAAATTATTCAACTACATAGCAGCCCATTCCCAGGCAATAGCCTCAGCAATATGCTACTTAAAAGGGCATGTGAAGCATGAAGTGGTTATGTCTACCGCTAACGGTCCTCAGCCTAGTGTAGTATGTCTGAGATGTTATAAAACTTTAGGAACTTTGGAGGTTAATCCTGTGAGAAATATTTCTTCCTTAAGAGCTACCTTGTATTTAATTCCACCTGAACACGCTCCTACTAAACCTGGCCTATATTTAGTGGTCACTAAACACAGAGTGTTTGAGTGCGAGTATAACAATGGAGTATGGAATGAGAATGCTGATAGATTGGATGTCGGCTCAGAGATTATTTATTGGGCAGAAATGCCTACATTACTTTCTCAAAACAGAAAAGGTACAAAACAGTGATTAATATCCTTGGCTTAGATTTTGAAACCACCGGACCTGTTCCGAGTATAGATTACCCTGTATCTGGTGCCTTGTTGCAGAAGAAATATGACGGAGAACAGTCTACCGATATTCTTCCGCTCATAAATTCCCTCTGTAACCCTGGAATGTCTATTCCGGCAGGGGCCATTGACATTCATGGCATTACTAACGATCACGTAAAATGGGCAATTAGTTATCAGTATTTAGTATATTCTATCTATCAGCATATTTATGAAAATGGACTTGTAGTTCTTACTGGATACAATATAACTACCTACGATATCCCAATCCTGCTGAAAATTTATGTGGAACTTGGTCTAGTGGACAAGTCTTTCTGTCCATATAGCGGAAGCATATCTAGCATACATGAGAAGGTGCAAGTATTTGATTTATATGCTTATGCGTTACGTCATTGGTATGAGTATCCTTCGTTAAAACTAACAGATCTAGTAACTTCTAGGTTAAATTACAGTCCAGAAGGAGCGCATGACGCTGCGTATGACGTGGTATCTGTATTTTCTCTAATAGATTCTATAGACAATCTTTCCGAAGCTATAGAAGAAATGCAAACTCCAAAGCCATACGAAATCATGCCACTAGGAAAACATAAAGGTAAGCGTCCAGAGGACATTCCTTCTTCGTATTTTCGCTACTTAAAAACAGTGATGTTACCAAGCGACCCAGTTAAACCAGATTTTCTTGCTACCATCAATAAATACGCTTAAGGGGAAACCTATGACTACTTTTAACGCTTCAGATATAGTTGAAGAAAAGAAATTATTCTCTCCTCCCTGCCCCCATATCCTATTCCCCTTGCGTTACGAATGGGCTTGGGAAAACTATAAGGATATGCTGGCAAATCATTGGACTCCAATGGAGATTCCGATGGCTCCAGACATTCACTGTTGGGACAGGGAAATGGAGGAACATGAGAAAGTAATGTTTGAGACTGTATTCGCTCAGCTTACTACTTTTGATTTGCTTCGTGGAATAGACATATCAGAATCCTTATCTGGGGTTATTTCTACTCCAGAAATAAAACATGCCTTAGCTACGCAAGCTTTTCAAGAAGCGTTACACACTCACGCATATCAATACTGCATAGAAAACCTAGGGCTGGATCAGATATCCGTGTATACAATGTACCTTAAACACCCAGCTCTACTAAATAGAGTAAAATTCGCCAGTGAATGTTCAGAGTCTATAAAAAACTTGCAGTCTAAAGCGTATGAATCTCCTATAAACGGAGCTATATATTCGGAGGAGCAAATAACGCATATCTTTTTAGCTACTGCATTTTGGTATCTGGCATTTGAAGGTATCTGGTTCATGGCGAACCTATTTGGCCCCATTCAATCTCTTGCGGTACGGGGAAAGATGAAGGCAACAGCAGAGCAGTTTCAATATATTGCGAGGGATGAGACTTTGCATGTATCTTTTGGAGTGTCTCTCCTTAAGTCAATGATAGCCGAACATCCTCACTTAGCTTCAAAACCTGTCCTTAAGAGCGTACGTCAGATTATAGTAAAAGCTGTAGATCTAGAATACGCTTTTGCTGAACACGCAATAGTTCAGAAAACTATTAACTATTCTATAGAAACTCACATGGATATTGTGTACGCTCTTGCTAATCGAAGATTGGAGTCTATTGGATTAGAAAAAGCTTTCCCTTCGGTAGATATTCCTAGCTGGATAGAAGCGGCCTTAGTGACAAAGAAGGAGAAAAACTTCTTTGAGACCCGGGTAACTGATTACACATTAGGGCAGCTTGATTTAGGCTTTCAGTCAGAAAGTATGGGTAATATTTCTGACTGGAAAAAGTGATACGTCCACCTAAATGAAGCTATAGAGTGGATTGATGGGAAATAAATAAGATTAGGTGGGGGTGTCCCCACCTAACTTACTGGAATTTTTAGCTCTCTCTTGTCCTTGTGAAACAGTAAAATAGAGGAACATATCATGCTTATTAGAGTTCTTGAGATTCCATCGTCGTCAGGAAATTTTCATTTTAGTGGAGCAGAGAAACAGACTTTCCTAGAAGTTGATTGGTTCCGGGATGAGACTGGAATGATGAGTACCGAAGAAGGGAGAAATCAAATTGCAGACTTTATTAGAAGAAAGCAATATTTTAGATATGATAGAGCTTACTTGGTGCTACATCAAAATCATACATTTACTATCGGATACTCTGCCTCATGAAAATATTAAAGGCCATTCCGTTTGCTGGCAAGTTAAAGATAAAAGAAACATTCAAAGACTTCAAATCTTGGGAAGATTTCCAGGATGAATTTTCGGTTAGAGCTAACTTAAAGCTGCGGGAAGGGGAGCTAGCGGTATGCCATAGATTCATAGATACTAAGGCGGCTGGTAACTTAGTAGCTTCACAACCTGGGGACCACCTATTGTTGCGAGATGGGAAGGTGTCTGTAGTGGATTCTAAATACTCTGCAACACATCTATCTCTAATTGATTGTTATTCTTCTATGGTATCCACAGCCTTATTGGGACATTTTGAAAAGTGGTCTAAAGCTAGAGCAAACACTTGGATTTTATTTTTGGGGGTGGGAGGTGACTTTGAAGTTTGGAACGGTGAACTTCTATTGTATGCTAATAGAAATGGAATACGTCTGAGAAGTCTACTCTCACACGCAAAACGCTTTGACAATTACTCAGAAATGTTCAACTACGTCTGGGACTTAACAACGGGAGAACCGCAATGAAACTACTTTTCTTTACCGACCCACATATCGGAGTAAAAAGATTAGCGAACACTACTGCCGAATCTTCAAAGAGGCTAAATCTACGCATATTAGCCGAACTAGAAAGGATACGAGGGATTGTAATAAAAGAAAAAGTAGATCATGTTATATGTCTAGGTGATGTATTCGACACTTTCTCTAACCCTGAAACCATCATAATTCAAGCAGCGAATAGCCTAGATACTTGGGTAGACTACATACTAGAAGGGAATCATGACAATGTAAACGTAGCTGGAATGCAAGGATCATTAAGCGTCTTACAAGAAATTTTTGAAGGTGATATAATAAGGAATAACCAAGGACAGAACCCTATAAGAATAGTTGACTTCAATTCGTTACGGCTAACATTTGTTACGCATCACTGGGACCAATCTTCCTTTGAAGCTTCGTTAGAGCTAGCTAAAGAGAAGGCAATAAAAGCTAAAAATAAGCACAACATTCTGCTATTGCACTGTAATTACAATCGTGGCTTTTCCAATATGTCAGAAACTTCCCTCAATCTAACAGAGGGAAAGGCAAAAGAATTGTTGGAGGTATTTGAATATATTCTTATGGGCCATGAGCACGTCCCATCCTCTAAGCTGAATGGAAAATTACACATAGTAGGTAATGTGTTTCCATTAGGGTTTGACGAAGTAGCAGGAAGGAGAGTGCTCATCTTAGATACAAGTACCATGGAATTTCAAAGCCTAACTACAATTACTAAAAACAGCTTATACGGTAAATGTACATTAGCAGATCTAATTTCTTGTGAAGAGTCAGGGGAATACTTCCCTATTTTGGATTTAGATCTAGGAGGAGAAAAGCTACCAGCCAGGCTATTGAATAATATCCTAAGATCCGACAGCGTATTATTCTTTAGAGGAACTGTTCCTAGCGCAAGCAAAGGGAAGCAGACAGATGTTCCTGTAACCTCCTGTGATGGATTTACTATAGACCTTAAAGAGACAGTAGAACGGGCAATACAAGGCAACGAGAAGCTAAACACTTTATATGTGGAGATAGTCAATGATACGAGAACTTGAGCTTAAGAACTTCCAGTGCCACGAGAACTTGTCCGTATCCTTTTCCCCTGGGCTTAATTTAATCGTCGGGAACCCATGGGCCGGTAAGTCTACCCTGCTTCGGGCAATACTTTTCAGTCTAGGAGGCCCAACATTTATCCCTGGCGGAAGTGAAGTAGTAAAGAAATTAGGGTCTGACTCCGGCTTTCTAGTTAGATTGATGGCGGAATTTGATGGGGTTCCTCACACTATCACAAGGACTATGACTTCGGCTAAACTTCACACAAGGAATGAAGAAGTAGCTAGCGGGAGAGAGGCAGTATCTAAAGAGATAGAGAAACGGCTAAAGGTAGGGTTCAGGGATATAGTATCAATCTTATATTCTCAACAAGAGAGCGGAATAAGTTTACTAAAATATGTAGATGTTCGCCTATCTACCTTACTTGAAGAGCTTACCCGTAGTCAGTTTATAGAGAACGTAATAAAGAAAACATCTAAACGACTAACTTATTTCTCTGCTCTAGCTACTCCAGAAGCTATGGAGTATTCTCCAGAGGCCGACATACAAGAGCTTAATTCTATATACTCAGAGCTTATTGCCGAGACTGATATAGCTACAAAAGCGAAGGCGGCTCTAGAGAATTTAGAGTTGCGTCTAGCAGCTAAAAACGCAATGAGAAAAGATTTACTCATTAAGCTGGAAGCTAAAGCAAACTCAACCCAAGTCATCTCTGAACTAAAGGGTAAAATATCTGCTTTACTAGAAGAGTCTGAAAGGCTGAATGATACCATATTGAATATAGATCCAAGTAGGTTGTTCGACCTAACAAATCAAGTAGAGAGTCTAGGGAGAACGTTAACTAAAAAGAGGATTGTACAGAGGGAAGAAGAGATAAAAAAATATAATATAAGCAAACATACTTCAGAACTGGAGGCTATTAACGCTAAGTTAAATAAACTAGCCCTACCTGCTGAAGTAACTGAAACAGATATGAAAGAAGCCATGGAGAGCTTATCTAAAATATCTTCTGCTATAGCAGTCTTAGAGACAAAAAGATGTACTCACATATCTATATTAAGTGGAGATGTTTGTCCTACTTGCGAAAGGCAGATAGAAAATTTACTTAAGCATGCGACTATGGAAAAAGTACAGCATATAGATATAGAGGTAAAACACTTAAAAGGTAAAGAAATTGAAGCGCGAGAAAATGTAGCTAGGCTAGCTTCAAATGGAGTTGAATACCAAAGAATTAAGTCAGAAAGACTTCATTTAGAGCAGAGGGTGGCTACAGTTCTAGCCACAATAGCAAAGGACAGTAAAGGATTAAGCAAAGGAGATTCCTCTGCTGAGATATCTTCATTAGAAGAAAAATTAAAGGACTTGCAGTTACAGCTTTTTGCCGAGCAGGAAAAGAAGACAGCTAATGACGCTAGAATATTTCGTAAAGAGGAGAATAATCTTGAATTAGCAAGGCTGAAGGCTGAGATGAAGAAAGCTATAGCGACTTCTGACAGTGCTGTGTCTGCATTAGACCTAAGAAACATATCAGAAGAGATAGAAGAAGTAGAAGCTAATCTCTCTAAAGAAAGGACCGATGGGCAGATAGCTTTAGATCGAAGTAGAGAATTGGGGGGGAGGTATAGGGAGTTATATCAAATCTACACCGACAAGGTAGCCGCTAAAGACTCAGCCCATGCCGCCAAAGAAACAGCGTTGAATCATTCTGAACTGCTTAAGGTAATAGAGACTACAAAGACAAAGTTCTTTGAGTCTCTATGGGAGATAATGCTGTCTTCGGCAAGAGACTTTATTTACCCTGCTTCAGGAGGAGAAATAACTAGCATAGGGAGGCACCCTAATGGAGGGTTTGTGTTTACTCATAAAGGAACTACATTCCCTATAGAGCTAGCCTCTGGAGCCCAAGTAAACTTGCTGTCTATTGCAGTTAGGTTGGCTTTGAACGCGGTAATTAACCCTGGGTTAAACACGCTGTTACTGGACGAGCCTACCGCTTCATGTCCTGACTATTTGTCGTATCAGATCATGCAAGGGTTAAAGGATGTTGGTAAACAGGTTATCGCCGTCACTCATCGGAATGCCGATGCGTTGGCGGCTGATAATGTGATTACTATCAATCCTGTCTCTTTCGATTAAAGAGATTATTCGCTCTGTTGGCGGCCATTATATTGGCCGCCACGAGAGCGCCCTTAAACTCATTCAGCTTAGCTTTCTTAAGTTCCCCCAGCCCTATCCATTTTATCATCTCCCACCCTCCCCTAATTACTGGGTTAGTAGAGTTTAGAATACTGCCAAATTCAGTAAGGGTCATGCGGGAAACTATATCAACAGTAGAATCTTCATTGGTTAATGGCAATTCTACTTCCCCCCCAAAAGTAACTACCGTCCCGTCATCATATCTAATTACTCTTTGGTTTCCTTCAAGAAGGTCTGTTAGGATAATTCTACTCATGTTAGTCTCCAGATTAATATAGGTTCCAAAGAGTATTATATTGCACAGAGATTGTGCTACCCGATGGAGTTATAGTAACGCTAAATGAGGTATTGAACCTCAGCAATCCAAGGGACACCATCACGTCATTAACATTTAAGTTACTGCTGATTGCAGCGCCTACTACAGTATGTTGGTAGATGTTTTGTAGCGTCGTATTAAGAGTTTGGATCGCTACTCCATCTACATATATCTTCATTGTTGCCGATACGGCAGAGGAGTTTGTTCCATAAAAGGAAAAGAAATTGATAATGCCTCCAGGAGCCGGCCCTGAAATAGAAAATAACGTGGTTTCTACTCCGGCAGTACAAGACACTGTACTTGTTTGCCCTGGAAGATACCCTCTATTAAATGTAGAAGGAAACGACTTCCCATGCCCTTGGTTAATAGAGGTCGGAGGCCGCATGGTATGCGATAAAAACTGCAAGTTATCTAGATACCCAGATCTAGCAGAACTGAGCCTAGACAGAAGCGTAGTGGTGTCTGTTGCTGGAGCCCTAGTGGAAACGGCGGAGTCCAATCTGGTAGTTAGAAGGTCAAGGGCTGTTGCTCTTGCATCAGTTAGTCTAGCTAACAGAGTAGAAACTTTTCCTGCTATGTCAAAAAGAATCACTTTTAATCTCCTTCGGGGTCTCTATATCCCCACCTAAACATGAACATATCTATTTCATTGTACTTACTTCTTAGGACTTTTACTGGAGATGAAGGAACAGTAGGTTTATTAATCTCCTGTTTTTTTACTAATATCACTTCATCAGCGTCACTAAGATAAAAAACTGCTTGCTTTGGATCTTTACCTTTTTCTAAGCGAGCGTAGATACATCCTACTATAGACGAGAGTTTTGCACTTAATCCATATTTTTGCTTAGAGATTATAGCCCACTCCCTAATAGTGTGCGTCTCTCCGTCTATAGTAAGAGTCTTCATAGAGATAACTTATTTTGCGCTATTCTCTGACTCAAGTGACAGCAATAACGCCTTATTTCTCTCTACGCACTGGTCGATGAGAGGGCTAAGTACCAAGTTAACGATGGAAGTAATGGTAATTCCATTCTCTTTTGCTGTCGCCTTAAAGGAGTCTATTACGAATTTCTTTCTCTCAGCTCCTTTCTTTTCTCCTACAATAGTGGCTTCAGCATAGATAACTAAAGTTTTTATGAAGGTTATAAGAAGAGGTCCAACTAGGTCTTCTATATACTTCAGAGCTATAGGCACTAGAACAGAAGGGATTGTAATAGCCATTTTGATTTTCCTCTTACCGCATTACACATGACGCAGAAAGTCTAATTCCATATTGAGTAAGGTCTACTGCCGTTTCATTAGTTAACTCCTCTGGTAATATAGGTAACACAGAAGGCTTGCAGACACAGCCTAAAATTAGCAAGCTATTTACTAGCATTATAAGAAGCAATAATAGCTTGCTTTTTAGCGCACTCTTCATGGTAGAGGTCTACTAACGTTAAGTGATTTTCTATCAGGTCTGCTACCAGTCCGCTAGAAAGTTCAGGAGGTGGAGGACATTCGGTAACTTGCTCATCTGGCAATGGAATTGTGGCTATTCCACAGCACGATACCAGTATCAGGCAGGCAAGGAAGATTGGTATCAGAAGCTCTAATTTCATCTATTTTAACCCTACTTTCAGCTTTTTTGGCATTCAACTTAGATTGCAAAGCTACTAATTTAGTTTGCTGTTCTGAAATAACAGATAAAGCTTTTGCTTGTTTTTCTGCAAGCTCTTTAGCCTGTTCTTCTTTGTACCTTTCAAGTTTATTGCGGGAATCTATGCCGCCATAATGATAGGCACCAGCCACTAATGAAAAAAATACTACAAACGAAATAAACCAATGCAGGCAGAAGAAACATTCTTTCTGCACTACGAATGCGGTAGGGGTCTCAGTAGTCATTGTGATGCTTTTGGCTGGCCGGGAACGGCCAGCCAATATTCTTTAGCAGGGGCCAGGAGGGCTAAAGCCACATGGGGGAGGGGAAGGTGGCTCTTGCGGCTGGGGCTTGGGGGTGATTGAGATGATCTCGAAACCTTGCTGACTACCCCTCCAGGCCAGCTCCAGATCCACGTAGCCGACCTCGGGGAACCATGCCTCATGAAGGGTAAGCCCTTGAAAACCCAGCTCCACGGTGGCTCTCTGAAGCTCAGGAATCGACACGAATGGGACCGGGAAAGCATCGGAGATAAACCACACCTCCTGGGTCAGTCCTCCAGACGTGACGGTGATACTATGGTTCCCTGGGGTTAGGTTGCCATAATTAAAGCTCATGGAGAACCCGGCCCCTCCATCCCCAAACTGGGCTACCACATCCTTTCTAGTATCGCCAACCGCGATTTCAAGCGGCTCCCCGTCGTCGATTGACACCACCACAGGCCCATCCAGATCTACCCCCCACCCCTGAATGACCCCAACCCCAGTGTAAGTTTCCCCCTCTTCTGGAACTTCCAAATACAGAGACGCCGCATACGCCCCCTTAACCTCTCCAATAAGTGCATACCCTCCCAGGATAAGTAAAATAATAATCATCAACATTTTTCCAGCGCAATTATCTGTACACATTTTCTTTACCTCACTCTAACTGAAGAACACATATTTCCTCCCCACCCATCAGCAATAAATAAAGGAGTATAAATTCCTAAGATCCTTTCTGGGTATCTAACATTCTCATTGCATGAAAGTTGGGATCTAACCTTAGAGCAAAAAAGCTTAACTTGTGCGCTATTTCCAGGATCACCTCCACTACTCTCAACTAACTTACGTTGCTTTATTATATGCCCAGCCCCGCCATTATAGGACATAAGGCCGAACTCCCATTGATCGCAATCAGAGATAGCGTTAGGAAACATATTTAATAACTTGCGGTCATACAGGACCATTGCCGTTATAGCCCATACTGGACTATATGTTTCCATTCCTTTCAAATCTTCAGGATACAGTTTATTTACCCATACTGCGGTGTCAGGAGTAAATTGCGTAAGGCTCCTAGCATATACAGACCTAGCGTCTTCTCGACAGCCGCTCTCCTGCATCATTTGAGCAGCATAAATAGAGACTGGGGCTCTTAACCCTTCTTTAGATTGCACAATCCTAGTTAAGAGCCTCTTATATTGAGCGCATCTAGGGGAAATACTCGCCCCTTTTGTCGGTAAGGACGTTAAGCCTCCCCATAGAACTAGCAGAAATGACAGAAGTAGTTTCATTATTCTGCTACGTCAAACACAGCTTTCATTGCCTCTGTCCATGCCGATTTAATGTCCTCTCTTAAGTCTTCCCAAATAGGAAGATTCTCTCCAGTAATAAGAGACTTGCCAAAGGTATAACTACAATATCCGTTGTAAGCTACTCTTGCTAAATCTCTTAAGTATCTCTCTCGCTCAAGCATCTCAGTTGTAGGCCCCATAACCTTAAACCCTTAAAGCAAAGAATAATAGGCACGCGATAAGTACGCCAACCTTCATCCCATTATAGGCGAGCATCGGATATGAATTTGGATCTGTGTCTGTTGGCTTATTAAGCATACTCCTTGAAGTCACAAATGCCAGTAACCTAGCAAGAGTGAAGTATCCTACAGCTACTATAGTAGCTTCTAGCTGGCCTGGAAGTACCACATACATATATAGTAGTGACATGGCAGCGATAAAGTGCCATAACCAACCTACCTTCAATACTACCGCTAATTCTGGGTCAAAAATACGGACGAATGAAAAGAAGAGATCTCTAATAATCCTAAGCAATCTCTGTGGGATTCTAGATACAGAGAATCCCTTACCATTATTACCATCTCCAGGAGAAGTAGGAATGTTATCGGACATATCGCACCTTATTAAGCGTCAACGTTGTCGTATGTAGATGAAACAAAATTGTTAGACCCATCATACGTTATCAGAAGTCTGGTTATAAGTACATACGATACTCCAGTATCTGAGGAATAATAAAATCTTACTTTAGTGATGATTCCTGAAGTTCTCGTAAATACAAGTTTTATTTTTTCTGCGGCTAAAGCTAGATTGGTATATACCACTTGAGGAGGAGCATCGTATGGAGCAGAAGAAGCACAACTCCACCCTGGCATCCCGCCCATAACAAGAGCATGCTGTAATGTTTGTAAGTTAGCCCTAGTAGAGTCTATAGCAGAAGCCCCGGTCTGCCCTTGATTAGGTTGGGCATAGTTAAATGGGACATAAGCAGAAGTAGGCATGGTATGTTTCTCTGTAAGCTGTTAAATTCCGTTAATAAAATAAGATACTGTCGCCGCAACTAACAGATTAGTTGAGGTATTTATACATCCTATATCTATTGTAGTTGGAGGCCCTAGCACAACATTATCCCACACCGCAACAAGGGGAGTAACTCCTTGGGCTTGAGCCGTGAGAGTGACAGCATTAATTGCCATGTAGTTATTTACTAAGGTTAACGTAGTGACGCCCCCATTAGGGGTAGTTACTATCCCCGTCTCTGTTTTAGGAGAGGCTTCTACATAGACTTTAGCGTTTTCAGAGATTAGCACAAAGCCATTACCGGCCCCGCTGCATGAGAAATCAAAGCTAGCATATCTATACCCTCCCTGCACAGTGAGAGTATTTGAGAAATACGTCCATGGAGGAGGAGCGGTAGCAGCTAACTTCATGCTCCAAGAGAAGACTCCAGTATAGACGACTCCAGAAGAAAACGTTCCTGGAGTCTCCTTTAGTTTCCAATCTCCAGTAATTATCCTTCCAAAATCTCCAGGCTCCCCTACTAAAGTACAGATACCACTAATAGCCGCAGGGCCATGGGAGGCATATAGAGGTAAGGTATTGTAATTGCTCATTGCTAGAGGAAACCGAACTGCAAATGTCTCCCCATAATCCGTACAATACCTATCGTTATCTCCAGGCCAGATCTTATAGTGGTGAATGTTCTGACTGTTTAGCTCATCTGCATGTATCTGACGCTCTTGATTAACGTATGATGTAGAATCATACGATACAGTAATAGTTTTTCTGCTGTCGTTAGCAGACTTAGTTTGAACTGAATCAATGGTTTTAACAGCAAACGCAAATTGACCAGCAGGCAAGCCTGACACTACTTCAGTAGTAGAGTCCGACAAAGAATAAAACGTCATCTCGTCATAGGCAGCCCCTACGGCCCCATACCGTATTTCTGTTCTCCAGATAGTGGGGTCATTAGGAAGCGTCCATCTCAGATATACTTTTCCACCAAGCTCATATCCATCTAGGTTAGTGGGATCTTGAGGTACAGAAGTGGAACCTACCAGCTCTATTGGATTGCTGGTCCCCCATGGACCTAAGCCTACGAATGCAAGTATTCGTACCTTTACGAAATATACTAATCCTTCAGACAAAGCCGCAGTTATTCCCTCTGTAGTAGTAGTCACCCCGTCTGCTACCTTAGTAGTTCCATTGTATACTTCATATCCGTAAGATTGCACATACGGATAAGTAGATAGCATGTCGTCAAAGGTAAAGCGAATACGGCTATTCCAAATCCCGGTTTGAGTTTGAAAGTGATCCTCTGTAGCTACGATATTAGTTACCGCAGGAATATTGTATGGGGTAGGAAGACCTGTATCAGGAGTAGTGGGAGTGGTAACTACTTCATCAGAATACTCAGCAGGATCAAATTCTTCTGCCATTACTGAGAATCTAGCTGGAGAGGTCTGGCTGCATTCAATAACTTTAAGCGGCTTATTTGTAAGCCCTATTGGATGGCTAAGGGAAATAACTGTCCCTTTTCTTAGTAAGAATCCTCTCGCCCCAAACACAGCTTTTACTTGAAGGTCTACTAAGTTACCGTGATTTAATCTTTCTGTAGCTACTCTATGCGCTTGAGCATAATACGATAAGCCCGGCATCTGTACTTCAGACATACGGATTGGTTCTGTTCCTGCGACAACTCCAGGGGAACGTACTTCAGCTACTTTGGTTTTCCATGCTCCAGTAGCAGGCATGTCAGTATAAGAGACTCTAACTACATTAGGTATGTCCCGTACACCACGTTTAGTTAATGTTAGAGAGTCTTCAACAATATCAGCCGCAGTAAAAGACGCTGCTATAGGCTCATCTCTGTTTGGAATAAATAGTACAGTAGACTCGCCTCTAACTACCATGCAATTTGCGTAAGCTCTAAGCGCACCAGAATGGGAAGTAACTGACGCTACAGAGGAAATAGCGTAATTTAATTCCCCTCTTAGAATAGGAATATCAGGGAAGAGTGGGGGGAGAATTCCAGGAATTGTCCCTAAGACAGTATCGTTAAAATTAGCGAGAGCATAGACGCTCCCATAGTCAGAATCGCTTGACCCGTAATAAGGAGATAAACCTTCGCCGTATATGGGGGAAGAAATGAAATCAGCTAAACATAGCCCAGCGTTAGTAGAATATGCGGTTTGTCCGTTTCTAGGGTCATATACTTTTCTACCCTTAACTATAGCTTCTACCTGTGGAAACCCTAAATTAGCCCCGGCTCCAAAACCTAAAACTGAATAAGCAATTCCAGTAGATACTCCATTATTGGTATGAACTAAAGTATCATTATATCCAGCAATTCTGGCTTGCAGAGTAGTGTTTACAGTTTGACTAGGCAAGCCTAGGTAGTCTTGCCGATGATATAGTTTGTATTTAGTCTCAGGCTCAGTCTCTTCTCCATTAATAATTATCTTCTCTATCTGCTGTATCTCGCCAAGACACCATATAACCCCAATGTAAAAATAATCGCCCGTAGGAGCTGCCATAGCAAAAAGTAATCCTGGTACTCTTGCTCTACCATATACGATAGGAATAGGCTTATTGGTGGCAGTAGAAAAAGTAGAAGTATTGCCATTAGCTACCTCGTCTAGTATTTCTCTAGGAACTTGTGGGCCATCATCAGACCCTATCCAAGATCTAACTTGGTCGTTTGTTAAATAGGCTAAAGGACCAGAAGTTCCAGGGGATATTCCATACCTATCTTGAAATCCAGCATCACTTACATTAGCCGAATTTCCAGACCTATCAAAGAAAGCATTGTCGGCAGCCATGGTTGATTAAGAAATTCTCTTGCCGATTAAAGATACAGAAACATCTGCTACCATCGGATATTGATAAGCTTCAGACGGAGGTTTTTCAAACAGCACTGAATATGTCGAGCCGTCTGAAGGCCAAGTTAAAGTAACCTGCAAAGTTTTGTTGTTCTCGTAAAACTGAAGTAAATTAGAGACATCAGCAAAGGGCAGATCTTTATGGACTATGTTAAATCTATAAGTTGGAGTAGTGTAGAAACATACAGCTCTTACCGATCCATCAGCCATCATATCAACCTTAACTCCGGTCGCAGGAACTTTTGAGGAAGATGGACTAATTTTATAGTTTGGGTACGCAGCCATTTATTCTTTAACCTCATATATCTGACCCTCTATATATACTATAGTACCTGGTTGAGGAATCCAATTACAGAGTGGAGGGCTACAAAATATTCGTGGAGAGAACATATTTGTATATCTGCCTGCCGTAACAGTCAAAGTGACATGGCTACTATCGAACGCCGCCTCGGTGATGTGCCCGTAAAAAATCTGCGTAACATCAGCAGGCGCTAGGTTAGCATCAAAAGTTTCATAGATAGTGCAAGCTTTATCTATTATTCCCAAGTTCAGGAATATTGGAGTATATCCTTGAGAGTGATTAGGTAGCTTTATCTGTCTAGATACTTCTGAATCTTCGTTAGAAGAGGCATCACCTACTTCAATTCCAGCGGATACATAATATTCTCCATTGTAAACTAAATCTTCTCTAGAACTTAGTAGTATGGGAGGAGAATACTCTAGCTTTACTAGATATATAGGAAATACTATATCTGCTACAATACTGTTTAGGGTAGTAGAAGATACTGGCCTTATTCCTGACATCGTGCTTACCTTCTAGCTGAGACGCCTACTTCACTACGCCTAGACATAGGGGCAATAGAGGGTCCTGGTCTAGGACTAGACACGGCGGCTGAAGCCAACATATCAGCAGCCATTGCAATTTTAGAAGCCGCTGAGTTTACTGATTGAGAGGCTTCCTTATTGTTTGTAGAAGCCGACAATATAGCTTCTGACAGCTTACCCATCACATCAGATAATTTAGCATTAGACTCTTCTATAGCCCCTACCAAAGTAGCCTGTACCTGGTCTGAAATCTCACACTCTGAAGCCACTCCATACTCCATTCCTTGTTTCGGCATCCCGATACTTTTCGAGGTTTCGGCTCCACCGTAAGGGTTAGGCGGAAGGCTAGAAGGAGTCGAAGCCAGAATGAACATCGCAGCTAATTGCATTTCCATCGCCGCTGCAAACAAAGAGGCACCAGCTCCAGTAAGATCTTGTCCAGCGATAGCCAGCAAGTCAGCCGCATGCTTCAGATCTACCTCAGCAGAAAGCTGAGCAAGTCTATTGTCTGCCGCTGTCTGCAAATCCTTCAACATCTGCAAGAATTCAGGAAGGAATTTCTTCTTTTGCTCATCGTCAAACGTATTCCATATCGCCTGAGCGGCCTGAAGGGCTTTCTGTACTAAATCATTCACTTGCTCTGGAGTAGTAGCGGTAGCCAAGCCTTGTATTGCTTGGTCAAACACCGTAGACCAATACATAACCTTCTGAGGATCAGACATCGTATCTAACATGAACCCTTGCCTTGTATCTTCAACTTGGTCATGTATAGATTGACGCATCTCCTCTATAGCTTCCTTAGCTTTCTGAGCTTCATCCGCCATTTTTTCCAAGGAGTCATAGAAAGAATCAGCTACAGGAGCAAGGTCTATAAGGCTCTTCCATAACTGTCTTCCAGCTTCAGTGCTTAAGTCAATAGATTGCACCAACTTATAATATCCTTCCCTAGTAGTTGGCAGGGAAAGTCCTAGACCGTAAAACTCCTTTCCAAGATAGTTCATCATGGCGTAGGAATTGTTACCGTACCCTCCAGGACCAAAATTCTGCTCGAAGAATCCAATAGCAGAAGAGGCATTCTGTTGGCTGCCGAACATAGTTACGATTTCTTCAGCTATTTTTTGCGGTAGATCTCTTAAGATGTAAAAGGACTTAATGAGAGCTTGTGCGCTCTCCTTCAAGTCGTAGAAAGTGTCCGCTGCTTCAGCCGCCCCAAGTAGCGCCACTCCAAGCTTTCTCCCGGCTTCTGTAGTCCAATCAATAGACTGAATCAACGCTACAAATCCTTCCCTAGTATCTGGAATAGAGAGTCCAAGAGAATCCATTCTAGCTTGAAGCGAATCTTGAATGTCTTGCGGAGATTTTGGAGCAATTGCTAACCCGAATTGTTGTTGAAAGAAAGAGAACTGAGACTTAAATTCGTCCAGCCCACCGAACGCATCAATAATATCTTGCGACACTTTAATAGCTTGTTCTCCCATCAAGCCTAGGGACATCCCTAGATTATCAAATGCCGCATTAACCGCTAGAGTATTGATGGTAATCCTCTCTAAAGTTTGAGCTACATTTTCTCCTTCTCTCATAAATTTTTTAGCCACTTCTATTCCGGTCTTAAGAGAATCAAATCCTAGCACCTTAAGCTCTTTAGATCCTTGCAAAGACTGGAACAATACTCGCATACGATTTAATGGTGCTAGCAGTTCCATTAGGCCAGTCATAAACGTTTCCATGTCACTTTTATCCAGGTCCTTCACAGCGTCAGCTAAAGACTGGTCAATTTCTCCAAGAATAAGCTGATACCGTTTCCATAAGGCATTTACAAATCCATATTCTTTATCAGCTTTGAAGGTTCCAGTAGAGAATGACTTACCAGACTGATTAATTTGATCGGTAAGTTCAGGGCCAATAGCCTTCATTACGGCATCGTCTATCTGCTTTACCACTTTCATGATTTTATCTGTAGTGGTTTTCTTTAAGCCGCTCTCAGAGGATTCAGCTTCACCAAGATTTCCCCTAAGCCCAAATCTAGGAGCATCTTTATCCTTCAGGATAGATGTTACTATAGACACAATAGCCACTATCCACCCAATATACGGAATAGCTGCCCCAGCCATGCTCCCTAGCCCAGCTCCAACCGCTCCTTGTCCTACCATGGCCGCCCCAGATGCAAATTGACTGGCCGCTCCAAACAGACCGCCAGCCCCAGCAGCCCCTAAACCGCCAGCTAATCCCGCCCCAAAAGACGTACCCCCAAACAGACTTGCAACCATCCCAGCCGCAGAAGTAGCCCAAGGAATTGTGCTTGCAAATGGATTGGAAAATAGGTTGGTAGCATAATTTCCAAGTCCACCTCCACTAGATTGACCTCCTTGTAGATTAGGAATATATCCATTTATCTGCGGAGCCCAACCAAGCATTGCAAACGGAGACGCAAAAGGCCCAGCAGTTTGTTGTTGCTGTGGAACTCCATTTCCATATCCTCCTCCCGCCATGGCAAACGCCGCAGAAGGGATAGACATAGCCGTATTATTGTGTCCAGCTCCAAAATCTAGCATGTCTCCAACAGAGAGCATAATTTGTTGGGCAGCTAATTTAGCCAGCATAGATTTTATGTAGTCTACAAACTCCTTAAAATCTAATTTTCCAGTCTCTAAGGCCCTAGCTAAGGCAGATTCCATATCAGCGAATATCTGAGCAAATAGTGGGCGGAGATCTTCGGCTTGTTGCCTAAGCTTTTCAAAGTAAACTCCAACAGCGTCTCCAGAGGCTTGGAGTACCCTAAGATAGGCGTCATCCAACACTATCTGCTGCTCTCTTTTAGATATGTACTTGCCTACTAATTCATTAGTCTCAGCAAGAGCAAGATTATAAGCTTTTACAGCATTAGAAATTGACCCATACTTAGCCTGCTGGGCTTCAAACTCTATAGGAGTAAGCTGAACAGATCTCGCGGAAAATCCTGAAACTTCCATATTCCTTTTTTCTTCTGCTCGTATCTGAGCTAGCGCCTCTTTAGCAGCTTTCACTGAAGCAGAATATTCCTTCATAGAGATATTCATGGCTTTCATCATATCTTCAAGGCGCTTTTTATCGTCTTCAAATATAAATGATTGCCCTTTTACTTTAGTTAGAGCAGCATCTAACGTCTTCATCTGTTCCTGTACAGATATAGCGAACGTCGGGGCGGCTGACATGGCTGAAGTATAATCTTGCACAACATCGGCAAAATCTTTTCTAACTCCTTTAAGCTCACGAGAACTTTCAGTAAGCTCACTAGCAAAGCTCAAGGACTTTTCAGCTAACGACAATTCCATATTTTCTATGTCGCGTCTAAGGTCCGCTTGTTTTTCAAGCTCTTCCCTAGTTTTAGTGGCTGCCGCTAACCTATCGTTTTCAAACTTTTCAACTTTATTTTGATATTTATCTATATCCTTAAGAAGGTCGTCTCTCTTATCCCCCGTAAAAGACATAGCCTTAATAAAATCTTTATTTCCTGTCTGCATTAGTTCCTCAAATCCTTTTTTGGCATCTCCTAAAGCTTTTATTCTTTCTTGAGAGCCTTCAGCAGTCTCACCAGCTTGCTTAAATAGGTCAATAACTTCCTTAAACTTACTTGTGTCTATCCCAGACCCTTGTATAAATGGCTCAAGAGCCTGAGCTAGCCCGCTAAATTGATTGTAATTAGCCGATCCTGGTACGCCTGAATCTACTACAGCAGTCTGTTGAGCCATTTCCAAAGCTGACGACATCAATAAAGAGTATACGTTTTTAGTTTCGTCAACTATGCCTAACAGATACTTAGCCTCTTCTAATTTCTCCCTAGCTCTACCTTCAGTATCTACCTCTTCTTGGGCCGCTAATCTGGAAGTAAGGCTTGGGCCTACCTGGGTAGTAGACTGACTTAACTCACTCAAGATAGATGTAGTTCTCTTCTTAACAGCTTCTGGACTATTTAGTAAGTCTAACTGTGCTTTCACCTCTATAAGCTTGTCTCTAGTCTCCTCTAAAGCATTAATTGACTCTTGTCTCTTACTACCAAAAATAGTGTCATAAATTGCCCCAGCGATAGTTGGAGAGTCAGTCTTCAACGACTTTAACGCAGCGTCTATCTTAGCTATCTCATCAGAGTATTGAGCAGAAAATTTCTGTCTGTCTGATTCTGAGACAATAGAGGCGCTTGTTAATTTTTTACTAACTTCCTCATACTTTTGAAGTAAGACAGCTCTATTAAGATCTGCCTTTGGGTCTATATTATTCTGTAGGTCGGAGAGTTGTTTAGCAAGACTCAATTGCTCAGACATTAAGTTTACTTGCTCTTGAGCAGCTCCAACAGCATTAAGTCCAGTAGCCACTAACCCTGTGCTAGATACTACTGAAGGGGCGTATCCTGCCTTTTCTCTAGTTTTATCCAACTTATCTAGATTGTCTTGTGCCACATAAATAGCTTTAAGTTTATCCTCAACAGTAGTTAAACTATAAATTAACGCCCCTAAACTAATAGCAGCTATTGCAATTAGCCCTCCAGATAATGCAGTTGCAGCGACACCAGCAGCGGTTGCAGCTACCCCTATGGAAGTCAAAATAGAGTAAAATTGAGTCCATAGAATTATGTATGCTGCAATAGATAGTCTAGCTATGAATGAAGTAATTGCGGTTACATTCGCTAGAATAGCCCCATACATCCACATAAAAACATTACCCAAAGTTTTAACTGTCTGTATGGTAGCTAACAAAAGAAGCAATTTAACTAGATTTTTCAACACTCCTTCAGCAGTAAGAATAGATCCTATAACAGAAGTAAATGCTGAGCCTATAGGAGATACGAACGAGTAAAATTCCCGAAAAGCCGGAACTAATTCATTTTTCACCACTGTAGAAGCAGTAATAATTACTGATTCTAGCCCTTTAGAAAATGCCTCCAGTTCAGGGCTATAGGCTAGACGCTGAAAGAACGCAGTAAGGTCTTTTGTTAATGAAGTCAGTTCGTCTTGGACCTCATTAAACGACATGAGACCTACCAAAGAGACTGAATTTTTCAGCAAGGTGAGTTGTTTTGATAACGAGGTAGAAAACCTTTTTACTATAAGCCCCGCTACATCTCCTTTAGCAGCTAATTCAAGCTCCTCTTGCAATTCCCTTATGCTTTTAGCTTCTCTCTCGAACTCGTCAGAAGCTTCTTTAGCCGACATGCCATTATTCTTTTGCGCCTCAGACAGCCTTGAGGACGCAGACACCAAAGCTAAAACTCCAGACTCCGCATATAGGCCAGTAGCTTTAGCAATATCCGACATGGAGATAACGCCTGAATCAAGCGCCGCCTTTACTTTCTCCAAAACAGAGATAAGGTTTATTGAATTTCCTGAAAAGTCTATTGAAGCGATAGACGCTTTCGCTAACATTTCAGAAAGTTTAGAACTAGGGTCATACATATCAGTCAGCAACTTACGCATTGCTGTACCTGCACGAGACCCCTTTATACCAGCATTATGTAACGCCTCTAACATAGCTGATACATCTTGCAACGACTGCCCAGTTTGGTAGGCAATAGGGGCAACATACGACAATGCAGTGCCCATCTGCTCAATCGTCATGTTAGAGCGTAGTGCCGCATAAGCCATTACGCTAACCACTTCTGCTGTAGCTTTAGCAGGAATATGGAATCCTTCCATGATGTTTGTCGTAATGTCGGCAGCCTTTCCAACATCCATCATTCCTATGGTAGCGAGATTAAGAACTGGGATAAGACTAGATTTTACTGTCTTACTCGCCCCATCAACTGAATCAGAGAAATCTCCAAAAATGGATTTAGCTGATTGCCCGCCAACAGACAGCTCAAATATTGCTTTAGATATTTCTGTAGCAGAAAATGGGGCTTTCAGAGACAAGCCAATAGAAGTTTGTGAGGTTATAGCTTTATATTGCTCAAAAGTATCACTAATACCAGCTAATACAGAAGCCGCTTGTATAACTGTGTTTTGAAACTCTATTCCTTCAGCCGCAGCGGTCTTAAACGCCCGCCCTACAGCATACGTAGAAGCTGCGATAGCAAATGTCCCTGAAGTATAGATGCCAAACTGCAACCCTAAAGAGGTTAGCCCGGCCCTAAAAGAAGCCAAAGCTTGCGCATGAAAATTATGCAAGTGTGTAGATTGCTCAAGCCCTCTTCTAGCTCTATCCCGAGCCTCTGTTACCTTATTTTCGGCCCCAACTAGCGCCTCAAGATTTCTTTTTTGTTCTTGATATGCTGGATTGGATTTAGCTTCTGCCCTACCGCGAGCTTCAGCCAGTTGTGTAGCTACTTTGTTAAGCTCATTAAGCCTTGCCCTCTCCTGTATAATAGCCGCTAGAGTTTGACCTTCTCCTCCTGTTGAGGAAGACAAATTAAAGTGCGTAGATCTTACAGATGCTAACGCTTTCTCAGCTTTCAACATCTCTATACGTTCTTTTATAACGGTATTAGATGCCAATAGGCTGGTAGCTAGCTCTCTTTCCTGAGATTTAAGCTTAGATGTTACTTCAGATTCAGCATTTAATTCTTTTACTATATCATTAATAATCCGCCTATAAGCTTCTATATCAGCTTTATTGCCAATAGAAGTACCTGGGCCACTTCCTCCCGCAGCAATAGCGGCTAATCTCTGTAACTCTATCTGTTGCTTAAGACTTTCAGAAACTTCTCGTCTCTTAGAAGATTCCTTAGATAGCATCTCCTCTAGTTTAATAATTCTAAGTTGCTCTTCTTTAGAAAGTTGCGCCCCAATTGAAATCTGGCCTTTAATGATTTCAATGATAGCTTTACGTTCCTCTAAAGAGCGAATAGCATTTTTACTAGCCTCATCATCACTAAGCAATCTATTTAGAGTTAATAAAGCTTGTTTAGCCGCTATTTCTTCCTTTACTTTAACTATAGCGTCAGTAGTCGCCTTATCATATACGGCTTTCTTTGCTACAACCTCTATAAGTTCACGGGCGTATTTTGCTTCAGCATCAGCTAAAGCTGACTTAGCTTGAAGCTCTAATTTTAATATGCTAATGACTCCTTGTACTTCAGCGTCATATTTTGCTAGCTTTGTAGAAACTTCCTGTAATTCTTTAACCCAAGGATCATTAGCAAACCCCTTAAGTTTTAGATCTTCCATTAATTTAGCTAGCTGTACAGCTTGCTCTTTAGCTCCTTTTAGATAGTTGCTAGCCGCCTCATTTACTTTGGGGTCAGTCTTATTGTCACGTATTAATTTATTAGCTTCGGCTTGAGTGTCCCGTATAACAGACTTAATCTCACCTAAAGAGGCTGAAGCAGAAGTCGCGACAGCTTGCGCAGTAGGGGCAAGATTCTGTATTTTATTAGCAAGCTGATCTATCGCGTTTACAGCAGTATCAGCAGTTAAGAACTCTAATATCTCCATACAGACCCCACAGTAGAACTATATTGAGTAGGTTATTTAGTGGTATGAGTCTCTTTAATGTAACTTAAATACTCAGTATCACATTCAGTCATAACCCATCGAAAAAATAAATAATCCTCTCCAGAATTATATCCAAGCTTCGTGGCATAGTCACTTAAATGAGACTCAGAAAGTCGTTCTGGCGACCCGAAATCTGTTTGCCTAGTTTTAGAAATATTTAAGAACTGCTCTACATAAAATCTGGTTATTGGGTCTGAAGCTACGCCAGCTCCTTGACGGGCTTTTTGTAATATTGGAGAAACCTTACCATACTTTTTTTCATATCTTCTAGCTGCATCTAAATCTTCTGACTTCCACCTTAAGTTAATTTCTAACGCCCTCCGTATTCTATCTACTAACGCTGCTAAGCTAGCATCTAACGCTTCAGCAGAAGTACATACAAACCTATATACCTCCTTAGAATTAGTAAGAAGAAACCTTGACGTATCTGGGGAATATAAAAACTCTGTACCTCTATAGATAAGATTTTCCCACCCCACTAAAATATTCTCAGCAACACAATTTAGCATATAGTCTGGATTGAGATCTTCCCCTAAACCTCCATACTCAAAAGACACTACATGTTGCTTAATTAATTTAGGCAGATATTCGGGGTGCCTAAACGGACGAATATATAAGATTGACCCATTCTTATATGGAATGCGGCGAGCTGCAAAAGACATGCTTCATACCTCACATAAAAAAGGGGCCGTAGCCCCTTTAACTTGCTATTTCCTTACAACTACTTACGCAACGAACACCGAGGCTCTGAATAGAGAGTAGTCTTTAGACTTTTCCATAACAAATTCCCTGATAGCCGGGTCATGCTGCAATACCTTTTCCCCAACAGCAGGGGAATATGGGATAGATTCTCCCTTAGCCGTAAATCCTTCCCAATCCACAATTAGGAATCTTGCCGCAGCTTGACGCATAATCTTCTGGATGAGGTCTGTAGACTCAGTAGAGACATCCTCAATCATCAGCTTATTCTTTCGTACCTGGGCCGCGATGTACGATAGATACGCCTGGTTTTCTTGGCAAGACAACTTCAACCGGGTTCCCTGACGATAGTCTACCCATACTCCTTTAGAAACCAACTCATCGTCCAACATAAGATCTTCTATATCTAGCATTTTTATTCCCCAACATATAACCTTGAATGAGAGACAGAGTATAACAGAAAAGGGGGGCATGTGCCCCCCTTTATCCTACCTTCTAGAAAGAAAAGAGATTAAGAGAATGTACGGGTAATGCGGATAGCCCCGTATGTTGGGTCATCAAACGCCTGGAAGGACGAAGTGATGGTGGCGTCATCATCTTTGCCGCTAGCCAGAGGAGTAGACCCAGACAGCACCTTAACCTTATTCAGACGAAACGCAAAGTTATTAGCGTCAGAATCCAGCAGATTAAATACAATCCTCAGATCATCATTAGCCAGGAATGCGCTGAAAACCGTAGGGTCTGCATAGTATACAGTAGCATTCGCCTTAACTTCGATAGAACCAAACCCAATGCCAACAGGGTAAATTCCAGCACCTACGGCCTCCTGTTTCCTAGCTTTATTGCTAATCATCAGGTCGAAGGAAGCAAACGTAACCTGAGTGTCAATCCCTCCGCTATCTTGAAGCTGCAAAGAATCAAGGCCCTGAACAGAAGAAATGATCGGATCCAGCACTGGTTCGCGATATGTCCAACCTACAGGAAGCGTAGACCCTTCTACCGCCAACTCTCCACCAGTACCGAGAACAGTAACAGATCCAGTAAGATGTGACGCCTTACCAGCCTTCAGGGAAAGGTCTCCAACTTGGCATCCCCTAAACAGAAAAACGTCATACGTCCCATCGGCCCGCTGGACTCGTTTCTGAATGACAATACACTTCTTGGTAGAGCCATTCTGAATGTATTCAGTCGTAGCCCACGGGTTTCCAGGAGCCGCTACTCCATTAAAAGTAAAGTCCTTATTAGCTTGAAGCGCCGCAATCAGCCAGTTAGACAGGAACGTATGGCTGGCCTCAAAATTAAACGATCCACCTACCTCTCCAGATACCAAGATAGAATCAGCATCCGCCCGGGTAGCGGTAATTTCGGCGCTTACCGCACCAGTTAGCTTCAGATCGAGATTTTCTGAAGTCATACGAATACGTTCCCAACTGAAAGTCCCTGGAATAGCCGCCGCCGGATCAGGGTCAATGGCGTAATACAGAGTAATGCTAGAACCAGAAGCAAATGAAGGGCAGGCCATGGTAATTTCCTCGTATCTTTATGGTGAAAAAATAATACCTGATTTATATTTCATACTCAAACAGAAAACTAGAGCTTGCCATCCTCCATCCATGAAGAACATTTAACTTAGGAGATTGAGTTTGAGTATAAAACCGAATATTCCCGAAAGCAGACGCAATATGCTTATTTAAGAATAGATTACATAAAGAGTCACAGATATCATCGTAGACTCTCTCGCCCATATCCACTAGATATGAGATGTAGCAAATTAACATCCCAGACCTACGAACACAATTATCCTCACCTCTACCAACTGTAATTATGCCAGTATTAGAATAAAGAATTTCAAACTTAACATAGGGAACGTTTCCACTCATAAACAATTCCCCAGTAGCCATGTCTCTAGGCTGCGTATTAGAGAAATGGTATTTAGTAACAGCCCAATTATATGCTATATATTGTTCTATAGTTTGAGAGGCTTGAGCTTGTTTCATATTAAGTCCATGACGACAAATAATCTAAAAATTCAGGTAAGGTCTTATAACGTTTAGCGGCAAGGCGCAAGTTTTCAACCGCCCCAAGCCTAGCTTGAGCAATTGCAGGCAAGATATGGTCAAGAGAAAGGTTAGCATTCTTCGCGTAGGCTGTAGCTGCTCTATTGCCTCTTGACAAAAGAGGATGCACCATATACACGGCAGTACCTCCTTTAATAAAATGCTCGGCTACAGCGCCTCCAACGGCACGCCCAGAAGAAAAGAATCTTTGCATTTGATCTTCTATGATAGGTTCAACATCTCCAGACTCACTTCTTTGCTCCCCCCTAAAACCTACCTGAATACCATTAACTATGCTGCCATACTCTGGGCGATAGAACGATATTGGAGTAGAGTCGTCAAATTGTATACTCCACGCCGATGCTGCCGCTCCAGAGTCCTGCCATGTCTCTACAAGCGCCGTTAAATAGGCTTTACGGACAACGTGAGCTTCGCACAATTTTTGTCCTCTTAACAAATACTTCCTTAATTTTATGGCATACTCAGTAAGGGAGGTTTCACTTTGACCTCCTCTATTTACAACAGTATGTCGTGTAACTACTCCCTCAAGATTAATTGGCTTAAAGCTCATCTTGCTATCCTATCAGAAACAAGAATCCAGCTTTTACGCAATACGTCTTCACTTACTGACTTTATCACATATAAAGAACTACCAGATACTATTCTACTTCCTTTAATAGGAGTAAACCCTACATGCTCCTTTCTAACTGATAGTCGTAAGGAGCCTAGCAATTCTTCTCCAGAAGAAGACATAGTATCTAAAGACTGGAGTCTTATAGCGGAAAACCCATACGCTGTAGAACTTATATCTGGAACTGTTCCAGTAGAAGGGTCATACGCATATCCTCCAGGCAGATTAATTTCATAGTAAAAATTCTCAAATAACGCAGGGGAAGCCACGGCCCTAGAGGAAATAAACCCTGAGTCTCCGGCAATCTCTAATAGGCCGTAATACATTCCATTAAGTAGACAATAATCTCCATCAGCGACAACGGCTGAAGCAGAAAACGTCATGTAAAACTGACCAGTCTCATCATCAGGGCGAAGTTCTTGTTTTGTTCCAGAACGTAATTCAGTGTCACAATACTCCTGCCCCTGGGATACTAGGGAAACAAAGCCTAAGTCTAACCCTGACCCAGATACAGTCGGCCTAAATATTTCAGCCTTTCCTCCAGAAGGAGAATCACATCTCCTGCTAGCTACTAAGCATTGATAAGTTTCTCCATGTTGAGAATCTTTTCTCTTTGTTGAGCTTAATATATAGACTGTGCCATCTTCAGCTAGTACAATATTACTTACCGGCAACTCTTGCGTAGGAGATAAGAACATATTACGCATACGAGTAGGGCGATGATAGATTGAGACAAACGTATCAACCGTTCCCAATCTACCTACAAACGGAAAATCGACTTGAGAGAGGAAAGTATCCGTTACTCGATCCCAAGCAGAGAAAGGGGCCTTGCCGTAGTATTCCGTGCAAGTAGACAGCCCAAGCATTTAGGTCTCTTCCCCAGTAACCGGATCGTAGGATCGAGGTACAACTCCCAACAAATTAAATGTAGAAGATGTTATAGTTTCCCCTAAAGCTTTAAGAATAAAGGCTCTAAACTTGTCCATTTTAGCGAGAAGTATAGCTTCTAAGTCCTGGTAATCTATATTAGATTGCCTAGAGGAAGTATTACCGCCATCTCCAACAGACTTCAGAAATCTCAAAGATCCTAAACGAATAAAAGATAGCGCACAAAAACTAGATGAATATGCAACTAAAGCCTTGTAAACTCGCACATCATCTGGATCTGGGTTTACTCTAGCTGCATCAGCTATAATGTCAGCTACTTCTATGTCAGTAGGCAGCCAAGATAAAAGATCCAGCTCTAAATCTACTTCAACAGTAGAGTTAAGAATGTGCTCATTAGGAAGCTCTATAGACAAGACACCAAGCTCTGCCCGTATCTGCTGATATTGACATAAGCTTAAAATTTGATCCGTATCATTCGCCATTGTCTATACCCTGCACTAGATACGATTCTAATTGTTGCACTTTACATTGAAGAGAGATAACTTTAGCTTCTAAATTGGAAAGTCTATCCGCCTTCTCTTTTGTCTTGGAGTATTCTAAAACCCATATAATTACGCAAAGCATAAATACTATAGCAGCTAATACTACTCCAACCCTATTTCTCCATCCTATAGAAGATACGTTCACAGTTACTCTAAATTAGCTTAGCCACTATCTTAAACAAAGCAGGGAACACATCATCTTTCCATCCTATCAAGATCACAGCAAAAACAATAGAGGCTGCTATGATAGACCTGCTCATAACTCTCAAAGACAATGAAACGTCTGAAAATAGACGCTCTATTTTATAGAGCCTACCTCCTATAGAGGCTTCATTAGGCGTTGCATTAAGAGATTTTGGGTCTAAGCCTATGATATCTCTATGCAACTTAGCATGTAAAGCGCCTAAATGTCCATCCATTGTAGAAATTTCAGAACGTACCTCTACAGCTAAAGCCTCGTAATGTCTTACTAATTCATTATGCCGCCTATCAAACTCTAAATTAGCAGTAACTAGATTTGACAATTGCTCTTCCATTAAATCCACTCTCTCTACTAGAGTGGGAGGATGTGAGGGTCGTGCAGTCATTGTTCATCAATAGGCACATAAAAAGACACCGTATCAGAATAGTATTCACCCATCCCATTATCTAAGTCAGTTACAAACGTAACTGACACCAATGGAGTTGACCCTTGCGACCCCCCAGATAACCACACAGTAACGGTATCTGCATCGTTTGTGACAGCAGAAATAATTAACGATACGTCTCCAGTATGTCCAGCAGAAGCTCCAGTAATGGATGCTGAATCTGGTATATACCTTTTTCGACGTAAGTCTACCGTATAGGGCTTGTTTTCCGCCCGTGGATCTTTACTCCCTAGAACGGGAGGATCTTCTTTGTCAGGTGAATACAACAGCATGGGATTGTACCCTTATGCTACATCTAGAACTTCATAGTCAAACGCAGGAACGGTTACTGTTCCTCCTGCCGTCAGAGTTTGCGCGGTGCAGGTAGTACACCCTAACAAAATGGTCCCATCGCATACAGCCACATGCGTCGCGGACCCGGAAAAGTCAATAGGAATATTACTCTGCTGAGATATCCTAGACTTACGCCCACTAACATCTCCGTCAGATTTAGTAAACGAACCTCCAGTCAACGTAACATCAGCTAGAGCGTATGTTGATACAGCCTCTGTTCTGCTGGTAGGCTGCGCCGAACAGACAGTCAAAATAGTACCAGTGCCCCACTTATCTAACGCAGCATCCATTACCGCATCATTCATGAACTTGCTCATATCAAGTCACCTTAAATGTTTAGATTTTGAATGCCAACTTGTTGCACGATATCATTTACCTGCAAGGTACTGGCATGGATATCACGAGGTTTAGTTTCCACTTCCCCACTAACATCTTCAGCCCAACCGTGATTACAGAAGGTAGTTCCAGCAGTATCGTCAAGAACTCGAACTTCATCTTTAGTATAGACCTGCCCAAACCACTTAACGGTCTCTAGCATCTTAACGTTCATAACATATCACCCAGCCTTAATCACTACTCTATCAGGAGTAGGAATTACTCCATACTCTCTGACCTGCTTTACGCTAACCTCGATAGCTCCAGATTTAAGTACCACTCTCCACCGGCCCCCAGGGTCAGAGATAAAGTGGGTTTGAGCTTGAGATAGCCTCTGAACCTGAACCAAATCGGCTACAGATAGTATACTACCAAGAGACAATCCGAGCACGTCAAGAAAATGGCCTTGGAATATTTTATCTACTGACAAAGTAGACCTACCTATAATAGCAGGAGAATCTATAGTTTGAGCTTGCGAGATATTGCCTACTGTTAAAGCGTATTGAGTAGATACCTCTGAAGCCTCTAAAACAGTCTGAGACCTTAAGTCAGAGACATTGTTTAGATAGTTAGCCTGAGAAAGTTCTACTGTACTGACAGCTTGAGAAGATGAAAGATCTTCTAAGCCGGTCAAAATATTAGACTGAACTAAATCTAAACTGTCCATTTGGGTGGACTGAGATAGGTCAGCTACTCCTGAAAGTATGTTAGCTTGAGTAACCGCAATAGCGTCAAGTTGAGAAGTTTGTACAATCTCATCTACTTCCAACGCTAAACCCAAACTAAGTTTTATAAGATCCAAGTGCTGAGAAGAAGTAAGATCCTCAAGACCGCCTAAAATATTAGCTTGTACAAGAACTAGAGTGTCAAGTTGAGAAGAGCTTGATAGGTCCGCCACACCGGCTAACGTGCTAGCTTGAACTAGATCTAATGCTCCATCTACGGTAGATGTCTGCGAGATGTCCCCAACCCCGCTTAATGTATTTGCTTGAGTTAGATTAGCAGTATCTATAGAAGTGGAGGATGTTAAATCCGCCACTGAAGATAGCACACGATTCTGAGTTAAACTAACTTCGTCAACAGTGGAGGATGACGCTAGATCTGCAACTACACTCAGAACATTTGCTTGAGTTACTTCTACTATATCTACAGACGTAGACTGAGAAAGGTCCGCCACTCCACTTAAAATATTGGCTTGAACTAAGCCCACAGTATCTAAAGAAGTATACTGTGAGATATCGTCAACCACTAAAACAACGTCTAATTCTAGTAGACGCTGTACAATGGAAAGTGGATTGAAAGCAGAAGTAAACATTACGCTGGGTCTACATCAGTAACCTTGCCTCCACTGATTGTAACAGAGGCGGTCCAGGAAGTAGTGGAATCGTCTGTTGCATATACCGTCATAGTATATGGATTGCTAGAACCTGTAATAGTGACTTTATTACGTTGAGCGTATAAGGCTTGGGTAACTGACCTACCGCCATCAGACCCTCCGGCTACATTCCTGCCTAATAGTTTATCGGCAACAGCAGCTTTAGCAGAAGTAGAGACATTGCTTACTGATCCTGGAGATAGAATCCGTATATTATCTCCTGCCGCCATTGTGAAAATGCCAGGGTCAGCCGACAACGTTACAGTTTTAGTTGAACCTGTGTAGGCTGAAACATACCCGAAACACTTTTGCACTCCGCTAGCAATGTCACTTACTACGGCTAGACAGTCTACATACGCATTATTGTCTGCACTGCCAGCCGTTAAAGTAAAGCTCGTTTGGCTTGCAAGAGTAGCTATGGTAGTAGAGAGAAGCTCACCAGCTACCCGCCTATTTTCAATACTAAATATGGCAGCAATGAAGTTTACTGTAACTCCATCGGCAGTAATTGAAGAGATAATTACCCAATAGTCTGCCCCTCCAGTATAAAACCCTGAAGTTGAATTGTCAGATGTATTTATAGAGAATCCATGAATGCCTGTTATCCCGTCAATGTCAGTACCATCAGTATCTAACAAAGTGATTCCGTTCGCTGACGCCCTTTGCGTCATGTTGCCATTCTTATAGATGTTTACATCTGTAGTAGCAAATCCAGTCATCGTAATTGAAGACCCATCATCCTTGTCATAGGTCGCAAATGGGACATAGATCGTAGCCCCGATAGGAAAATCGCCTAGGTATGAAGCAGACATTTGGGTTACCTAAAGTCTACAGTAGGAAGATCCTCTCTAGCTTGCAATGCTTTCAGCAAAGGCATAGCAGCCGTAACGCATGTAGATACCTCTGCGTCAGTAGCACTCAACTTCAGGACAGATAAGTCTGTTCCAGTCCCTATAGACAGATCGTAGACAATAGTTGCAGCAGTAACGACATTAAACTTTGTTCGCCCAGCGTAAACGCTCGCAAAGAACGTCATTGCAGCCGCATCAGTATTCCTATCCGCAAAAGCTTGAACCTGAATAGCCCTTTTTATCTGAAAAGCTAATCCTGATACGTTTTTAGAATCTCTTTGATATGCAGTAAGCGCCATGCGCGTATCCTCAGTGTATGATTCGCCCGTGAGTAAGGCCGCTATTAATTTTACCGCCAATAATGAGACCTGCCGAAGCTGGAACCTCACTAAGTTCTATCCAAGACCCAGTCATATCGCATGAAAAAGTAACAGAGACATTAAATGTCTGGGTTCCAGTTCCAGTTACCACTTTATATTGTGTAGATAACTTTACGCCTGAAACTTCAGTCCCAACTCCTATAGAAGTACGAGAACTCCAACTACCTCTCGCAGTGTCGGAGTCTGCGGCATTTAAGTCATAATTACCTTCCATAAAGCAAACACAAAGAACAATATTGTTTGCTGTAATGCTTCCTGTGATTTCACTAAACATTGCATTAGTTGTTCCATTACCATTCCCACTTGACGAATAGACTATCCTATATCCAGTTGTTGGAGTGACTTCATGCAGAACAACTACCTTAGCAGTAGTAGCGTCACCAAAATTTACACTAATTGCCGTAGAGGTAGTTATCGTTCCAGCATCCATGCTAGTAGTGAATACTCCACCCTGAATGCCTTGATTTGCCGATTCAGGATCATACAGTGGACTTTGATACTTTGTCCAAGTATTACCTAAAGAATCAGTAACCGAAGTTATATTATTTGATGCTCCGCCAGCAGCAGAGTTATCCGCCGCTACAAACATAACTGCAAATGATCCAGCAGTAAAGTCAGAAGCAGGAGAAAAGGTAAATGCCGTCTCTGAAGACGTACCTCCATTACTGTATCTAACTGTTGCTGTAATAGCCATTATTAGAGCGTTATTTAAGCGATAGTATAGATAGAACTTACATTATAGTATTCATTGCCTGAAGCCGTAAACATTGGCACCGAATATCTGCCGTTAATAGTCACCTGCTCTTCTCTATGACTCACCATCATCCGACGAAGGAAGCCAGCCTTTTGCAGCGCAAACTGCAAGCACCTGAGCAACATAATCCGACCCAGGGACAAGATCTGTTATATGAATTTGAAGTTTGCGGATAAGTCTTTTTGCTGCGCCATTCCCCTCAAGCGCCGCATTAAGCAACTGCGTTGTCACGGTATTTCCTAGACACTTAAGTAAGCGCGCAAGAAGTCTGTTTTTCCGTATGAGTACATCAATAGGCAATCCCTGCATAGCCGCATCTTCATTGTCAAACCAATACCACCCTTCTTGCGGGTAAGTGAAGTTATTTCTTGTGGCTGGCGTCAGCGTAATAGTGGAGCTTCTTACCGTCTGGCCCCAGAGCACTTCCCCTTTGTCATCAACTTTGTAGAAAGCCATATTTATGACCCCGTAACCGTCCATCCTTTGTCTGTGGCAATAGACGGAGTATCCGCCGCCGTTCCCCAATTTGAAGAAACCGTAATAGTTTGCCCGCTTACAGTGGCCAGGTTGGTATAAAGCGCGTCGAGAGCTGCCGCTGACAACTTACAGGAACCAATCGAAAAAGTGTATTTGAACCCAGATGCGTCAATTCTCTCTAAGCCATAACAGGCCTCAAACATAGAAGTGTAAGAAGATGCAGAAGTTGCAGCACCGACATTGATAGCAGGAAGCCATTGTAATGAATTACATCCATTGAACATACTAGCGAAATTCGTTCCTGCCGCGGTATTCAGTAGCGGGACAAAAACCAAAGCGGTACAGTATTCGAACATACTAGAGAAGTTCGTTCCCAAAGCCGTATTCAGCAATGGGACAGAAGCCAAAGAGGCACAGCTAGAGAGCATATATGAAAAATTCGTTCCCGAAGCGGTGTTCAGCAATGGGATAGAAGACAAAGAATAACAGCCATGGAACATATATGAAAAATTCGTTCCTGCGGCGGTATTCAACAATGGGACAGAAGTCAAAGAGGAGCAGCTACCGAACATTCTAGAGAAATCCGTTCCCGAAGCGGTATTCAGCAATGGGATAGAATACAAAGAATAACAGCCATTGAACATAAATGTAAAAGTCGTTCCTGCAGCGGTATTCAGTAGCGGGACAGAAACCAAAGAGAAGCAACTAGCGAACATATATGAAAAATTCGTTCCTGAAGCGGTGTTCAGCAATGGGATAGAAGACAAAGAATAACAGCCATTGAACATATTAGAGAAGTTCGTTCCCAAAGCCGTATTCAGCAATGGGATAGAAGACAAAGAAAAACAGTTATTGAACATACTAGAGAAAGTCGTTCCCGAAGCGGTGTTCAGCAATGGGATAGAAGACAAAGAAAAACAGTTATTGAACATACTAGAGAAAGTCGTTCCCGAAGCGGTGTTCAGCAATGGGATAGAAGACAAAGAATAACAGCCATTGAACATATTAGAGAAGTTCGTTCCCGCGGCGGTATTGAACAGCGGGACAGACTCCAATAAAGAACAGCCAACGAACATATAAGAGAAATTAGTACAAGAGGTAGCGGATAAAGCCGCTAAATTAGAAAAAGAGCGGCAATTATAAAATGCCCCACCCAATGAAGTAATTCCATTATTGCCAGTCAAGGAGAACTGCTTTAATAATCTATGCTCTACGTTTCGCGTTCCCGATGTACTAACTGTTAACGAAGTAAGATTTGCCCCCTCTACAGAGATATCCAACCACCCGCTTGAATACTGATTTAGCCCTGACTGATTATGTTTTACATTCAAATTTATCGACGTTAAATTATTAGCCGCTTGCGGGGTAATTACAATAACGGCCTGCTTATAAGCCAGCAATGTTCCACTGCCATCTGTGGTAAGTGTAATAGCTGACCCGCCAGAAGAGGTGGAGAGCTGAAACGTATTGGCCGTTGCAGAAATTACATAATATGGAGCATTTGCAGATATTCCAGTTGTAGATGTTATGGTCGCAAAGGCCACAACATCACCATCGGCATAGCCGTGATTTGTCCGTGTAACGATATCCCCGCTATCTTGAAACGTCACCGGCCCATCAGTATTCGCCAAATCCGCATCTGAAAATGAATACTGATGATAAGCGGTAGCTCCGCTTGTGAAATTTTCCGTCGTCCCATCGCCCCAATCTACCGTATAAGCATCAGAAACAGTAAAAGCGACAAACGACGCCTCTGGAAACACCGCATACAGACCGGCAAGTTTCTGCAATCCCGATACTGAAGGCAATGTTGCCCACGTTGGGTTACGTTTCCAAATAGACGGTACTCTCGCTCCCGGCCAACGCGAGAGATTACGATCCATATAGCTTGTAATGCTCATTCTGTAATCTCGACACCGAACAGATTGAATGCCACTGTTGCCGTTCCCGCATAAACAGAGACGACATCCGTAGTTGCTAACGTTATGCCAATAGACAGAGAAACAGTATCGTATTGATTGAGCAATACGTCATAGACCAAATAATGCTTATTATCTATTGCCGCCCCACCTGGTCGCACCGCCACCCTAACCGTAGTAGATTCCCCTAAATTTGCAATGGCTATCGTAGACGCAACTGCCGATGTTGAAGCCGGAACCGTATATAGCGTCGTAAGTGTTGTCGCTGCCGGATTGCTTTGGCCTAGTACCTTATATGTGTTTGTCATAGTATGTCATATCCTGGCGAAAAGAAAAAAATGAGGATGACTGCCAGTGGCCCCGGTAGCCCCGGCAGGCCCCTGAGGTCCGGTATCGCCTGGTAAACCTTGCGCTCCTTGAGGACCAGTATCGCCTTGTAAACCTTGCGGCCCAGTATCACCTTGTAAACCTTGCGCTCCTTGCGGACCAGTATCTCCTTTAGTACCAGCAAGTACACGCCTAGCAAAAATAGGGTTAAAATCAGACATTTACTTTCTCGCCTATTTACGTGAGATTAGTAGCTATATTCAAATTAATACTTACTACCAACTTAGTAGGAGTATCAGAGATTGCAGAAATATCTAAATAAATCCAATTACCTGCCGCAATGTCAGCATTAGATAGGTCAGAATCAACAAAAGCAGGGGTAGTGGTAGCGGTAAATTCGCTACCCATAACATTAGTACCAGCAGAAGTGGGGTCGGACCTTTCCTCAATGTTAAATTCTGCATTAGTAGCGCCAATTACATAAGCATCTATGCGCCTTACGGTTAGGCTGTCAAATACTCTAAATCCAGGATGTTCGCCTATGGCCGGGTTGTCAATTTCCCAGACCCATGCAACACTGGAAGGGCCTGTAGCACCAGTAGCTCCATCAGCTCCGGCAGGCCCAGCGTCTCCCTTAGCACCGTAAATTACACTACTAGCAAATATTGGGTTAAAACTAGGCATCGTCTACACCGCACTAATAATTTACGCCAACAACTCAACAATCATGTCGTCATTTATAGCCGACACTTTGATAGCATTCACTGGAGAAAGAATGGAATCAATAGAGACCCCAGTTACTTCCCCCTGTTCCCATTCGGCCCAATACGCCGTGTTGGCATTGATATTAGATACTGGAGATACAGAATAGTACACGTTCCCAGACCCACTATCTCCAGGAATAAGGTTAAGCGTGATAGGTGGAGAGATTTTATGAAGTAGGAAAACTTCTTCCGTACCCGCAGGAATGGTTTTCCGTATAGATATCTGGCGAGAAGCAGACATATTTCACACTCCTTAGAGACGGAGAGAGAGGGTGCCATCCTTGGCTGGGGAGGACTCTTCTTACAGCTAGTATTAGCTGAAATCTACCACGGTAAAGGCTTCATCTCGGAAACGGTAATACAGGTCTCCAAAATCCACCCTAAAGTAAGTAGAGCGTTGCAGCACCATGTTCTCGACGGCTTGATAGGTGGCGGAAACATCAACAGCTCGTCGAATGCCATACCGCTTATCAAACACAACCAACATATAGTCATCAAGAACGGTATCAGGAACAAGCAGCACTCTAGGAGACGCTGCCGCCCAGTTAA